>Ga0310811_10003649_pt1 | contig 19409 bp, 18 predicted proteins | sample YCmetagenome_FD_207642 | JGI IMG/M metagenome (GOLD analysis project Ga0310811, IMG submission 207642) | Soil microbial communities from experimental microcosm in Duke University, North Carolina, United States - YC | ecosystem: Engineered > Artificial ecosystem > Soil microcosm > Unclassified ...
GCGCCGGCTGGGCCAGATGGCGCATCAGGCAATCGAGCGCGCGCCCGATCTGCCCGAGTGGATCGAGCCGGGCGTCAAGGCGCAGCATCAATGGCCTGACTGGCGCGACGCGCTTGGCCGAGCGCATGCCGATCCCGCCGATCACAAGGCGCGCGAGCGGCTGGCCTATGACGAATTGTTCGCCAACCAGCTCGCCTTCATGCTCGTGCGGCAATCGTCGCGGGCGCGTAAGGGCCGGCCGCTCAACGGCGATGGGCGGCTGCGCGGCATGCTCGACCTGCCTTACGCGCCGACCAACGCGCAGGCGCGGACGATCCGCGAGATCGAGGGCGACCTGGCGCAATCGGCGCCGATGCTGCGATTGCTCCAGGGCGATGTCGGCTCCGGCAAGACCCTGGTCGCGACGATGGCGCTGCTGATGGCGGTCGAGGCCGGCGCGCAGGGGGCGTTCCTGGCGCCGACCGAGATCCTGGCGCGGCAGCATTACGATACGCTGCAGCGCATGCTCGCCGGGCTCCCGGTCAATGTCGCGGTGTTGACCGGACGCGACAAGGGCAGGGTGCGCGAATCGACATTGATGGGTTTGGCCGATGGATCGATCCATATCCTGGTCGGCACCCACGCCATCTTCCAGGAGGCGGTTGCCTATCGCGACTTGGCGTTGGTCGTCGTCGACGAGCAACACCGCTTCGGCGTGGCGCAGCGGCTGCTGCTGCAGGAAAAGGGATCGGCACCGCATCTGTTGGCAATGACCGCGACGCCCATCCCCCGTACGCTGACGCTCGCGCAATATGGCGAGATGGATGTCAGCCGGCTCGACGAGATGCCGCCTGGTCGCCAGCCGATCGAGACGAGTGTGATGTCGGTGGACCGGCTGGGCGAGATCGTCGAGGCGCTGGGGCGCCATCTCGACGGCGGTGGACAGGCCTATTGGGTGTGTCCTTTGGTCGAGGAAAGCGAGAAATCGGATCTTGCCGCGGCCGAGGCGCGGGCGGGGTCGCTCCAGGCGCGGTTCGGCGATCGCGTCGGACTGATCCACGGCCGCATGAAGCCCGCCGAGAAGGACGCGGTGATGGCGCGCTTCGCGAGCGGCGACCTTGGCGTATTGGTCGCGACGACGGTGATCGAGGTTGGCGTCGACGTGCCCAACGCCACATTGATCGTGATCGAGCATGCCGACCGTTTCGGCCTGGCCCAGCTGCACCAGCTTCGCGGGCGTGTCGGCCGGGGGACGGGGCGTTCGATCTGCCTGCTGATCCGCGGCAACGGACTGAGCGAGACGTCGCGCGCGCGGCTGGCGCTCATGCGCGAGACCAATGACGGCTTCCGTATCGCCGAGGAGGATCTCCGGCTGCGCGGCGCCGGCGAAATGCTCGGCACGCGGCAATCGGGCGAACAGGGATTCCGGTTGGCGACGCCCGAACAATTATCGTCGCTCCTGCCGATCGCCAATGACGACGCCCGGCTGATGATCGATCGGGACGGCGGACTCGATGGCCCGCGCGGTCATGCGGCTCGGACGGCGCTTTATCTGTTCGAGCGCGATGCTGGGGTGCAGTTGCTACGATCGGGTTGAGCGGCCCGCTCTACAGCCCTCAGCGAATGTTCTTGAGCAAAGCGGCGAGGAGTTCGTAATATTCGGCCATACCGATCGGCCGGTCGAGCTCGCAGCCGATGCGCCCACCGAGCGACCAACGAACCTCGGCGACGACGACGCCGACCACCGGCAGAGTGATATGCAACCGCTCGCCGACCGGTCGGTCGACATCGACCCGTGCCATCAAGCCTTGCGCCGACATGTTCACGACCAGGATCGACACCGGCCGGGCATCGCTGCCGAAAGCGCGGGCACGGTAATGAACTTCATCCCGTGGAGCATCGCGCTGATCGCTATAGGCCAGTGCCGCGCCCATCGATTCCTTTCCTGTTCGCCGCAATGAGTAACGACCAGCGCATGAAAAGCTTGAAAAGGAACGTGTTTAACGCGTGTTAGCGATATTTTATGCCGGCGTGAGCAGCCCGTGATTTTTCTTGCCCGCCGACACGCGCACCGGGTTTGCGCCGATTGCGATGGTGAACGCCTCATCCGCCACCTTCTCGCCATCCACGCGCGCACCACCGCCTGCGATCAGCCGCCGCGCTTCGCCCTTCGATGCGCAGAAACCCAGGCCGATCAGCGCGTCGACGATCCCGATCGATCCGGACGCGGCAAACATGGGCAGCGCCTCGCCGCTCGCGCCTTCCTCGAAAGTCTTGCGCGCAGTCTCGGCTGCCAGGTCAGCTGCTTCCCTGCCGCGGCACAAGGCGGTCGCCTCATTGGCGAGCACGATCTTGGCCTGATTGATCTCGGCACCCTCGAGTGATTCGAGCCGGGCGATTTCGTCGAGCGGCAGATCGGTGAACAGGCGCAGGAAGCGGCCGACGTCGCGGTCGTCGACGTTGCGCCAATATTGCCAATAATCGTAAGCCGGCAGCGCATCGTCGTTGAGCCACACAGCGCCCGCCGCGGTCTTGCCCATCTTCGACCCGTCAGCGTTGGTGATCAGCGGTGTGGTCAGCCCGAACACCTCGGTCCCGTCGACGCGGCGCGACAGCTCGATGCCGTTGACGATATTGCCCCATTGGTCCGACCCGCCCATTTGCAGGCGGCATGCCGAACGGCGAGATAGTTCCAGGAAATCATAGGCCTGGAGGATCATGTAGTTGAATTCGAGGAACGTCAGCGGCTGCTCGCGGTCGAGCCGCAGCTTGACCGAATCGAATGCCAGCATGCGGTTGATCGTGAAATGCCGTCCGATGTCGCGCAGGAACGGAATATATTCCAGCGCGTCGAGCCAGTCGGCATTGTTGACCATCACCGCGTCGGTCGGACCGTCGCCGAACGTCAGGAAGCGTTCGAACACGCGACGGATCGACGCGATGTTTGCGCCGATCGCCGCATCGTCGAGCAGCTTTCGGCTCTCGTCCTTGCCGGACGGATCGCCGACCTTGGTCGTGCCGCCACCCATCAGGACGATCGGCTTATGCCCTGCCTGCTGCAACCGGCGCAGCATCATGATCTGGACCATCGACCCGATATGCAGCGACGGCGCCGTGGCATCGAAGCCGATATAGCCGGGCACGACCTGCTTCGAGGCGAGTGCATCGAGCGCACTCGCATCGGTCACCTGGTGGATATAACCGCGCTCATCGAGCAGGCGGAGCAGGTCGGATCTGTATTCGGTCATGATGGCGGCGCGGGTAGCACCGCCACTAGCGACTCGGCAACTTCGACAGAGGATCGATCGGTGTACGGCCTTGCCTGAGCTCGAAATGCACTTCCGGCCGGTCGGCGAACCCGGTGTCGCCCGACAAAGCGATCGTCTGGCCGCGCTTCACCGCCTGTCCGCGCGTCACGATCACGCGGCTGGCATGGCCATAAACGCTGGTCCAGCCATTGCCGTGCCGAATCATCACCAACCCGCCGAGCCCGGCGATGCTGTCGGTGGTGTAGATTACCACACCATCGGCCGCGGCCTTGATCGGCGTCCCGAGCGGCACCGCGATCTTGATCCCGTCATTACGCTCTCCGCTCGCGCCGCTGCCGAAACGTTTGACGACCTTGCCGCTCGCGACGGGCCAGAGGAACGGGCCGCTGAGCGGCGAGGGCGCGCCCACTGCGGCGGTCGACGGCAGCGCCCTGGTCACCGAGCTGGCCGGGCGAACCGGCCTGACATTGTCGGGAATGGCGGGTTCGCCACCGCCGGTGGCGATGTCGCCAAGGTCGATCTTGAACGCCGCCGCGCGCTCGGCGAGCGTCTGGGGCGCCCGCGCGCCGCCGGGGATCAGGATGCGACGGCCCGACCGTAGCACATAGGGCTCGACCAGATCATTGGCGGTGACGATGTCGGCCCAGCGGACGCCATAGGCCCGCGCAATCGCGATGCCCGATTCGCCCGGCCGGACCAGGTGATAGCGGCCGCCGGGAATGCGCAGTTGCTGGCCGGTGCGGATCGTGAAGGGAAATTCCAGGCCATTCGCTTTGGCAATGACCTCGGACCCTGATCCAGCCTTGTCGGCGATGCCTCGCAACGTGTCGCCGGGCCGCACAATATAGCTCGATTCAGCGATCATCCTCGCATCGGGTGTGACGGGCCGCGCTTCCCAGGCGGGGGGTGCAGAGGGCGGGGCGGGGACCTCGCTGTGCTGCGATGGCGAGTCGTAATCGGCCATGGGCGGCGACCCCGCATCCGATGGCCGCGCATAATCGGTCTGCGGGATGCAGCCCGACAGCCCGAATATCAAAAAGACGAGTGTGATCATTCGCATCGCGGGCCCCCCCAGCGTTATCGATACGCTTTCTCCAGCATAGCCAGCGAATCGCGATGCGTCAGGTCCATCTGTAGTGGCGTCACCGTGACGTAACCCATTTCGATCGCTTCTAGATCGGTATCGGCCGCCGGTGTATGCTCGATACGACCAAGACCCATCCAGTAATAAGCGAAACCGCGAGGGTCGGTGCGCTCGATCATCTTGACCCGGCCATAGTCGCGCGTTCCTTGGTGGACGACGCGTACGCCTTTCACCTTGTCCGGCGGGATCGGCGGGAAATTGACGTTGACCACGACGCGAGAATCGACCGGCGCCGCGATCAGCGGCGCGAGCACGCGCTCGCCCCACGCTTCGGCTGTCTCGAAGGTGACGTCATGACCGGGCGCTTCGGCCCCGTACCGCTGGCTGATCGCGATCGATCGGATGCCGGCGAGCGCACCTTCCATCGCCGCGCCGATCGTACCCGAATAAAAGACGTCCTCGCCCAGATTGGCGCCGCGATTGACTCCCGACAGGATCAGGTCGGGCCTGGCGTCGCGCATGACGTTGGCCAGCGCGAACATCACGGCATCGGTGGGCGTGCCGCCGACCGCATAACGCTTGTCGTCGAAACGCTTGACGCGCAGCGGCTCGGTGAGCGTCAGCGAGCGGCCCTTGCCCGATTGCTCCTCGGCCGGCGCCACGATGGTGATGTCGTCGGAAAAATGCCGCGCCAGACGTTCGAGCACGGCAAGACCGGGCGCGTGATAGCCGTCATCGTTGGTGAGGAGGATCCTCACGCCTTGGGCTCGAGCCGGTTCAACCCACCCAGATAAGGCTGCAGCGCGTCGGGAATCGCGACCGCACCGTCTTCCTGCTGATAATTTTCCAGGATCGCGACCATCATTCGCCCGACGACCAGCCCCGAGCCGTTCAGCGTGTGAACGAATGTCGGCTTGCCGTCCTCGCCGCGGAAGCGGGCGTTCATCCGCCGGGCCTGGAAATCGGTGCAGGTCGAGCAACTCGAAATCTCGCGATAGCGGCCCTGGCCCGGCAGCCAGACTTCGAGGTCATAGGTGCGCGCGGCGGAAAAACCCATGTCGCCGGTGCAGAGCTTCATCCGGCGGAAGGGTAGGCCGAGCCGAGTCAGCACATCTTCGGCCGCCGCGGTCATCCGCTCATGCTCGGTTTCCGACTGGTCGGGCGGCACGATCGAGACCATTTCGGCCTTCTCGAATTGATGCTGGCGAATGAAGCCGCGTGTGTCGCGTCCGGCGGCGCCTGCTTCGGATCGGAAGCAGGGCGTCAATGCGGTGAAGCGCAGCGGAAGCTCGTCGGCGGCCAGGATCTTTTCGCGCACGATGTTGGTCAGCGACACTTCGGACGTGGGAATCAGCCAGCGACCGTCAGTGGTCTGGAACAGGTCCTCAGCGAACTTGGGCAATTGCCCGGTGCCGAACATAGCTTCGCTGCGCACCAAGAGCGGCGGTACGACTTCCTCATAGCTATGATGGCGGGTCAGGACATCGAGTCCGAACTGTCCGAGCGCGCGGTTGAGCCGCGCCGCGGCGCCGCGCACCAGGGTGAAGCGCGCGCCGGCTAGTGCCACGCCCGTTTCGAAGTCCAGCCCGATCGCCGGGCCGATCGCGTCGTGCTCGCGAATCGCGAACTCGAAAACCGGCTTGGTGCCGCGCTCGTGCATCAACTGATTGTCGTCTTCGTCCGCGCCCTCAGGCACATCGTCGAGCGGCACATTGGGGATCGCAGCCAGCGCATCGCTCAGCGCGGCTTCCGCCATGCGTTCCTCTTCCTCGAGCTCGGGCAGGCGCGTCTTGAGCGTCGCGACCTCGGCCATCAGCGCGTTCGCCCGCGCCTCGTCCTTGGCCGCCTTGGCCGCGCCGATCGCTTTCGACGCCTCGTTGCGGCGAGTCTGGCCGGCTTGCAGTTCGGTGATCACCGCACGGCGTTTCTCATCGAGCGCGAGCAGGTCCGACGCCATCGGCGACAGGCCGCGTCGGGCCAAACCGGCATCGAAGGCTTCGGGATCGTCGCGGATCAGGCGGATATCGTGCATAATGGTGCGGCTATGACGAGGCGTGGCGGCCCGCGCAACCCGGCGCGATGCTGCGGCGTTGACCCGTCAAGACAGCGAGGAGGAAGCCATGCAATTACGGCACGATAGTCTGGTCCTGGTCGCCGACGGGCGCAAGGCGTTGTTCCTGCGGAACGAAGGCGATGGAGTACATCCCAACCTGGTCGTCGAGCATGCCGAAGAGCGGATCAATCCGGCCGATCACGAACAGAAGAGCGACGGTCCGGGGAGTATGGCCAATATGCTCAGGTCACCGCGCAGCACGGTCGACGAGGCCGATTTTCACCGGCTGGAGGAGGACAGGTTCGCGGTAGAGGTCGCGGCGACCCTGAAGCAGCGGGCGCTGGCCAACGAGTTCGAATCGCTGATCGTGGCGCGACCATCGCGGCCGCGGCACCGCCGAACAACAGGACCATCGGCGGCGCCGGCACCGGAGCAGGCGTACCACCGGTCGATCCGGTCGAGGAGCCGTGGCCGCTGGAGCTCCAGCCGCCGTTCGACGACCAGCCGCCATTCGAGCTCCAGCCCTTGGACGAAGAGCCGTAGCTCGACGAAGAGGTCGACGACGAGCCGGAGGTCGAGGAAGACCCCGAACTGGCGGACGAATTGGACGAGCTCGATCCGTTCGAGGACGAAGACGTCGAGGACGACGATCCGTTCGAGGAACTCGAGGTCGACGATGAGGACGAGACGTCACCCGACGACGAAGTCGAGGACGACACGTTACCCGACGACGACGAGGAAACGTTGCCCGACGAGGAAGATGAGGTGCTGCCCGACGAGAAGCCGCCGGTAGAGGACGAAGTCGACGACGAGCCGCCCGAGCTGGACGAGGTCGACGAAATCGCAATCCCGCCGCTGCCGCCGCCGCTGCCCCCGAAGCCGCCGACGAAAAAGCCTCCGCCGCCGCCGCCCCAGCCACCGCCGCTGCCGCCGACGACCGGCACGCCGCCGCTCGATCCGGTGAAGGCAGGCGGCATTGGCAACGGAGCGCCGCCAGCAACCGTCACGACCGCGGGCGGGCACGTCGTCGTGGTCGTCACCACCTTGCGAACGCGCGATCGGGCGGCGCTCGCCACCCGAGCCCGCACGACATGCCGCTTGTAAGTCTTGGCATAAACGGGCCGGGCCTTGGCGTGGTCGGCCACCTTGACCGCGCCGCCCCCGATAATGGCGCCCCCGCATGCGCAGGCGCATAGTTTAGCCATCGCCATCCGGACAGACATCGCGTCTACTCTCTCTTTAACCGTCTCTGACCCCTCAGAGACGATGGTGAATCTCGCAGTTGCTTCCCTGCTAGTGCGATAGTGCAAAACAAAGAATTAAGCGCAATTCCGTTAACCATTTATAGGGGCATGATTTGATCTTTATATCGATCGATGTGGGTGCGATTATGGTTAACGTGTCATTGTGATACGCCGTAGGTTAACTTGTCCGGCTGACCCGACGGTATCGCTCCATCACGAAGGAGTGGCTGGTCGGTTCATGGTGCCGTCATTCGTCCCGCATTATCGGGGCCCGAACGCGGCCGATCTTTTCGTCCGTCGTCAATCGCTTGTGGAGCAGCTTCCGCGCCGCTATAGGCCCGCTCGTCATTGGGGTCCGACAGGCACACGGGAACAGTGTTCCAAGGGCCGACAGGAGAGTGGGGATGGCAACGGCTTTGAATCGCATGGATGATTCCAGTTTCAGCGTACCGGCCAACGACGGCGACGGCTATCGTCCGAGCCCCGACGAGCCGTTCATGAATCCCCGCCAGCAGGAATATTTCCGCGACAAGCTGCTGCGCTGGAAAGAAGCGATCCTCAAGGAAGCGGAAGTGACCTTGTCACAGCTTCAGGTCGAGCCGCTGCGCGAAGCGGATTTGACCGATCGTGCGTCGAGCGAGACCGATTGGTCGATCGAACTGCGCACCCGCGATCGCCAGCGCAAGCTGATCTCGAAGATCGATGCCGCGCTGCGCCGACTCGATGAAGGCGAATATGGTTATTGCGAAGTCACCGGCGAACCGATTTCGCTCGGCCGACTCGAGGCGCGGCCGATCGCGACGATGACCGTCGAGGCGCAGGAGCGCCACGAGCGCAACGAGAAGGTGTCGCGCGAGGATTGATCCGATCCGGATCAAATTTTCGCGGGGACCGCGGTTTAACGCTTTCGACAATATTTTCGGCCTATGCGTCCACGGGGGCATGGACCCGTTTTGGCAGGCATATGGACCAATTTTCGCACGATCCCTTAAGCGACGGCACCGCCGCAGACGCGGCCGCGCAGCGTAACGACGCGCGCGACAGTCTGTTGCTGGTGGCGCGGTTCCGTATCGAGGGCTCAGCCGAAATCATGCAGGTACGCGTCCGCAACCTGTCCTCCGGCGGTCTGATGGCCGATGTGCCCAAGTCGATCGATATCGGCACGATGGTCGAGGTGGAGGTGCGTGGCGTCGGCTGGGTAAACGGCCGCATCGCCTGGGTCGCGGCCGGGCGCGCCGGCGTGGCGTTCGATCACCCGATCGATCCTCAGGCCGCGCGCAAGCCGGTCGTAGCCAGTTCGGGCCCGACCAAGGACAAGCCGATCAAGCCGCTATTCTGACAGGCGGCCCGGGCACATTGCCCGGGGCGCCGCTAGCGGTGTCAGATCGCCGCGATGGCTTCCTTCACTCGCAATTTCTGCTTCTTGAGATCCGCAAGGATGCGGGTGTCGGGCGCAGGGCGCTGGCTTTCGGCAGTGATTTGCCGGTCCAACACCATATGCTTCGCCTCAAGAGCTGAAAGGTGCGAGTTCTGCATGGGAGCGACCTCCTTCATCAAGGTGGGTGGACTAATAGAACACGAGTCGCGCGATTTGTCGCCATCGATTTCACTTTCGATTCGACGCGGCGCTTCGTTTTGGCGACAGATCGGTCGTCGAGGGCCCAGGGAACGCGAATAGCGATGGACGAAGCGCAGATCCACAAACGGCTGGACGCCCTCAGGACCGAGCATCGCGACCTCGACTCGGCGATCGACGCGTTGCGGGCGTTGGGTTCCAGCGACCAACTTCAGATCGCGCGGCTGAAGAAGCGAAAATTGATGCTGAAGGATGAGGTAACCGCGTTGGAGAATCAGCTGATTCCGGACATCATCGCCTGATCGAACGCGACTGGTCGAATTTGGGACGCGTCAGTCCTTTCGCCGCTTGCGGGAACTGGCATTTGTGGCAATCGTATTGCGCATGACAGGGGACGTCACCGAACTGCGCATCCATCGCAAGATGATCGACTCGCTCTATGTCGAGGCGATGGTCCTGGCGGATGAGGCGCGCGGCTATTTCGACCAGGGCGCGCGGGTCGAGCGCGAGGCGCTGGATCCCCTTGGTCGCGTTACCTTCTCGTGCGAATCGCTCAAGGTGACGACGCGGCTGATGCACGTCATCGCCTGGTTGCTGACTCAGCGCGCGGTCGATTCGGGGGAATTGTCGCCGCGCGATGCGCTCGATCCCACCCGTCGCCTGGGCGACGCGCCGGTCACCGATGCCGCCGTGATCGAGCAGATGCCGGCGGACGCCCGCGCATTGATCACTGCCAGCATCGACCTCCATCGCCGCGTGGCGCATCTCGATGGAGCACAGAGCGCCTCGCTTCCTGCCGATAGCCCGGTGCAATGGATGCAGGCCCGTCTGGCGATGGCGTTCTAAACTCGGTTTCAGCAAAGCTGAAACAGTTGCGGCACCGCCCTGCGCATTCATTCCAGCGATACTATGCATCGCTGGAACCTTGGCCTGCTCCGCCCGCTCCCCCACCCGGCCTCCCACCTAGGGTATTTTATGGGAGGCCGGGTGGGGGAGCGGGCCGGTGCCGATTCAGCGAAGCTGAAAACGACTCTAGAAGGTCATCGCCTGTCGTTATGGCTGGGGCGTCATGACGCGCAGATGCGCGCCTTCGCCGCCTTATACTCGGCTTCCAGCCGATCGACGCGAGCCGCGACCGACTCGATCTTGTCGATCACGCCGATGCCCTGGCCTGAACCCCAGATGTCCTTCCAGGCCTTCGCCTCGCGATTGCCGCCGAAGTTCATCGTGCTGAGATCGCCTTCCGGGAGATTGTCGGGATCCATTCCCGCCGCCGTGATCGAGCTGCGCAGATAATTGCCGTGCACGCCGGTGAACAGGTTCGAATAGACGATGTCCGCCGCCTTGCTCTCGACGATGCTGCGTTTGTAGGCCTCGACGGCATTGGCTTCCTCGGTCGCGATGAACGGCGAACCGATATAGGCCAGGTCGGCGCCCATCGCCTGGGCAGCGAGCACCGCGCCGCCCGTCGCGATCGCGCCCGACAACGCCAGCGGGCCATCGAACCACTGCCGGATTTCCTGCGTGATCGCGAAAGGCGACAAGCGCCCGGCATGGCCGCCGGCGCCCGCCGCGACCGCGATCAGCCCGTCGGCGCCCTTTTCGATCGCCTTGCGCGCGAAACGGTCGTCGATGACGTCGTGGAGCGTAATCCCGCCCCAAGCGTGCACCGCCTGGTTAAGCTCCTCGCGCGCGCCGAGCGAGGTGATGGTGATCGGCACTTGCCATTTCGCGCAGATGGCGAGGTCGCCCTCCAGCCGGTCGTTCGACTTGTGAACGATCTGGTTGACCGCGAAGGGGGCCGCCGGACGATCGGGATTGTCGCGGTTCCACGCCGCGAGCTCCTCGGTGATCCGGTGCAGCCATTCGTCGAGCAGCGTCTGCGGCCGCGCGTTCAGGGCCGGAAACGAGCCGACGATTCCGGCCTTGCATTGCGCGATCACGAGATCGGGTCCGGAGATGATGAACAGCGGCGACCCGATCACGGGCAGGCGGAGGCGATCGAATATGGGCGTCTTCATACCGGTTTCATAGCGCAACCGAAACCACTGTCCAGCGGCCTCGGAAAGGTTTTCGAATTGACGGTACGGAATCCTCGGATCGGGCCGGATCGATCCATTTGCCATTCACACCGGGCGCGTTATGGCCGGACAATACACCAACATCGGGTCCAGGAAATCGCATGAAGATCGCCGTCACCGCCGCATTGTTACTCGCCACCGTGTCCGCCCCGGCGCTCGCCGCGGCGCGACTGCCGACCGATGTCGTGCCCGTAGCCTACGACATCACCGTCGATCCCGACGCGCAGAAGATGACCTTCACCGGAACCGAGACGGTCAATGTCGCGGTAAAGAAGGCGACCCGCACGATCATCCTCAATGCCGCCGACATGACGATCAGCCGCGCGACGATCGACGGCAAGGCGGTGCCGTTCAAGCTCGACAACGCGGCTCAGCAACTGACTTTGACGCTCCCGGCGCCGGCCAAGCTCGGCAACCATGTCATCACCTTCGCCTGGACCGGGAAGATCAACGAATCGGCGGCCGGCTTCTTCGCGATCGACTATACCAATAACGACGGATCGAAGGCCCGGATGCTGGCGACGCAGTTTGAGGCGCCCGACGCCCGCCGATTCGCGCCGATGTGGGACGAGCCGAGCTTCAAGGCCAAGTTCAAGCTGTCGGCGGTGGCGCCCAAGGGACAGCTCGCTTTCTCCAACATGCCCGCCACCATGACCAACCGTCCCGACGGCACCCAGCTCTACAGCTTCCGCCAGACACCGATCATGTCGAGCTACCTGCTGTTCCTCGGCATGGGCGACATGGAGCGCAAGACGGTGATGGCCGGCAATACCGAGATCGGCGTGATCACGCGCAAGGGCGTCAAGGACCAGGGCGATTACGCGCTGGCTTCGGCCAAGCGGCTGCTGACCTATTATAACGACTATTTCGGCCAGCCTTATCCGCTGCCCAAGCTCGACATGATCGCCGGCCCGGGCACCAGCCAGTTCTTTGGCGCGATGGAGAATTGGGGGGCGATCTTCTATTTCGAGCCCGAGCTGCTGTTCGACGCGAAGCGGTCGACCGAAAGCGACAAGCAGCGCATCTTCACCGTCGTCGCGCACGAAATGGCGCACCAATGGTTCGGCGACCTCGTCACGATGAACTGGTGGGACGATCTCTGGCTCAACGAGGGTTTTGCCTCTTGGATGGAGAACAAGGCCTCCTACGACCTCAACCCGAGCTGGTTCGCCCGCGAGAGCGCGGTCAGCGAGGATCGCGAAGGCGCGCTGGCGATCGATGCTACCTCTGCGACGCACCCGATCATCCGCCACGTAGAGACCGTCGACCAGATCGGCGAGGCGTTCGACAGCATCACGTATAACAAGGGCCAGGCGGTCATCACGATGATCGAGTCGACGCTGGGTCCGGACAAGTTCCGCGACGGCATCCGCCGCTACATGGCCAAGTACAAATACGGAAACACCCAGACCGACATGCTCTGGGCCGAGCTGGAAAGCGCGTCAGGCGTCAAGATCAGCGACAGCGCGCACGACTTCACGCTGCAGGGCGGCGTGCCGCTGATCTCCTTGACCGACGGCAAATGCGTCAACGGCAAAACCACAGTGTCGCTGGCCCAGGGCCGGTTCGGGCTCGATGACGCGTCCAAGGCCCCGCAGAGCTGGCGCGTGCCGCTGCGCGTCGGGACGATCGGCGGCGATCCGGTCCGCGTCATCGCGACCGGCGCCAAGACCGACGTCACGGTGCCGGGCTGCGGTCCGGTCGTGCTCAATGTCGGCAAGGGCAGCTATCTGCGCGCCCGCTATTCGGACGCGGCACACGCCGCGCTCGTCGCCGATTACGGCAAGCTGGAGGTGGCCGATCGGCTCGGCACGCTGGGCGACGATTTCGCGCTGGCGCGCTCGGGCGACCAGGACTTCTCGGATTGGGCGGCGACTTTCGCGGCGATTCCCGAGGACGCCAATCCGCTCGAATGGTCGCTGGCCTCGAGCGAACTCGGCTCGCTGTCCGGCCTCTACACCAATACTCCGCTGCAGCAGCAGCTCGACGCGCTGACGATCAAGCGGCTCGGGCCAGTGCTGGCCCGGATCGGTTATGAGCAAAAGGCCGGCGAGTCGCCGCTCGTTACCAATCTGCGTGAGGGGCTGGTCGGCCGGCTCGGCGCGGCGGGCGATCCCGAAGTACTGAAGCGCGCGCGGGAATGGGTCGCCAAGCTCAAGACCGACAGCGCCGCGATCCCGCCCGCGATCCGCGGCCCGATGCTCGGCACCTTCGCCAGCAATGCGAGCGCGGCCGACTGGGACGATCTGCTGACCTTGTTCAAGAGCGAAACCAATCCGGTGGTGAAGAACGAATATGTCCGCCTGCTCGGCGCGGCCAAGGACCCGACGCTGGCACAGAAGGCGCTCGAACTGGTCAAGACCGACATACTTACCGCGCAGCAGAAGCCGACCATCCTGCGGGCGGTGGCCGGCAAGCATCCGGAGATGGCGTTCGATTTCGCCGTCGCCAATGCCGACCTGGTCAACGGCGTGCTCGAAGCGAGCACCCGGGCCGGCTTCATCGTCAGCTTGGGCGCGGGTTCGAGCGATCCGGCGATGCCGGGCAAGATCAACGCCTATGCCGAGAAGAACCTGCCCGTCAGCTCGCGCGGCGGCGCCAAGCGCGCGCTGGCGACGATCGCGGTGCGCAAGGCGGTGGCGGATCGGCTGCGGCCTGGCGTGACGGCGTGGGTGGCGAAGGGAAGCTGAGCGTTTTAGCGCGATAAGGTAAATCCTCCCTGCGCGCGAAGCGCGTGGGGAGGGGGACCATCGCGCTAGCGATGGTGGAGGGGAAATGCCCTCCTCGCGGCTTTGCCACTGCGGGCCCACCACCGCTCTGCGCGCGGTCCCCCTCCCCATCTCCGATGGGGAGGGTTTTGTTGGTCAATCGATCCGCTTCAGCCCCTTGGCGAAGCGATGCGCGTTGGCGATGTAATGGTCCGCCGACGCCTTCAGGAAGGCGCGCTTGTCGGGATCCAGTGTCTTCATCGCGCGCGCCGGGGAGCCGACGATCAGACTACCCGCCTCGAACGTCTTTCCTTCGGTGACCAGGGCATTGGCGCCGATCACGCATTCGTCGCCGATCATCGCCTGGTTGAGGACGGTGGCTCCCATGCCGACCAGCACTCGGTTGCCGACCGTGCAGCCGTGCAGAATGGCGTGGTGGCCGATCGTGCAATCCTCGCCGATCGTTAGCGGCACGCCGTAATCGGAGTGCAGCATCGTCCCGTCCTGGACGTTGCTACCGTTGCCGACGGTGATGAGCGAGGTGTCGCCGCGGATCACGGTTCCGAACCACACGCCGACATTGTCGCCGAGCACGACCTCGCCAATGACATGCGCGTCAGGGGCGATCCACACGCCGCTGCCGATGACCGGGATTTTCCCGTCGAGTTCGTAGATGGGCACGGGGTTCTCCTCGCGACGCGATTAGGTTGGGAAAATGCCGGAGCGCAAGGCCGCGGAGAATTGCGCGACGGCATCGCCCAGCGGACGCTGTCCCGCCCAACGCCGCAAGGATGCGGCGGCGTCGATCGCGGCCACGATCGCATGCCCGGCAATCTCCGGGTCGACCGCGCGAACCGATCCGTCGGCAACGCCGTCGGCGATCGTGCCGGCAATGTGCCGCGTGACGCGGTCGGTTCGTTGCAGCATCTGTTCGCGCAGGTCGATCGGCAGCGCCTGATAGGCGCTGGTGCGCAGCAACGGGCTGTCGGCGGCGAATTGCAACGCGACCAGGCTCGACACCATGATCGCCAGCCGCTCGCCTTCGTCGCTGCCGGCGGCATCGGCGCGCGCCTGGGCGGCATCGAGCAACGCATAGCTGCGGTCGAAACAGGCGACGACCAGATCGTCCTTGTTCTCGAGATGGTGATAGAAGCTGCCGGTCGACACGCCGAGCTCGGCGGCAATCTTTTCGACACTCGCGCCGACATAGCCTTCACGATTGATCAGGTTGGTGGCGGCGTGGAGGAATCGCGTCTGGGCATCTCCGTCATCCGGCGGATCGAGCGGAGCGATATCGATCGGCCAGTCGCGAGCCGCGGCAAGGCCGCGATCGAGGATGTCGAACAATCGGGTTTCGGCGCGATCGAGATCGCGTTCGAGATAATGCGGCAGCCAGGCCGGCAACCAATGCACATTGTGGATCAGGACAGAGCTGGCGATGAGCGTACGCGATTCCACGTCAGGTGCATCGTCGGCCTCGAAGAACCCGCGCACCAATCGCGCCATATCGGCATAAAGCGTGTCGAGCGGAGCGCGGGCTTCGGCGTCGAGCGCGCGCATGTCGGACAGCAGCGCCATCTTCGTCGCGCCGGGCAGACGCTGATGAAAATGCGTCTGGAACTGATCGTGCAGGAAAGCCCGGACGCGCGCACGCGGATCGGGCTCGTGGGCCGCCGCCGCCGCGCTGTCCCGCAGGCGAAGCAAGGTGCGCTCCAGACACGCCGCCGCCAGCACATCCTTGCGCTTGAAATAATAAGTCACGCTCGACGTATCGAGCCCAAGCGCCTTGGCTACGGCGGTCAGCGTCATGCCGCGCGTGCCGTGCAGGTTGATCAAGTCGGAGGCGACATCGAGAATCTCGCCGCGGCGCCGCGCGAAGCGTAGCGTCTGGCGGGCGGGATCGACGGTCATGCCGCCACTATAGGGGTTCGCCCTGGCGAAACAAACCGTGGTTGCGGGTGACGGGCTTGCCGATTTCAGGCGGCCGCGGCGGTCGCGCGCAGGGCTTCGATCACCCGCGCCAGCAACTCCTTGCGGCAGATCAACAGGTCGGGGACCCACGTGTCGGCGCAATTGTAGACGAACGGCGATCCGTCGAGCCGCGTCGCGTGCAGGCCGGCGGCCAGGGCGACCGCGACCGGCGCGGCATTGTCCCATTCATGCTGCCCGCCCGAATGCAGGTAGATGTCGGCAAGGCCGCGCACCACCGCCATCGCCTTCGCGCCCGCCGATCCCATCGGTACCAATTCGGCACCGATCGCTTCGGCCACCGCGATCGCCTCGGCGGCCGGTCGCGTGCGGCTGATCACCATGCGCGGCGGGTCGTTGAGCGGCTGCAGGGCAGGGGGTGCATCCGAGCGCAGCACCAATCCGGCATCGGGCAAGGCGACCACGCCGAGTTCGGGGCGGCCGTCGATGCACAAGGCGACGTGCACCGCCCAATCGTCGCGCGCCTCACCATATTCGCGCGTGCCGTCGACCGGGTCGATGATCCAGGTCCGCGCCTTGGCCAGGCGGCTGCCATCGCACTTGCGCTCTTCGGATAGCAAGCCGTCGTCGGGGCGCTCGGTGCCGATCGCGTGACACAGCAATTCGTTGGCGGCGGCGTCGCCGGCCTTGCCGAGTTCCTTCGGATCCCAGTCGCGCGAGGCGCGAACTTCCTGCAACAATTTGCCTGCGGCTGCGGCGATCTCCGCAGCAAAGTCGGCATCGGCCTGGGTCCAGCTCACAGATCGGGACTCCATACGCCCATGATATGCTCGACGATGCGCTCCGCCGCCGCTTCCGGCGTCTCGCGCGTCGTGTCGATCACGATATCGGGCCGCTCGGGGCGTTCGTATGGGCTCGAAATGCCGGTGAAGTTGCGGATCTCTCCTGCGCGTGCTTTCTTGTAGAGACCTTTGACATCGCGCGCCTCTGCCACTTCGATCGGCGTGTCGACAAAGATCTCGACGAAGTCGCCTTCGGGCAGCATCGCGCGGATCATGTCGCGTTCGGCGCGGAACGGCGAGATGAACGCGGTCAGCACGATCAGCCCGGCATCGGTCATCAGCTTGGCGACTTCGCCGACCCGGCGGATGTTCTCGATCCGGTCGGCATCGGTGAAGCCGAGATCCTTGTTGAGCCCGTGGCGGACATTGTCGCCGTCGAGCAGGTAGGAGTGCCGCCCGAGCGCGTAGAGCTTCTTCTCGACCATATTGGCGATGGTCGACTTGCCCGAACCCGACAAGCCGGTAAACCACAGCACCTTCGGTTCCTGGCCCTTTTGCTGCGCGTGCGCCGCGCGAGTGACGTCGACCGACTGCCAATGAACGTCGCGTGCGCGACGCAGCGCGAAATGCAGCATGCCCGCAGCAATCGTCGCGTTGGTCAGCTTGTCGATCAGGATGAATCCACCCAGGTCGCGACTGTCGCCATAGGGCTCGAACACCAATGGCTTGTCGGTCACCAGGTTGGCGACGCCGATCGCGTTGAGGTCAAGCGTCTTCACCGCAATCTGTTCGAGCGTGTTGACGTTGACCTGGTATTTCGGCTGGTGGACCTTGGCGCTGACCGTCTGGGTGCCGAGCTTTAGCCAATAGCCGCGACCGGGGAGCAATTCCTCATCGGACATCCAGACGATCGTCGCCTCGAACTGGTCGGCCGATTGCGGCGGGGAGTCCGCCGCGGCGATGACGTCACCGCGCGAGCAATCGACTTCGTCGGCCAGGGTCAGCGTGACCGACTGGCCCGCGACCGCGACGTCGAGGTTGCCGTCCAATGTAACGATCCGTTCGACCCGCGTCATTTTGCCCGAGGGCAGGATGCGCACCGCGTCGCCCGGCGCGATCGTTCCTTCGGAGATCAGGCCGGCAAAGCCGCGGAAATCGAGATTGGGGCGGTTGACCCATTGCACCGCCATGCGAAACGGCTTTGCGCGATCGGCGTCGGTGTCCAGCTCGACCGTGTCGAGATGCTCGATCAGTGTCGGCCCGGAATACCAGGGCGTATTGCCCGACAATGCAGTGATATTGTCGCCTTTGAACCCCGAAATCGGGATCGCGGTGAATTGCTCGATCCCGATCTTTTTCGCAAACGCGGCATAATCGGCGACGATCGCGTCGTACGTGGCCTGGTCGTAACCGACCAGGTCCATCTTGTTCACCGCCAGCACGATGTGCCGGATGCCGATCAGGTGCGCGAGATAGGAGTGACGCCGCGTCTGGGTCAGCACGCCCTTGCGCGCATCGATCAGGATCACCGCGAGATCGGCGGTCGAAGCGCCGGTCACCATGTTGCGAGTATATTGCTCGTGGCCCGGCGTGTCGGCGACGATGAACTTGCGTTTCTCGGTCGCGAAGAAGCGATAGGCGACGTCGATCGTGATACCCTGTTCGCGCTCGGCGGCGAGGCCGTCGACCAGCAGTGCGAAGTCGATTTCCTGTCCCTGCGTGCCGACCCGCTTGCTGTCGGCTTCGAGCTGCGCGAGCTGATCGTCGAAGATCATCTTGCTGTCGTAGAGCAGCCGCCCGATCAGCGTGGACTTGCCGTCATCGACCGACCCGCACGTGATGAAGCGCAGGAGCGTCTTGCGCTGATGCTGCGCGAGATATTCGTCGATGTCCTGCGCGATCAGGGCGTCGGGGCGGTAGGTGGTGTCGGTCAAATTCCCCTCCCGTTTACGGGAGGGGTTAGGGGAGGGCATGTCGCGGGGGAGGGCGCCTGGAATAACAGGCCCTCCCCCAGCCCCTCCCGCAAGCGGGAGGGGAGAAGATCGATCCCCGCCATCAGAAGTACCCCTCCTGCTTCTTCTTCTCCATGCCTGCGCCGCCGGCATCCTTGTCGATCGCGCGACCCTGGCGCTCGGATGTTGTCGTCAGCAGCATTTCCTGGATGATCTGCGGCAGGGTCGCCGCCTCGCTCTCGACCGCGCCGGTCAGCGGGTAGCAGCCGAGCGTGCGGAAGCGGATCGAGCGTTCGACCGGCACTTCGCCGGGATTGAGCCGAAAGCGGTCGTCGTCGACCATCAGGATCAAGCCGTCGCGCTCGACCGTCGGACGCGGCGCGGAGAAATAGAGCGGAACGATTTCGATCCCCTCGAGATGGATGTACTGCCAGATGTCGAGCTCGGTCCAGTTCGACAGCGGGAAGACGCGGATGCTTTCGCCCTTCGCCTTATGCGCATTGTAAAGGTGCCAGAGCTCGGGCCGCTGGTTCTTGGGATCCCAGCGATGCGATGCCGATCGGAACGAGAAGACGCGTTCCTTGGCCCGGCTCTTTTCCTCGTCGCGCCGCGCGCCGCCGAACGCCGCATCGAAGCCATATTGATCGAGCGCCTGCTTGAGGCCCTCGGTCTTCCACAGGTCGGTATGCAGCGCGCCATGATCGAACGGATTGATTCCGCGTGCCATCGCGTCGGGATTGTGGTGGACGAGC
>Ga0310811_10003650_pt1 | contig 19408 bp, 11 predicted proteins | sample YCmetagenome_FD_207642 | JGI IMG/M metagenome (GOLD analysis project Ga0310811, IMG submission 207642) | Soil microbial communities from experimental microcosm in Duke University, North Carolina, United States - YC | ecosystem: Engineered > Artificial ecosystem > Soil microcosm > Unclassified ...
CCCCCCCCCTTTTTTTCTCCGAATATGCCCCCTCCTTCTTGCTTTTACTGAGTTGCTTCGCAAGAAGGAGAGTCACCTTAACAGAGGGCTAGCAGCTAGCCCTCTGTCCTAGGTGGTGGGGGGGGGGGTTTGCAACGCTCGTTCTGCTTTGCAGGGTAGCTCCAGCTAAGCTAGGGGAGGGGTTCCACTATCGAGGGATAATACTTAATTATTACTGGAGGTCAGCTACAAGGAGTGCAGCGCATTCGGATTAGCAAAGCACGGAAAATAGTATTTAATAAAATAAAAGCTGAAAGAAGGAATCGAACTTTCATTATACCGTCATGAATGGTATGTTTTAACCTTTTAAACTATTTCAGCTAACAATATTAATATTTATCCTTCAGCTGCTACTCCTTGCTTGCTAGGAGGCAATCTCAGAATAAATTTAACAATTAGAAAATAAATTTATAATATTATTTGGTTCTTTTAATTTGTTTATATTTTACCACCCCTCCCTACGGAGTGAGGGAGAAGCAGTAGCAGAAGGAATTGGACCTGCCCATAGGGGCAGGGAGAAGCAGCTAGCACCTTCGGTGCAGAACCCCCTGCGCAGCAACCCTAGGACAGAGGGCTATCGCATCCTCTCAAACCTTGGAGGCAGGCTAGCAGTCCTAACTTAATCGAGGGAGGTTAGTAAACTATGGGTATATAGTTAATCTTATTGGACTTAGGCAGGGTAGCAGTTGCTTTTGAAGAAGCAGTTGGAGTAGCAGTCACAGCTGTGAGGGGCCCATTGAGTCCTCCTAGCGGAGCTACTACGCAGGAGGAGCTAGGCAGTGGGGGGGAACTACTAATTTAACTAATAATAATTAATCCTAAATAATTTTTTTATCCGCAGGAATTATAGTTCTCTTCCGGACTCGAACCAGAATAAACACTTTAGAAGAATGCTATTCTAACCATTGAATTAAGAGAACTCAAAATATTTAAATTATATTAGTCTAGCGAAGCTGTCACTCACTCTGCAAAAGCACAGCTGGGACTGCCGTTACTTTGACACACCCCAGCGCTAGCGAGGGACACTCTCCCTGCTAGCGCTGGCGCTTGCGCTTGCGTTTGCAGAAGCAGAAGCAGAAGCAGAAACAGTTGCTGTAGCAGCTAGCGAGGGACACTCCCCCCCCCCTGCCTAAGGGCTGTTACTTTTACTCCCCTAAGGGCAAGCTGTAACTGTTACACCTCTTAGACCCCTTCTTTTCCCTAACTATCTTGGAGCTGTGTTAGCTGTGAGGTGGAGCATGGATAGAGTGTTACTCCTAAAGAGACTTTGAATGTAAGTGTTGCTGCGCCCCTAGCTTCGCTACTCACTCTCCCTGCTTTGTAGCTATGCTCCGAAAACGCTAGAAGGAGGACACACTCTCCTCCTAGCAAAGCAAGGACCGCTACCCCAGCTATCACTCACTCACTCACTCACAGCTGTGACTCCTTCTGCAAAGCAGACTGTGACTGTGACAGTGAGTTGCGAAGCTATCACTCCACCCCTCTCCCCTCCGTAGGGAGGGACAGCTATCACAGCTGTCACAGCTGTGAGAGTGAGGGAGGAGTGAGAGGAGTCAGGCTGTGTTCCTTGCTTCTCCTCACTCCCTCACTCCTACGGAGTGAGCGTGACTGTGAGTAGCGAAGCTAGGGAGAGTGACAGCTGTAACTTTGACTGGGTAGCGAAGCTAGGGGGGGTTTCTAACTTATATTTTCCAGCAGCACTTTCCAGTACAGCTACCTTGCTATGACTTTTGAGATGTCACCCAGAAGGGTTAATTGATATTAATAAAATTCAACAAAACTGTTGAGACTTTTTTCTTTATTTATAAATTATATTATAATTAATTATAAATAAATATAAATAAGGAAATAATCCAATCTATAAAAATATATTTACTTATTTGAAAATAAACAAAAAAAATTTTAAGAAAAACAACACCTCCATCTCTAGGGTTGGCGGATACCTTGTTTTACTTTTTACTAAATGGCAATTTCCCCCTTACCGAATTCCTCCCCAGCGACAGACAGTTAGTTCATCACGGATTCATGCTTCACCGTTGCGTGGCTAATCAACGATTACTCGAAATTCCTTCTTCATGTTGCCGAATTCCAGGCAACAATCCGTTAAATTTTTAATAAATTGAACTTTTTTTATTGATTAGCTAAACCTACCTAGCTTTTTAAGCTAAAGTTTTGCATCACATTGTAAAAGTTTTAGTAGCACGTCTATAGCCCAGTTCATGAGGGCCATAACGACTTGTCTTAGCCCCAACTTAATAATTGTTTTATTAAGTAATAGTTAAGTATAAATTAACTACAGGGATTTCGTCCGTTAGTGGAGTTAACCTGACTTTTCACAATACGGACTGACGACAGCCATGCAACACCTGTAAACGAATTTCTAACTTAATAAAGATTCAAATTTTATTATTAAAAATTAAAATAATATTTGTATTTTATACTAGAAATTACTCAATTTAAATTATTAAAAAAAAAAATAAATTGGATATGCAAGAACTGGTAAGATTTTACGCGTACTTTCGTATTAAATAACATGCTTCACTCCGTTTGCTCCGAGACCGACTAATTTTTTTGGTTTCAGTTTTGCAACCGTACTCTCAAGGCGGAATGGTTATCGCGTTAACATCGTCACTAATTTAATTAAACTAACAACTACCATTCATCGTTGACGGTGAGAGGTAACTGGGTATCTAATCCTATTCCCTGTTCTCACTTTCGTACCTCAGCGTCAATCATTACCAGATAAAAAGTTTTCACCGTTAGTATTCTACTTAGTATTTTCAGATATCGCCCTTACACTTAAGTATTATTTGGTTTATCTCAATTATGATTCTAGCTTTAAGTGTATCTATTTTAAAGTTTTTAATAATTAATTTTATTAGTCTCCGTAGGACTAGCCCTCTGTCCTTTTGAGAAGGGGGCAGAGAGTAGCTACCCTAATAATTCCTTATTTCCATTGTAAGTTAGCCTTAATTTATAAAATAAGGTCTAAAAATTTTTAATTGTCCTTAATTAATAAGGATAAGCGGAATTTTACTAATTTGCTTTTTTTAAAATAGATTTTAAAGCAGCCTACTTACCCTTTACGCCTGTTTAAGACGACTAACGTTCGCGTTTCTGGTGTTACCGAGTCTTCTGGCACCAGTTATTTAGACAACACTTATAGTAAGGTAATATCATTTTTTTCCCTTACGTTATCACAATAAGCACAATTTGTGATTTTGTGATTTCAGTTAGCTAGTTCACTCTTGCGAGCATTGACTAATATTCTTGACTGCAGATTGCTTATGCAATTTGGGGCTTTTCATTCCCAATGTGGCCATTTGTTCTCTCAAACTTGGCTATTGATCGTAGGCTTGGTAGGCCACCGAAAGACCCCACCAACTACCTTTAAACAAAATAAATAGACTCTTATAGTAGAAAATTTCCTTTCTTATAATTAAGCTCAATTATATTACATATTTATTATATAACTATCCCCTATTTATGAGGACTATAAGGTATCTTATTTATCATTACTCACCTTTACACCTTATTCTATACTTATTATATTTCTAGAATAACGATTTGCATGTCTTAAAACTACTGAAAAACGTTCAATCAGAACCAAAATTAAATTCTTCTTTAAAATTTAAAAATTTATTACTTTTATTAAGTTTTGTTTTTAGTAAAAAAATTTTTGTATTGTATTTGCTTTTTGCAATTTTTATATATCTTCTTTTATTGTATTTTTTTTTAGTTCTTTTAATTTTTTGTATTATTTTTTTTCCTCCCTCCCCTTGCTTCTCCCTGCGTAGCAAGGGTGGGAGAAGCTGCCCTCCTTCTTGCGTAGCTAGCAAGCGCTAGTGCAAGCAGGGACACAGCTGTGACAGCGGGAGGGTTGCTGCTTGTCCTTGCTTTGTCCGAAGGAGAGGGGAAGCTGTAGCAGCAAGTGAGGGTCTTCCACTAGTTGGTTGCCCCTCCCTAACTTATTCTCAAAGTAACGGCTGTCCCACTCACTCACTCACTCACAGCTGTTACTCCTTCTGCAAAGCAGACTGTGGTTGTCCCTCCAGCTATCACTCACAGCCTTACTGTCCCAGTCACAGCTATCACTCCACCCCTCACTATCACAGCTGTGACAGCTGTGATAGCTGTCCCTCCCTACGGAGGGGAGAGGGATGGAGTGAGTGAGTCCTACACCTTCGGAGAGGGAGGAAGTGTGCTTTTCCCTGCGAAGCAAGGGAGAGTGCTACTAGCTACGCAAGAAGGAGGGTAGCTGTGATAGTAACGGTCACAGCTGTCCCAGTCACACTCACAGCTATCACAGCTGTGAGTGAGTGAGGGAGAGTGAGTAAGGGGAGGACAACTACTATTTTTATTTTTGATGCTAATATTTAATCCGCTGGGCTTACTCTTTAGCTAAGCAGCCCTCCTTCTGCTTACCTTATTGAGATGTAGACCCCTGCCTGGATTCGAAAAACTGCTACCCCCCCCCCCTCCACCACCTCCACCTCTTAGGGCTAGCTAGCCTTAGCAGGGACTCCTGCTGAGCAAAAGCGGGAGGGAGAGGGTGAGCAATTTTCTTTAAGTTAATTTATAATAAGGAAAAAAAGGGGAAAGCTTGCCTCCTTCTAGCGTTTGCGGTGCATAGCTACTAAGGCTGGGGGTTGCTTCTCCTCTCACTCCGTAGGAGTGATAGCTTCGAAAGTAGCAGCCCCTCCTTAACAGAGGGCTAGGAGAAGCAGGGAGACTAATAAAATTAATTATTAAAATTTTAAAAAGAGATAGGATGCGCAAGCGAGGGTTAAACTAATTCTATAAACCAAATTTTGTTGTTTAAGTCCTTTAAGTATCCCTCCTTCTTACCTCACTAACCTTGCCTCCTTCTTGCCCAGCAAGCAGGGGCTACTAAGATTAGCTTATTAAAAGAAATGGTAGCACCTTTCCCTCACTCACTCACAGCTGTGACTCCTTCGGAGACTTTTACTATAAGGGTGGGTGGAGACCATAAGGTGAGGAGATAAATCGGGTAGGATAAAGCTTAGACCTGCCTTTTTTTCTGAAAACCTCCAGCCCCTAAGGGGCAACGTTTCCTCCTAGCGTTGCAACTACTGCCCCTTAGGGCAGGGAGTAGCTAGGAGTGCAAAGAATACGCAGCACCTCCTTCTACTTCGAAAACTCCCTTGCGTAGCAACTATCACAGTCACGGTAACGGCTGTCTCCTCCTAAGAAGCTAGAGTGGTGTCACAGCTACCCCTCCCTCTCCATTGGAGTAGGACTCACTCACTCCATCCCTCACAGCTGTGAGGGGTGGAGTGATAGCTGTGACTGGGACAGCTGTCCCAGCGGGAGAGGAGTAAGTGAGTGATTGAGTCCTACACCTACACCAATTCCTTCTCCTGCTACGCAGGAGTGACTGCTTCTCCCTCCCTACTTGCGGTGCTAGGGAGGATAGCTTAGCTCTTAGGAAAAAATAAAGCAGGGTTCTGCGAAATAAGAAAGCAGGTGACTATAACTTAATTTAATATAAAAATTCTTAGTAAATATAGGGAATTTTATTTTCTATTACTCTAAGTAATTATATTCAATATAAATAAATATAATTTGTAACAAACTTAAGTGTTAACTTTTATTTTTTAAATAAATTTTATTTACTTCCATTAGAGAAGTAGGTTACTAAACGAGTTAAAATTTTCCATATATATTTTCCACAAAATCAAATTTGTAATATAAATTATATTTACAATTACCTAAGTTTTCCTTAATTATTAAATAATTATTGTATTTTTTTTTATAAATTTAAAATTTACCACCCTCCTAAGGAGTCTCCTAGCTTTGCAAGGACAAAGCAAGTAGCAGCCCCTGCTTGCTGGGTAGCCCCTCCCTACTTGCGGTGCTAGGGCAAGTGTTGGATAGATAAAAATTTGAGAGATTTATCCAGCTCACCCCTCCTTGCTTGCTAGGGAGGGACAGCTGCTAATTATTATAGCTCCCTACTTTCTCTACCTAGCTTAGCAAGTAGCTGCTAAAACGGGAAGCGAAGCTATCACTGCTTTGCAGTAGGAGTGAGTGCGAATAAATCAAATTACTTTTTTATTGTTAAATAATTAAAGTGTTAGAATTTTAACCCTTCTTTTAATAATTTAATCTTAATTATTCTTATTTTGCTTCCCTAATTTATAGTAGACCTACTAGCATAGACCCTAAGGGTGGTACTATTAGAATTTAACCTTCCTTCCTCTGCCTCTCACTCCTACTCCTACTCCTACTCCTACTCCTACTCCTACTCCTACTCCTACTCTCACTCCTACTCCTACTCCTACTCCTACGGAGTGATAGCTTATCCCTAACTCACTCCTACTGCAAAGCAGTGATAGCTGTGAGGGAAGGACTCCTCCCTACGGAGGAGCAAGGACAGTTAGGACCCTTGCTTTCATCTGAATAAGTTGCAGGAGCCCTGCGTCGCTGGAGTAGCAACCCTCCCCTTTTTATGAGTAGCCCCTCCCTCACTCAGCAAAGCACACTCACTCACTCTCCATTGGAGTAGGACTAACTCACTCCTAGTGCAAAGCAGTGAAAGCTGTGACTGGGACACTCTCTCCTCCTAGCAAAACAAGGACCGCTACCCCTGTTACCACTCACAGCCTAACTTTGAGTAGCTAAGCTATCACTCCACCCCTCTCCCTCCGTAGGGAGGGACAGCTATCACAGCTGTCACAGCTGTGAGAGTGAGGGAGGAGTGAGAGGAGTGAGTGATAGCGGGGTGGACTGCAAAGCAGGGCAAGGACTAATACCACTAACCTAACATTTGGTGTGGGTTGTGAAGCTACTCCTCCTAGTAGCTAAGTTAGGGCCTGCGCATTCGGAGCAATACAATGCAAAGCCCCCCCCCCTAACTCACCCTGCAAAGCACTCACTCCTCCCAGCGGGGAGGAATCACTCCTAGTGCAAAGCAGTGAGAGCTGTGACTTTGAGGGAAGCTGGACTGCCGTTACTGGTAGGGAGTGAGTGAGGAGGAGCAAAAAATAAAAAAAAACAGCTTTCTTTCATTATTTCATTTTTTAATAAGGAATAGTATTTATTCTCCTTTTATACTTTTAATTTGAGTATTATCTTCTTTTGGTTTGCTTGCCTTAGCTTGTAACCCTTAGGTTACTCCACCTAACTCCGCCACCTTCGGGCTAAGCAGGGTAAGGTGCGCTACAGCTAAGGCATGGTATACAAGCAAGGGAGGCACAACATAGCAGCCTTAGGGGGGGGGGGAATAATGTTTAAGACCTAAAGGATTTGAACCTTTATAATATCCATTATGAGCGAACTGCATTAACCGTTATGCTAAAGTCTTTTATTGATTTTTTTTATTTTTTATCTTTTTTATTTAATGTTAAATTTGCTCTGATTTCCTCCTTCTTGCCCTCCTCCCACTCACTCTCCATTGGAGTAGGACTAACTCACTCCTAGTGCAAAGCAGTGAGAGCTGTGACTGGGACAGCCAAAGTCACAGCTGTCCCTCCCCTACGGGAAAAGCACAGCTGTGAGTCACAGCTGTTACTCCAATGGAGAGGGAGGGAGAGTGAGTTACTCCTCCCTCACTCACTCTCCTTGGACTAACTCACTCCTAGTGCAAAGCAGTGATAGCTGTGACTGGGACAGCTTTGAGTGTGAGTGTGATAGCGGGAGGAGACAGCCTTACTTTGATTCCAATGGAGGGAGGGTAGCCAGTAACAATAGCCCATCAGGGTTGCTAGTAACAAGTAGTCTGCGCAAGCGCTACTGATTCGCAGGGTTGCTATTTACACCCCCCTCGGTCTGCCTGCCTAAGCAGAGGCAAGTGGTATGCTCCATAGGAGTAGCCCCTGCTTGCAGGGCAAGAAGGAGACAGGGGTAGCTCAAGCGGTGTAGCCCCTTCTATACAGCACCTCCGTAGGGAGGAGCAGTCCTCCCCTAACTAACTCTCAAAGTAACGGCTGTCCCACTCACTCACTCTCCCTCCCTCTCCATTGGAGTAACAGCTGTGAGTGACAGCTGTGCTTTTCCCGTAGGGGAGGGACAGCTGTCCCTCCCTAGCAAGCAAGGAGGGGAGACTGTGACTGTCCCTCCATTGGAATTGGACTAGCTTCTTAGGAGGGGAGTGTGCTTTGCAGAGTGAGGGGTTACTTGCTTATATCACTAGCGAAGTTTTCCCCCTCCCTAGGGAGAAGCTGCTGCTAAGGTAGGAGGGGTGGGAGTATAATTAAAAAAAATAAGATAGGAAAACGGCCTTGCTTTGCAGGGGTTAGAGTGATTTCGCCCCCCCCCTCACTCTGCAAAGCACCGCTGTGATAGCTGTCCCTCACAGCTGTGAGGGAGAGCCTAATCCTTAGAAAATAGTGCGTAGCACCCTAATAGGGTGTAGATCTTGCTATAAGCTAGGAAAATTATTAATAACTTTTTCTTTTTATTTTTTATAAATCCACTATTCTTATATTCTTAAATATGTTCTCATTCTATTTTAAAAAATCTCATAATTTAAACAGCTGCCTTTTTTTATTCTTATTAATCTTCTAGCCCCCCCCCCCGTCCAGCCTAAACGCTAACCCTCTGTCCATTGGAGCTGGGTGCCCCTTGCGAAGCTACCCTCCTTCTTGCGTAGCTAGTAGCACTCTCCCTAGCTTAGCTGGAAAAAGCACACTCCCCTCCTAAGAAGCTAGTCCAATTCCAATGGAGGGACAGTCACTCCGTAGGAGTGAGTGGGACAGCCGTTACTTTGACTGGGACAGCTATCATAGCTACCCTGCAAAGCGCAGCTTTGTCCTTGCTTCTCCTCACTCACTCACTCCTACGGAGTGAGCCTTACTGTGAGTAGCGAAGCTAGGGAGAGTGAGGGAGGTAGGAGAATGCGAAGCAGCTCCTCGCGAACCTACTTCGAACCTAGTAGGAGGGGGGGGGTTATAAAAATTGAAATATAAATTTAAATATTTGTTATATTTTTTTTAGAAATAATAATAATAGCTAACATTGCTAATAATAATATTAAACTTAATATAATTAAAAAAATAGAAGCATAAGTATATAAAATTTGCCCTAATACCTCTATTTGAGAAAACTCTAATAAATTAATATCAGATATACCCCCCTCTCCATTGGAATTGGATCCGAAGGAGGACTCACAGCTGTGAGAGGTAGCCGAGGCAGGCAGGGTATTAATATTTGAACTAGTTAAAGACAAAATTTCTTTTACCTCACCCTCCTTAGGTGTTACCCCAGCCCCCAGGGTTACAGCGCTAGGGTAGAAAGGAAATAAGTTAATTTGTGAAGCAACTGAAAAAAATATGAAGAGTAATAAAGAGGCAATATTAAGACCTATAGGTAAATTTTTAGTAAAATTATATCCAGTATCTAAAATATCTGTTAATTTTATATTTATCATTAATATAATGAATAAGAATAAAACAGCAATAGCACCAACATATATAACAATGTAAGATATACCTATAAAATTAATTCCTAATAAAATTAAATAACCTGCAGCATTAACAAAAGCAGTAATTAAAAAAATTATTGAGATTATAGGATTATTAGAAGTAATAGAAATAATACTAGAAAATAAAATACCAAAAGTTAATAAATTTACAATTGTAGTTATCATAATTTATTTTATTTTTATTTAAAAAGATTAAATTTATCCTAAATAATAATAGTCCTAGTCTCCCTCTCTTGCTAAGCTACCCTAAGGGCAAGGACAAAGCAATCCTGCTTAGCTGGAGTAGTCGCGCTGCTACCCCTCCTTCTTACTTAGCGCTAACCCTATGTATAGCTGTGCTTTGCAGAGTTAGTTCTCCCCTCACTCTGCTAAGCAGAGTTAAAGTAACGGCTGTCCCAGTCACAGCTATCACTCCACCCCTCACTATCACAGCTGTGACAGCTGTGATAGCTGTCCCTCCCTACGGAGGGGAGAGGGATGGAGTGAGTGAGTCCTACACCTCCCTCACAGCTGTGATAGCGGGGAGGAGAGTGAGTGGGAGGAGGGCTATGATCCTCTTTAACTCACTCACTCACAGCTGTTACTAACGTTGCAACCACTCACTCCGTAGGAGTGATAGCTTTGCTACTCACCTCCCCGCTGGGTGGAGTTACAGCTGACACTCTATCCCTAGCTTCGCAACTGCTTCTGCTTATCCCTCCCCTCGCTTCGCAGGGATAAGCAGAAGTAGCACCGCTAGGAGGGAGAAGCAGGGAGTGTTGTAACTTTGATTGAGTCCAGCTCCTAGCAAGCAAGGAGGGAAGGGCGCTGCAACCAAAAAAGAGCTTGCTTAGGTGAACTGCACCACCCTTAGGTTTATAGATAGGAAGGGTTGATTAACAGCCAGTGGGTTGCACCACTCCGTAGGACTAGCTTAGCTACCAGTGGGCTAAGGTGCTTGCTACCTACCCTAACTAAGCAACCTTCCCTTGCGCAGCAACCCCCCCCCCCCCCAGCGCTACGCTGGTAGTGGTGGAGGGTAGCTTAGCTAAAGGGACACAGCTTTGACTTTTAGGAGCCCTTAGGGATGAGCAGCTGAACAAGGAAAAAATTTTAAAAAATAAAAATTAATCTTTTTAAAAGACTACTGTTTGATATTAATTTAAGTTAATTATTTTACTCACTCCCCTCGCTTTGTCCCCTAGCAAGCAAGAAGGAATTGGAGTTACACTCTCTCCCTCCCGCTATCACTCACTCCTCCCTAGCTTAGCTACTCAAAGTAAGGCTGTGATTGGAAGCTGGGTAGCGGGGTGGAGTGACTGTCCCAGCTATCGCGAACTCCCTCCCCTCAAAGTAACGGCTGTGAGTGAGGGAAAAGCACAGCCACAGCTGTCCCTCTCCCCGCTATCACAGCTGTCACAGCTGTGAGTGAGGGAGGGAGAGTGAGGGCAGCTGTAACTATCACAGCTTCCCCAGCTGAGTTCGTGAGGGTTAGTAAGTAGCGAAGCTAGGGGCAACTTCTAGTAGTAACTAAAGGAGGGGGGGAGGCTATAGAAGGCAGTCTAGCATAGTCCAGCTGCCCCTAGCTTCGCTACTCACAGCTGTGAGGGAAAAGCACAGCGGGGTGGGCAAGCGAAAATAACTTAATAAGGAGATATATCAAAACTAATTAATATGCTTGGTATTAATATAATGAAGGCAACTGCTACCGGTAATAAATTTAACCAACATAATTGAATCAATTGATCATATCTTAATCTAGGTAAAGTTGCTCTAAACCAAACAAAAAAGAAAGTAAAAATACAAGTTTTAATTCCTAAAATAATAGCCTGTAAATTAATAATTGTTTCATTTATAAAGATTTCTGGTAAATTATAACCACCTAAAAATAGAATTGCAGTTATACTACTAAATAAAACTATTGAAGAATACTCACCTAAGAAGAAAAAAACAAAAGGCACAGATGAATGTTCTGTAAAGAAACCTGCTACTAATTCAGATTCCGCCTCTTGTAAATCAAAAGGAGTTCTAGAAGTTTCAGCTAAAATTGAAATAAAATAAAAAATAAAAACAGGAAGTAAAGGTATAATAAACCACACTGACTGTTGAATTTCAATAATAGAAGTATAATTTAATGTACCAGTTAATAGTATAATTATTAATATGGCAGAACTTAAGATCAACTCATAAGATATCATTGCTGCTGTTGATCTTAAAGATCCTAAAAAAGCATATTTAGAATTAGCTGACCAACCTGCTAATAAAACTCCATATACACCTAAAGAAGATAAAGCTAGAGTATATAATATACCTAAACTTAAATCAGAAAGTACTATACCTTCACCAAATGGTATTACTGCCCACCCTAATAAACTAAATACTAGAGTACTTACAGGTGCTAAATAAAAAACTATTTTATTAGATTGAGAGGGTATAATTGTTTCTTTTAAAATTAATTTTAAAGCATCAGCAAAAGGTTGTAATATACCATAATAACCTACTGTATTAGGTCCAACTCTTCTTTGATGTGCAGCTAATTGCTTTCTTTCTATAATAGTCATAAAAGCAATACTTAATAAAACAGGTAAGATTATACTTAAAACATCTGCTAAATTAAATAATAAATTTATTATATTTTCTCCCTCCTGCGAAGCAGTAGCAGAAGCAGTAGCAGGAATTGAAATTGGAGAAGGTATTGGAGAAGGAATTGGACCAGCAAAGCAGGGAGAGGTATCACAGCTGTCACAGCTGTGAGTGAGAGGGGGCAAATTCAAGGCAATGTTATTATTTATCATAATTATATTTAATTATATTAATTTTATTTTTATTGTTTTTCTTAACTATAAGATACTTTTTAATCTTTTATTATTTTTATTTAATTAAAATTCTCTAGCTATGCTCCACAAACTCCACTAGTTGTAGTTGCCCTCACGGCTGTGATAGCTTCGCAACTCCCACCCTCCTAACTCACTCCCTGCAAAACACAGTCTCCCTCACTAACAGCTGTTACTCCAATGGAGAGGGGACAGCTGTTAGTGAGGAGGGTGAGTAAGTTGCGAAGCTAGGGGCAGGAGCTAGGGTAGCAACCTAACCTCTAGCTTTGCTAGATAGAGCGTTAATTCGGTGCGGATAAGCAGGGGGGGGGGGGGGATAAGAAAGCGCTACTGCTTAGCAGAGTGTTAAATCGCGTAGGAGTAGCTGGAGAACAACTAGCTATAGCCGAAGGCATAAACATACCATGCCTTAGACCGAAGGAGTCCTGCTCCTACTTGCGTTTGCGGAGCATAGCTAGTCCTACTTGCGGAGCTAGAGTATCTTTTAAGAACCGTTTGTATTTATAAATTAAACACATTCTATTGTTGCTAATATTTTTATTTAAAAAGCTAGACTTGCTACTGCTACTGCTTCCCTAGCGAAGCTACCCTCCTTCTTGCGTAGCTAGCAAGCGCTTGCTCAATGCAGGGAGGGGAGTTGGTGAAACCATTAGGCTCCAGCAGGTTTACCTAAATAGGCAATTATTTTAGGGCCAAGGCTCTAAAAGCAGTTGGAGCTTCTCCTAACTTAGTTAGTGTTAAATAAACTAGGGAAACTTAAGTTTGCGCAGCAACACCAGCTTGCCCCTCCCTGCATTGAGCAAGCAGGAGGGGAGCAACTTTCTATTTTACTCCTTAGGATAGGCAGGAATCTATCCTGCTTGCGAAGCTAGGCTGGTAAAATGTTTTATTTAAATTTAATTGTCCACCCCTCCTGCGAAGCAGTAGCAGAAGCAGTAGCAGGAATTGATATTGGAGAAGGTATTGGAGAAGGAATTGGACTAACTCACTCACAGCTGTGACTAGCGTTGCAACCACTCACTCCGTAGGAGTGATAGCTTCGCTACTAACACTCCACCCCTCACTCTCACTCACCCAGCGGGGACTGCTGTCCCTCCCTAGCAAGCAAGGAGGGGAGACTGTGACAGCCTTACAGTTAGGGAGGAGTAGGACTCCTTGCTTTGTCCTTGCGAAGCTAGGTGGGTAGCTGGGACAGCCGTTACTGTGACTGCTTGCAAGGGAGGGGCAACTACAACCATCATGGATATAAAACATATTCTTTTTTATATAAAAAGATGATTATCAGATTTTATATATATTTATAATTTATATTATCTTTTTTTGATGCTGAGGTAGTTATAGCTAAGTCTATTAAAGTGTTTTCACTTATCCCAATTAACGGAACTAATATTAAGAACCAAGCAAAATAAAACGCAGTAGAGATTTGACCTATTTCTACATAAGGAGTATTAGGGTGCTGAGAACCTATCCACATTAAAATAAAGAAATCTACTACAAAAAACCAGAATGCTAATTTCATAGCTGGTCTAAATTGATTTCCTCTTATTCTAGATAAATCTGTAATTGGCAAAATTAATAAGATTAATAATGAACCAAACATAGCTAAAACTCCTAATAATTTATTAGGAATAGATCTTAATATTGCGTAATAAGGTAAAAGATCAGTTACATAAAATTATATTAATTTAATTCTGCGGTCTCCAAACGCGAGGTGCGCTTCTGCTACTGCAACTGCTAGTGCTAGTGGCCCCCCCCCCCCCCCTCCCTCCCCTCCGTAGGGAGGGACAGCTGTCCCAGTCACAGCTCTCCCTCCCTACGGAGGGGAGAGGGAGAGGAGAAGGACTCTCCTAGGTGTTCCTAGCGAAGCAACCCTGCGCTCCTTGCTTTGTCCTTGCGAAGCTAGGAGGAGGGAAGGAGTCACAGTCTAATCCTTCTTGCCCTGCAAGCAGTGGCTACTCAGCAAACGCTAGTTACAGTAACAGTCTCCTTCCCTGCTTTGCAGTAGTAGAAGCGCTCTGCTTATCCCATAGTAGTAACAGTACCCTCCCCTTGCGCTGCTTCGCAGAACCCTCACTGCTTTGCAGTAGGACTAAATCAAAGTTAGGCTTCTACCGCCCTTAGGGTAGAGTGAGAGTCACAGCTGTGAGTGACACCTCCCGCTAGAGGAGACTGTGAGTAGCGAAGCTATCACTCCTACGGAGTGAGAGGAGAGTGCGTAGACCACCACCACAGGACATAGGGTGAGGGTTGCAGCGCGCAACTGCTAGTGCAAAGCAGGGGAGGATAATGGTTAATTTGGATCTTTCAAGTTTTGATAGTCTTTTTGTAGTTATAGTTGATAATTTTTGTTGCGTAGCACATATTAAACTTGTGGAAGTTCTCTCCTCCTTGCGCTGCTTCGCATAACCCTCACTCTCCTTGGAGCCGTTACTTTGACACCAAAGGACAGTGGGCAAGGACAAGCGCACCTCCTCACAGTCACAGCTGTGAGTGAGAGGAGGGACACATTAATTAATACAATTATGTTATACCCATTATCTTTCAATAATGGCTGGACTATATCTTCATCCTTACTCCTAGCTTCGAAAGTAGCAGCCCACCTTAACAGAGGGCTGCTACTTGCTTTGCTAGGAGTCTTAACTTAATTGATTGCTATAAGTAAGGAGCTTCACGTATAGTCTCTGAGGATCCTACTCAATTATTTAAAAATATAATCTTTGGTTTCCTGCTGATTGTCCATTGTAATATCTTAAATCATTATAACTTTATTTATTTAAAGTAGATTAAGCTTTAGGAGTTTCCAGCATATAGTGAAGTTTATTATTCATAAGATTACTCTAATGCATGGCATCTTTTAACATACCATTCTGGTACAATTGAAGCTGGTGTAACCATAGGATCCGCTGGTATATAGTTATCAGAATGTCCTAATAAATTAGGGTTAAAGAAAACTAGTATAGAAAGTGCTAAGAAAAAAGCAAATATTGTAACTAAATCTTTAAATATAAAATAAGGGTGGAAAGCATATCTATCACCACTAGAAGTTACACCATTAGGATTATTAGAACCATGTTCATGTAGCATTTTTATTGCTAATTAATATTTAATTTATACATCATATCTTCATGCATATGATCTTTTACCAAATCTCTAACCAATTGCAATTGACTTTTTGAGATGTATAAAGTGTACTGAGCTTTTTCTCTTTTAGAAATATTAATAGTAGCCTTAATAGAAAAATTCTTATTTAAAGCCTCAATTAATAAATTTAATTCTTCTAATGTAAAAGCATTAGTGTGTAAATTTAGACCACTCCTTGCGAAGCTAGGACTGTAAAACTACCATCAACCATAATCCAATAAGCTAAACTTACTCTAGTTAAATATTCAGCTATATTATTTGGGATAATTTTCTTACTAGCTCCGAAGGAGCAACTAAATAAAAAATTTCGTAAATTTCATTAAACCAAGGTAGAGCTAAGGTTGTAAAACTTAAATTAAATCTAGATATTCCTGTTTTTTATCTACGACTTCTGATACAGAAGGTGGCGTTGTTACAAATTCTTGAAATAAATTATACAAATGAAGTAAATAGGAACTATTAACAGAACCTTGTCTAAAAACAAGCCTAACATTAGCTTTAGGTGAAAATTTTCTTAAGTAAATATCTCCTAGCAAAGCAACCGCTACCCAGCAGTGCTTTGCAGGGAGGATATTTCCAACTAAAACTTGTTTTAAAAAAGGATCTAATTGAAATTTAGCTCTTTCTTCATTACTAATTCTTTTCTTTAGATTAGGAGAAGTAGAATGGAAAATTCTCGTATTAAATTGTAAATTATGCAATAAATCTATACCTTTCAGCATAGTTTGGACTATATCATCACCCTAATTATAGGATGTCAAGCGTGTAGTCTCTGAGGATCCTAAGGTAGCAAATTAACAACTTAGTTTCCTGCTGATTGTCCATTGTAACATCTTAATATTTGTCACAAATATTCTTTATAAGTTTTTATTTTATAACTCTGACTTGCTTGTAATCCGAAGGATTACAAGCTACTATTTTGTACTGCCCCTAGCTTAGCTACTCAAAGTAAGACTGTGAGTGATAGCTGGGAGGGTTCCTAAGGACAGCTAGTAGAATTAGAATAAATTGTAAATTAAGCTTTAGGAGTTTCCAGCATATAGCTCGATGCTAATCATAATATTACTAATATAAAGGCCCTACAATTGAGCAATTAAATGTGCTACAGCTAAAGCAGCTAATAAAAAAGGAAGTAAATAGTGTAAAGAAAAGAATCTATTTAAAGTAGCATTAGATACTGAAAAACCTCCCCAAATTAACTCAACAATATCTTGCCCAAATATAGGTATAGCTGATAAAAGGTTAGTAATAACAGTTGCCAAATCTTAAATTTATCTTTTGTTTAATCCAGAAACAGATAAATTATGTACTTTCTAAATCTACGATAAAATCATAGATTGATAATAATATCCTTAGAAAGCCTTGTAATAATATAATTTATATTATAAAGACCCCGACTGTACATTAAGCACCATTTCAGGCACCCACCAATGACCCAGTCTGTCGCGATTTTATGTAAAACCGACGGTCTAGAAACTAGCAATGCGCATCTTTAACCGTTTTCATTGGTATTGCTTTCAATCTTAAAACATAATTCTTTTTATACATATATTGCAGAATTACTAGAAAGAAAACTATAATTAAAGTTTTTAAATATAGCCGTTTAATTTATAATACATTGAAGTATGAAGATATGGTCTAATAATTTCTACTAAGTCACTCATTGATGATTTAGAAATATAGATATTATATTGATTTAATGCACCAGTTTTTATAATTGATGTTTTTAAATTATATTTTTTTCTCAAAATATTAGCTAAAAATTCTACTTCATTAAGTGAAAAATTATTAGTAGCTATTTTTAAACCAGAGGATACTCTTCCTCCATCATCCATAATCCAAACAGATAGTGCTAAAGGACTTAAATATTCTTCAATATTATAAGGTACTATTTTTTTATTTTCACTATAAAAAGCTGTATGTATCCAATTAAAACTTGTAAATGTATAAGTTTTAAATCTAGAGACATATCTTAATTTACCTCCTTTACCTATTCTTGTTGTAAGTTTAGGTGTTGTTTCACTACAATAACCAAATTTATTTAAAAAACTATAAAACCATATTAAATAATGAGAATTTAAATGTTCTTGTTGAAAACAAATTCTTGTTCCATTTCCATGTTGTTCTGCAAAAGCATCTCCTAATAAAGAACCCATTAAAATACAAATAATATCGTAATTATGTGGTCCTATTCTATTATTAGATTTGGTTTTAGGTGAAATAAATGGTAAAACTGTACTGCAATAAAATAATCCGGTGGATTCTAAATCCAAAAACTGAAACCATTTAGGGCAAAATAAACTACCCCATAGACTCATTTGACCATAAGGTAAAACATAACCCAAAAATGCAATAGCCATCATAAGTATTAAAATTATTACTCCAATAGACCAAACTAATACTCTAGGAGATTTATAAGAACTATAGTATAATCCTCTTCCAATATGCATATATACAAAAATAAAAAAGAAAGAAGCAACATTAGCATGTGTATATCTTATTATCCAACCATTATTTACATCTCTCATAATCGTTCAGTCTTTTACCTTTCTCTGTTGGACGACCATTCAGAGTTTACATCCAAACATTCACCTATTTATAAATCACCAGCCTAAGCGACAGCTAAGACAGCGGTTACTCATCACCCTCTCCATTGGAGTCACAGCTGTGAGTGATAGCTGGGACAGCTGTCCCTCACCATTGGAGTAAGGCTGTGAGTGAGGGGGAGTGGTGCTAGGTTTAGATGTAAAAATAAATTTAGATTTATATAATCTATTAGTATCTAAGTATCTATTACAAGTATTACTTGTAGATTTAAAGCCTAAAGCTTTATGCGCATAACTCCTGCGGATCCGCAGGACCAAAAGGAGAACCTTTAATTAATTTTCCATATTCGTAAATATATATAGTTTGAGGTCCGCCCTCTGCTTGCGCTTGCGCTTGCGCTTTGCTTATCTTGCGCAGCTACCCTCACTCACTCCTCCTAGCAAAGCAAGGACCGCTACCCCAGCTACCACTCACAGCCTAACTTGGAGTAGCTAAGCTATCACTCCACCCCTCTCCCTCCGTAGGGAGGGACAGCTATCACAGCTGTCACAGCTGTGAGAGTGAGGGAGGAGTGATAGGAGTGCCGTAACTATCACAGCTCAAAGGAGAGTGAGGAGGGCAGAGTGATTGAGTGAGTCAGTTGCGAAGCTAGGGATCTAATAAAGGTAATAAATAATAGTCCAGCAAAGCAGGAGAGCATCTACGCTACTTACAACTAATGAAACTACATCAGTTTTTTTTTATTAATAGTGCTTACTACATTTAAAGGTAGTATTTCACTTTATTTATTCAGCAGGACTGAGTAGCTTTTAAGTTAGTTAAAGGGTTATAATAGCATTTAAACTTTCTCCATAGGAACTAGTAAATTTTTGTGCTACTTGAAAATACAAAGAAGAACCAATTTTGATTCCAAAGGTTATTTCACCTTCAAGGAATCCTATAAACCATTCCGGACTTACATTAATTTGAGAATTTATAGAAAAACTTGTAAATAATTCTCTTTTAGAATTCATACCGTTTTTAAGTAAAATTATTTTCTCTCCTAGCAAAGCAAGGATCGGTTAAAGATAGATGATTTTTATTTTTAATAAGTACAGCCCCTCACTCTCACTCACCCAGCGGGGACTGCTGTCCCTCCCTAGCAAGCAAGGAGGGGAGACTGTGATAGCTTCGCAAGGAGAAGGAATTGGAGTCACTCACTCACAGCTGTGACTAGCGTTGCAACCACTCACTCCGTAGGAGTGATAGCTTCGCTACTCTCTCACTTGGAGCTGTGTTAGCTGTGATAGTCACGGCAGTCCCTCCCTCCCTTGCTACGCAGGGAGAAGCAGAAGCAGAAGTTGCACCGCTAGGAGTGCTTTTCAGGGTGAGTTGCGAAGCTGTAACACCACCCCTCTCCCCTCCGTAGGGAGGGACAGCTATC
>Ga0310811_10003651_pt1 | contig 19406 bp, 19 predicted proteins | sample YCmetagenome_FD_207642 | JGI IMG/M metagenome (GOLD analysis project Ga0310811, IMG submission 207642) | Soil microbial communities from experimental microcosm in Duke University, North Carolina, United States - YC | ecosystem: Engineered > Artificial ecosystem > Soil microcosm > Unclassified ...
ACGGCCACCGGGTATGCGGAGCGCGGCGGAGCGGCCGCCCTCGATTCAGTAGAGGGCGTTCATCGTGGCCCGGACTTCGTCGAGGGTGGTCTGGGCGATGGCGGTGGCATGTTCATTGCCGTCACGCAGCACCTTCCGGATGTGGCCGCGATCCTGGGCGTACAGGGCGCGGCGGTCCCTGATGGGGGCCAGGAACGTGTTGACCGCTTCGGTGACGGTCTCCTTCAACGCCGACGCGCCCCGGCCGCCGATGTCCTCGGCGACCTGGTGGGGGTCGCTGCCGAGGCACAGGGAGGCGAGGAGGACCAGGCTGGACACCTCAGGCCGTGTGGCGGGCTCGTAGGTGATGTGCCGGTGGGCGTCGGTCTTGGCGCCGCGGATCAGCTTGGCGGTCTCGTCGGCGCTCGCTGCCAGGGTGATGGCGTTGCCGCGGCTTTTGCTCATCTTGGTGCCATCGGTCCCCAGCAGCAGCGGAGCCGCCGAGAGCAGGGCGTCAGGCTCGGGGAAGACCGCAACGCCGTTGCCGTAGCGGTTGTTGAAACGGCGGGCGATGGTGCGCGTGACCTCCAGGTGAGGCAACTGGTCCTGGCCGACCGGCACGAGGTTGGCCTTGCAGAACAGGATGTCGGCGGCCTGGTGCGCGGGGTAGGTGAACATCAGCCCGCTGACGGAGGACTGCTGGGACTGGGCGATCTCCTCCTTGACAGTGGGATTACGGCTGAGCTCCGCGACGGTGATCAGGCTGAGGAACGGCAGGAGCAACTGGTTGAGCGCCGGAATCGCGCTGTGGGTGAAGATCGTGGCCCGTTCCGGGTCCACGCCGACGGCCAGGTAGTCCAGCACCAGGTCCTCAACGTGTTCGGTGAGATGGTCGGCGACGTCGCGATCGGTCAGGACCTGGTAGTCCGCGATGATCACCAGCATCTCCACCCCCAGGTCCTGCAGGCGGACGCGGTTGTGGAGGGTGCCGAAATAGTGCCCCAGGTGCAGCCGGCCTGTCGGACGGTCGCCGGTCAGCACCCGGAACCGCCCGGGATCCCGGTGGATCAGCTCCTCCAGCGCGGCACTGCGGCGCTGGACGGTGGAGATCCCATCCGTGGGGACCGGAGGTTCGGCCGAGTAGTCGAGACCAAAGTCGATGATCATGTGGTTCTCCTGAAAGGTGAGGCGGTCCGCCGGGTCTGACGGGGACGGCACATTCCAGGAAGAAACGCGAAAGGGCCGTCCATCTGAACGGCCCAGGTCGTGCACGAGTGATGGCCGCTCCTAAGTGGAGCGCCACCAACTCGGACACGACAGACGATGCATGACGATCAGTCTAACTTCTCCCGGTGGCACAGAACGGATGCGCACCCCTGGACGAGCGTGACCGTCGTTCGCTTGCGCCCCATGAGTGCCCTGCGGAGTCTCCTGGCATGTGATCCGGAAGACAATGTTCAAAGCGGTCTTGACGTCACAAGCAGGAAGGAGGGAGTCTCTGGGGGACAAATCAACATTGAGGCAATGGTGCGCAGGAACCTGGTGCGATTCCAGGACGGTCCCGCCGCTGTGACCGAGAAGTCCCTCCCTGAGGTGGCCACCGTTGTGACAGGCGGAAAGGCAGGGGAGAGCGGCGCTCGGGAGTCAGAAGACTGACCCGTTGTCCTCCGTCGTCGGGGCGCGTGACCCCGAGAGGAGAAACCGTGGCCAACGTCGTCGTTCCTTCAGGCAAGCCCGTTCCGCTCCGTATCCCGGTGCGCGAGATCGTTCCCTGGGCCGTCTTCGCCGCGGTGCTCGGACTGGCCCTGCTGTACTTCGTCGGCGCCGAGCAGGGTGCCACGTCGATCATCAGCGGCAGCACCGTCCACGAATTCGTCCACGACGGACGCCATCTGCTCGGTTTCCCCTGCCACTGACGGCCGGGATCCGCTCTCATGATGCGAACTCTGCTGATCCGCGGCATGCTCGTCGGGCTCGCCGCGGCCGCGCTCGCCTATGTCGTGGCGTGGTTCCTCGGTGAACCCCAGGTCGCCCTGGCCATCTCGTTCGAAGAGGCCAAGGCGGCGGCGTCCGGCGAGATGCACGAGCACGAGGTGGTCAGCCGTACCGTGCAGGAGACGTTCGGCCTGATCACCGCACTCGTCGTGTACGGCGTGGCCTTCGGCGGCCTGTTCTCCATCGCCTTCGCCTTCGCGCACGGGCGGATCGGCGACTTGCGGCCTCGGACGACCGCGGCTCTGGTGGCGCTGGTCGGATTCGTGGTGATCTATGTCGTCCCGTTCTTGAAGTACCCGCCCAACCCGCCCGCGGTGGGGAGCGAGGACACCATCGGTTCCCGCACCACGCTGTACGTGACGATGATCGTGCTGAGCCTGTTCACGACCGCCGTCGCGCTGTACGCGGGCCGCAGGCTCGCACCCCGGCTCGGCGCCTGGAACGCCGCGCTGGTGGCGGTGGGCGTCTTCGCCGTCATCATCGGGATCATCTATGTGGTGATGCCGACGGTGAACGAGGTTCCGGCCGACTTCTCTGCGACCGTGTTGTGGCGGTTCCGACTGGCCTCGCTCGCCATTCAGCTCACGATGTGGGGGACGCTGGGCCTGCTGTTCGGCGGTCTCACCGACCGTGCTCTCGGCAGGCGGACCGCTGGAGCACCCGCCGCTGTCGTGGGCGTCTGACCGTCTCCACGGCCGGCGGCACGGCGAAGCCGCGACTTCATCGGATGTCCCGGTGGCACGTCCTGATCGGACGGACCGCCGGGACTTTCCTTTCTCCGCACGGGACCGCTCCTTTCAGGAGAGGGCACCACGGAGACGCCGGAGAAAGTCAGGTCACTGCATGCCGCCGTGAAGGAACAGGAGCAATCCCAGGCTGAGCAGGGCCGGCTGTACCGGCTCGGGGGTGACGACGGGAGCGGCCACCGGCGCGGGCTCGACGACCACCTCCGGTGTCACGGCCGGTGTGGGGGTCGGCGTCACCTCGACCGCCTTCTCCGGGGAGATCACGACGACCTTCTGCGTGATGTTGCAGATCCTGGCGTTGCGGCACAGCGCGTTCTGCACGCTCGTCGCGCCCGCGGTCGTGGTCGTCGACGTGTTCTGCCGGCCGTAGAGCGAGGTTTCGCTCTTGGCGGAAAGAACGTCGGGTCCCTCGGTCTTCGTCGGCCGGGGGTCTTTGCCGTCCGCATTCGCGGGAAAAGGCGCCAGGGCGCCGATGAATACCGCCGACACGGAAACGCCCGCGACGACGTACGCGGCGAGGGTCTTCCTTCCGGGTGCCCTGCCGTACCGCTGGCAAATCATCGGTCCCCCCGCTGAATCGATCGAGTCCTGGCAGGTATTCCTGCCGCCCGGAGCCGTCGACAGCTTACTTGGCGGGGTGTGATCGCTCATGTTTCACGCGGTCGGGGCGCGCGTTATTACCGCATGATTGCCGGGGAACGAAGAAGAACGGGAAATTCAATCGACTCCGGTGAATGCGCGGCTGTTTTCCCGATGGCCGCAGGGGTGGGCCGGTCGTCACCAGCCACGGAAGAAGTTGAGCTTCTGATGGATCTTGCAGACCCGGGCGCCCCTCTTGCAGAGGCCGGACTGCGTGTTGGTGTTCTCGCTGACGCTGTTGACCTGCTGCACGCCCGTGACGGTGGTCGGGCTGTTGATGGCAGGTGCGTTCTGGTTGTGCCGTCCCTGGTTGCGGTTCCAGACGGGGCCGTGCCCTTCGCCGATGATGGGTGCCCAGGGGCCTTCCGAGGCTCCCCTACTCGCGCTCGCCTGCGCGGTGGCGGTGATTCCGGAAAGGGCGAAGGCGGCCGTGGTCAATGCCAGCAGCTGTGCGGTGACGACCACGCCGGCAAACGAACTTCCCGCACGATGACGACGCATTGTCGCGCACCTGCCTCTCACGTCATTCGCTGGTGGTCGCCTTCGTCGGCGCGGACATGGGTAACGTGAGCCTGCATACCCTGTGACCGGGCGCCGGTCCCCCGCCGAATGATCTAAAGCGCAGATGATTACCCGTTCTTTGTCGTCGCCGCCCGGGCGCGGCCGTCGGCTTGGTCGACCAATCATTCGGATCCCTCCGGGGTGAGAGCTCCAGGAATTTCCCCGGACGCGGCCGCGGTGAAAATCTGTTGACGCGGGCCTGCCCGTGGAACGACCGTGAGCCTCGTGAATGATTCCATGATCGTTATTTCGGCCGCATCGGGTGTGCTTGGCCGGTTGGTCGTCGACCATCTCTCCGCCCGTGTCTCCCCCGGCCGGATCGTCGCGGCCGTCCGTGATCCCGGCCGTGCAGCCGACCTGGCGGAGCGCGGCATCCGAGTGCGGCGAGGCGACTACGACGACACGGCGAGTCTGCATGACGCCTTCGAGGGCGCCGGTCGGCTGTTGCTGATCTCCTCGCCGGAACTGGATCCGGCCCGTCGCGTTCCCCAGCATCTCGCCGCCGTCAAGGCGGCCAAGGACGTCGGGGTCGGCGCGATCGCCTACACCAGCGTTCTCGGCGCGGACACGGGCGGCGCGGGCGTCGCCGCGGCGCATCACGCCACTGAGCAGGCGATCCTGGACAGCGGCCTGCCGTACACGATGCTGCGCAACCCCTTCTACGGCGAGGCGTTCATCAACCCGGGTCTTCGGGCAGCCGTGACGGCCGGTGAGTTGGCCGGCGGCACCGGAGGCCGCGGTCTCAACACCGCGTTCCGCGCCGACCTCGCGGAGGCGGCCGCGAACGTGCTCACGGGGGACGGCCACCTGGGTCTCGCCTACGATCTCACCGGACCGTTGTGGACTTATCCACAGCTCGCCGAGACCCTGGCCGAGGTGTCCGGCACTCCCGTGGCCCATCGGGAGGATCCGGACAGCGTCGCCGGTCCGCTCGCCTGGCTCCACGGACAGGTTCGTGCGGGTGCCCTGGAGACCCAGACCGAGGACCTTTCGCGGGTGCTCGGCCGTCCCGCCACGACCCTGAGGGCGGCCGTCGTCCGCGCCCTCACATCCTGACTCGATCAGACGCCGACCGGAGGGGCCGGGTGGACCCGATGGCCGGAGAGCCCGCAGCCTCTCCCGTCTCGGTTCCGGTGAGTCAGCCGTCCTCGCCCGGGCGATCGGTTCCAGGTCGTCGTTCTCCGCGGAGCCACTGTGCGACCAGCACACGTTCGGCGTGCGGCATGCGTCCCGCGTCGACGGCCTCCGCGGACAGCCGGCGGACTCGCGCCGGGCGTCCCGCGCCGACCTCTGAGGGGGCTGTGGATTCACGTGAAACCGCGGTGGAGCCGAGAGCGGGTGTGCCGGCGGGCAGCGGAGCGGCGAAGACGAACCGCCGTCCGCGCCTGCCGTCGACCGAGATGTAGTCGTCCGCGCCGACGAACTGTGCCTGATCGGAATCCGTCAGGACACGGACGGCGGCCTGGAGCCCGTGCCGCGCGACCGTGGAGGGAAGGCGGTCGGTCTCCTCGTCGGACAGCACGAGCACACCGCCGTCGTGGTGCCCGATGAGCGACACCGACAACTCCTCGAACCCGGCTCGTACGGCCTCAGCCTCGAGCAGGGACATGGTCGGGAGATCCCAGCCGTGGAGCGAGAAACGGACTCTGTCGCGAACGGCCTCGATGCCCGCCCGGGCGTAGGGGACGGTCCGGTCCGGCAGGTCGTCGACGGGGAACCACGCCATCTCCGCGCACTTGTGGGGCTCGGTGTTGACGGGCGTGCCGCTCGTCGTGCGGGCCACCAGGAACATCCCCACACGGGCGGTGCCGCCGGGGTTGCGGTGGTGCGTCACGTGGGCGACGGTCAGGCCGGACACGTCGATCCCGAGTTCCTCCCTCGCCTCCCTCGCGGTCGCGTCGATGATCGACTCGCCCTCCTCAAGATGCCCCGACGGCATGATCTGCCACTCGCCGTCGGCGTATCCCGTGTTCTGCCGGCGGCCGAGCAGCACGCGTCCCTCGTCGTCGAAGAGCAGGAGGTGGACGTCCACGATCGGCCGGTAGCGGCCGGGGGCGTCGGTGGCCGCGGCCAGGAGCGCGGGCAAGGTGGCGGCGCCGTCCGCGATGAAGTCCGCCAGCTCCGGGGAGATCAGGTTCAGCTCCCGCACCTTCTCCGGCCGCACCCGGACGATCTCGTGGATGCCGTTCTCCGGGTCGAGGAACTCAGGTCCGCTGCGCCGGCTCAGGTCCATGTGCACCAACCGGCAGACGTAGACCGTCGTCAGTCTGTCCTGCTCGACGATGGTGAGCACGCGCAGGGCCGGCCCGGCCGTCGCGCCGAGCTCCTCGTCGAGCTCGCGGCGGAGGGTCGCCTCCAAAGTGGCGTCCGAGGGCTCGACTCCGCCCCCGGGAGTGATCCAGTACGGCTCGCGCCCCGGGCGGATCCGCTTGAAGAGGACGATCTCGTCGCCGTCGTAAAGGATCGCTCGGACGCTGTGCCGCGGAGGTCGCATGAGCATCATCCTGCTGCACGCCCACCCCTACGTCCCACCGGGATATGGAGAAAGCGACAATTGGGAAGGGGGGTGACGTATGCGGATAGCCGTGCTCGGAATGGGCCGGATGGGCCGGGCGCTCGCGCAGCGCCTGCTCACCCAGCACTTCTCCGTCACGGTGTGGAACCGGACGCCCGGCCAGGCCGGGCAGGTGGTGCAGGACGGTGCCACGGAGGCGTTCACGCCGGCCGAGGCCGCGCAGGGGGCGGACGCGGTCCTGATGTCCCTCACCGACGACCGGGCCGTCCGTGACGTCATGACCCGGCTCGTCGACGCCGTGCCGGGCGGGGACGACCTCGTGGTGGCCGACACGAGCACGGTCTCCCCCGGCACGTCGCGCGCCCTGCGTGATCTCATGCCGGGGGGCCGCTTCCTGGCCGCACCGATCCTCGGCGGGCCGCTCGACCTCGTGCTGGGCAACGCGCGGGTCCTGCTCGGCGGCGATCAGATGGCCGCCGAGCGGCTGGAGCCGGTCTGGAGGGACGCCTTCGCCTCCTCGGCCTACTGCGGCGACGATCCCGGTTGCGCGGTGACCCTGAAGTTGCTCAACAACTACCTGCTCATGGCGAACGTCGTCCTGGTGTCCGAGGTCGTCGTCACGGCGGAGGCCGCGGGATTCGACATGGCGGGGGTGCGCAACCAGCTCTTCAGGTGGGCGACCGTTCCGCCCATCCTGCGCAACCGGCTCGACGACATCGTGGGCGGCGCCCATGAGGGATGGTTCACCACGCGGCTCGGCGCCAAGGACGTACGGCTCGCCCGGGAGGTCTCGGAGGAGCACGGGGTCGTCCTGCCGCTCGCCCATCTCGTCGAGCGGCTCTACGAGGAGGCCGCCGAGCTGGGGTGGGCGGAGGCCGACATCGCCGCCGTAGTGGAATTGGTCCGGCGCGAAAGGCGCTGACCTGTGTGACCTGGCTTACGTATGAGGAGAGAGTGAACATGGCGGACATGACCTACCGGCGGCTCGGAGACTCGGGACTCGTCGTCTCGGCCGTCGGACTGGGCGCCAACAACTTCGGCCGCAGGATCGACATCGACGCGACCAGAGCGGTCGTCGACGCGGCCTTCGAGGTGGGGATCACCCTCATCGACACGGCCGACAGCTACGGCGAGTCCGAGACGCTCCTGGGCGAGGTGCTGAAGGGGCGTCGCGACGAGGTGGTGCTGGCCACGAAGTTCGGCTGGGACACCGGCGGCGCCAACGGTCCGGACTGGGGGGCCAGGGGCTCCCGCCGGTACATCAGGAAGGCCGTCGAGCGGTCGCTTCGCCGTTTGCAGACCGACTGGATCGACCTCTACCAGCTGCACCGCCCGGACCCGTCGACGCCGCTTGAGGAGACGCTCTCGACGTTGTCCGACCTGGTCCGCGAGGGCAAGGTGCGCTACGTGGGCTCTTCGAACTTCGCCGGCTGGCAGGTGACCGATGCCGAGTGGATCGCCCGCACCGAAGGGCATGAGCGCTTCATCAGCGCGCAGAACGAGTACAGCCTCCTGAACCGCGGCGCGGAGCGTGAGCTCAGCCCCGCGCTGGTCCACCACGGCATCGGCCTGCTCCCGTACTTCCCCCTTGCCAACGGCATGCTCACCGGCAAGTACCGCCGCGACCAGGACCGGCCCGAGGGCACCCGCCTGGCCGATCGCCCCGAGTACCTCACCGACGCCCGGTTCGACGTCGTCGAGGCGCTGGGAGCATTCGCCGAGCGGCAGGGCGTCAGCCTGCTCGACGTCGCGATCGGCGGCCTGCTCGCCCAGCCCGCGGTGGCGTCGGTGATCGCGGGTGCGACCAAGCCCGAGCAGATCAAGGCGAACGCCGCCGCCGGCTCGTGGGTCCCGGACGAGCAGGCGCTCGCCGAGCTCGACAAGATCGCGCCGCGCCCCAGCTGACGTCAGGGCCGGGGAAGGTTGCGCAGGTTGCTGCGCGCCATGTTCACGACCTCGTCGGCCTCCCCGGCCAGCACCAGCCTCGTCATCGCGAGGGCGAACCCTCTGACCTGCTCCCCCTTGATCTTGGGCGGCATCGACAGGGCGTTGGGGTCGGTGAGCACGTCGACGAGGACCGGCCCGTCCGTCTCGAGGGCCTCGCGCAGGCCCTGCCGTACGTCGGCGGGGTCCTCGATGCGGATGCCCTTCACCCCCGCCGCGCGCGCCATGGCCGCGAAGTCCGGGTTCTTGAGACCGGTCTGGTACGGCGGATAGCCGGCGACGAGCATCTCCAGGGCGACCATGCCGAGCGAGCCGTTGTTGAAGATGACCACCTTCACCGGCAGGTCGTACTGCAGCAGGGTGAGGAAGTCGCCCATGAGCATGGCGAAGCCGCCGTCTCCGCACAGGGCGACGACCTGCCGTCCCGGATACGCGACCTGAGCGCCGATCGCCTGGGGCAGCGCGTTGGCCATCGAGCCGTGGACGAACGAGCCGAGGAGACGGCGCCGTCCCGTGGCGTTGATCAGGCGCGCCGCCCAGACGGTGGACATGCCGGTGTCGACGGTGAAGACGGCGTCGTCGGTGGCGAACCGGTCGAGCGTGGACGCCACATGTTCCGGATGGATCGGACGGCGGTCGCTCACCTCCTCGGCGTAGGTCCGCAGCCGGCCGACGAGTTCCTCGTGCCGGCGGAGCATCCGGTCGAGGAAGGAGGAGTCGGACTTGTCCGCGACTCGGGAAAGCAATGCGCGGACCGTCTCCCCCGCGTCTCCCCACACGCCGAGATCCAGCTTGGACCGGCGGCCGAGACGCTCGCGTCGCAGGTCGACCTGGACGACCTTCGGTTCGGACGGCATGAACTGCACGTAGGGGAAGTCCGTGCCCAGCAGCACCAGCAGGTCGCACTCGTGCATCGCGTCGTAGCAGGCGCCGTAGCCGAGCAGGCCCGACATGCCCACCTCGTACGGATTGTCGTAGGCGATCCAGTCCTTCCCGCGAAGTGCGAAACCGATGGGGGCCTTGATCCGCGCGGCCAGCGCCACCACGTCATCGTGTGCGCCGGCGACACCGCGGCCGCAGAACAGGGTGACCCGCCTGGCCCGGTCGATCATCTGGGCGAGTTCCTCCAGCACGGCGTCCGACGGCCGTGCGGTCGGCTGCTGCTCGAGACGGTACGGATGCTCCAGATAGGTCGCGGTCGCCTGCTGGTCGGCCACGTCACCGGGCAGGACGACGACCGCGACACCGGCCCGGCCGATCGCCTCCTGGATCGCGATCTGGGCCACCCGCGGCAGTTGCTCGGGCCGTGAGACCGTCTCGCAGTAGTAACTGCACTCCCGGAAGTAGAGGCCGGGAGTGGTCTCCTGGAAGTAGGAGGTGCCGATCTCGGTGCTCGGCACCTGGGCGGCGAGTGCGATCACCGGGGCCATGCTCCGATGGGCGTCGTAGAGCCCGTTGATCAGGTGGACGTTGCCGGGGCCGCAGCTTCCCGCGCACGCGGCGGGCCTCCCGGTGAGCTGTGCCTCCGCGCCCGCGGCGAACGCGCCGGTCTCCTCGTGGCGGACGTGCACCCATTGGATGTCGTCGTGGCGGCGGACCGCGTCGACGACGGGGTTGAGGCTGTCCCCCACGACCCCGTACATCCGCCGGACACCGGCGGCGAGCAGGATCTCGACGAACTGGTCGGCGACCGTGCGTCTGGCCATGGCGACGCCCCCTGCCTTCCGTATTGTCACCTTCCCTATCCGAGTGTCCCATTTTCTGGTTTTCGCCCGTCAGCGGCGGCCAAAATCTGCCGCACACGGCGCCGGATCATCCGTTCCGCGGGGAAGTCCGATGGGGTCGAGACCTGAGGCGGTGGATGGTGAAGGTCGGGGTGGTGGGAGTCGGCGCGGTCGGGGCGGCCACCGCGTTGTCCCTGATCGAGCGGGGCGGGATGTGCCGGGAGATCGTCCTGGTGGATCTCGACTCCCGGCGGGCCGCGGGAGTGGCGGCCGACATGCGTTACGCGACGCCGCTGTCGCCCACCGTGGAGGTGCGCGCGGGCGGCTACGACGACCTGTCCGGGGCCGCGGTGGTGATCATCACGGCGGGGCTGAACGAGAAGACCGGCGGCGCCACCGATCGCTCCGACCCCGAAGGCCGGCTGCGGCTCATCGGGGCGAACGCCGAGATCTACGCCGGCATCGTGCCCCGGGTCGTCGCCGCGGCGCCGGAGGCGGTGTTGATGGTGGTCACCGACCCGCCCGATCCGCTGGCCGTCCTCACGCGGCGTCTGGCCGGGCACGACCGGGTGTTCTCCACCGGCACACTGATCGACAGCCTGCGATTCCGCGTCCACCTCGCCGATCGTCTGAAGGTCAGGCCCAGGGACGTCCAGGCCATGGTCGTCGGCGAGCACGGGACGTCCGAGGTGCTCCTGTGGTCGTCCGCGTCGGCCGGGGGCACTCCCGTCCTCGACCTGCTGGCCCGGTGCGGCGAGCCCGTCGACCTGATTCGGCGGGAGATCGAGGACGACATCCGCTTCGCCAACATCACCATCATCGAGGGGACCGGCGCCAGCCAGTACGGCATCGGCGTCGTGTCCGCGCTCCTGGTCGAGGCCGTGTTGCGCGACGAGCGGGCCGTGCTGCCGGTGGCGGCCTACTACCCGCCGTACGGGACGACGCTCTCGCTGGTCAGCGTGCTCGGGGCCGGTGGCGTTCAGCAGATGTACGAGCCCGCCATGTCGGAGGACGAGCGCGCCGGCCTCGAACGCAGCGTCGTCGCCCTCCGCGAGGCGGCGGGGCGCGCTCTCGCCGTGTTGCCGGACGGGACGTGAGCGACGGATTGGGGGAAAGCTGGCCGCTCCTTGGGCCGGGGCAGACCTGGCGAACCGTCCACGCGGAATAGCGTGAGAGGAATCCGGTGACAAGAGGGCCGAAATGACGCAATCCGGATCCCCTACGGGCTCCCGCTACCTGCCCATCGCCGATCACGGGCTGATCGGTGATCTCCGTACCGTGGCGCTGGTCGGCACCAACGGCACGATCGACTGGTACTGCTGCCCGCGCTTCGACGCTCCGAGTGTGTTCGGATCGATCCTCGACGCCGACCGCGGCGGCTCGTTCGAGTTGGCCGCGTGTGTGCCGTCGCGGACCAAGCAGTTCTACTTCCCGGACACGAATGTCCTGATCACCCGGTTCTACGCCGCCGACGGGGTGGGGGAGATCCAGGACTTCATGCCCGTTGAGGATGAATCACGCGAGGTCGACAGACACCGCCTGATCAGGCGCGTCCTGTGCGTCCGCGGCACGCTGCCCTTCCGGGCCCGGGTGGCCCCCCGGTTCTCCTACGGGACCGAGGAGCACACCCTGCGCATCGAAGATCACCAGGCGATCTTCGAGGCGCCGTCGCTCAGCCTCGCGCTGACCACCAGCGTCCCGATGGAGAGCGACGGCACGGACGTCTGGTCGGAGTTCAAGCTTCTCGAGGGCGAGTCCGCCGTCTTCGCGCTCGATCGCGTCAGTGAAGACGTCGGGCTGAAGGGCTGCCCGCTCGCGGAGGCCGAGGAGCAGTTCGCCGCGACCGTGCGGTTCTGGCGGAACTGGTTGTCCTCGTCCCGCTACCGCGGCCGGTGGCGGGAGATGGTCCACCGTTCCGCGCTGACGCTGAAGCTGCTCACCTACGCCCCGACCGGGGGGATCGTCGCCGCCCCGACGACCAGCCTGCCGGAGCAGATCGGCGGCGAGCGCAACTGGGACTACCGCTACGTGTGGATCCGCGATGCCGCGTTCTGCGTGTACGCGCTGCTCAGACTGGGCTTCGTCGGTGAGGCCGAGGCGTTCATGGACTTCCTGTCGACCCACGTCACGATGTGCGGCGTCGGCCCATCGGGCCCGTTGCAGATCATGTACGGCATAGACGGCCGTACCGACCTGCCGGAACAGGAACTCGGGCACCTGGAGGGCTACGAGGGCTCCGGGCCGGTGCGAACGGGGAACGGAGCCGTCCACCAGCTTCAGCTCGACATCTACGGAGCGCTCATCGACGGCATCTACCTGTACGACAAGTGGGCGCGGCCCATCTCCAGCGACCGATGGGATCAGGTGGGCGTGCTCGTCGACTGGGTCTGTGAGAACTGGGACCGGCCGGACGAAGGCATCTGGGAGACCCGCGGCGGCCGCAAGGACTTCGTCTACTCCCGCCTGATGTGCTGGGTCGCGATCGAGCGGGCCATCCGGATGGCGCTGCGGCGGGGACTGCCGGCCGACATCGAACGCTGGCGTGAGTCCCGCGATGCCATCTACCGGCAGATCATGCGACGCGGCTGGTCGACCGGCCTGAGTGCGTTCGTCCAGCACTACGACGACGACGTGCTCGACGCGGCCGTCCTGATGATGCCGCTCGCCATGTTCGTCTCCCCGACCGACCCCAAGTGGCTGTCCACGCTGGACGCCCTGGGGAGGCAGCTGGTCTCGGACTCGCTGGTGTACCGCTACGACCCCGTGGCCACCCCCGACGGCGTGCGGGGGGACGAGGGCACCTTCTCGATCTGCTCGTTCTGGTACGTCGAGGCGCTGTCTCTCGCCGGGCAGCTCGACGAGGCCAGGCTGGCCTTCGAGAAGATGCTGACCTACGCCAACCACCTGGGGTTGTACGCCGAGCAGATCGGGCGCACGGGGGAGCAACTCGGCAACTTCCCGCAGGCCTTCACGCATCTCGCGCTGATCAGCGCCGCCTTCAAGCTCGATCGCGCGCTGGGCTGACGAGGCTCACTGAAGGTGGTCGACGATCTGCTCGATCTCGGCGCGCTGCGTCTTCACGATCTTGTTGGCCAGATCCTTGGTTCCCTGGTGCTCACCCGAGCCGGCCGCCTTCTCCGCCATCGCGACGCCGGCGTCGAGGTGCTTGGCCAGGACCGAGAGCCACAACCGGTCGAAGTCGGCGCCTGACCTGCCCTCGAGCGCCAGGATCTGCGTCTTGGAGATCATCCCTGGCATGTCGTGACCCATGTCGATGTCGCCACTCGGCACCTCGACCTGCCAGGACCGCAACCACCCGGACATCACGCGGATGTCGGCGGCCTCGTGCTCGGTGATCTCCTTGGCGAGGGTCTTCACGTAGGAGTCGGACCCACGTTCGGACGCGAGCGCGGCGATCTGGATGGCCTGCCAGTGATGGGGGATCATCTCCTGGGAGAAGCGCACGTCCGCGTCGTTGTGACCGGCCTTGCCCTTGTCGGCGGCGGGTGCGGCGGCCGCGTCCTGTCCGTAGGCCGCGGATCCGGAGACGGCGGAGCACCCGGTCGACGACGCCACGACGATTCCGGCTGCCGCGGCCATGACCGTGAGCGACCTCTTCATGGCATGTCCTCGTTCCCGCGCCGTGGTTCGCCTGATTCGCAGACAGGATTCACAGGCAGGTACGCGCGGGAGGCGGGGGGAGTTCAGCCGGAGTCGCAGGGGCCGGGTCGCGGGGACGTTCTCACTTCTCCGGCCGCTCGGTGACATTCACCCGCGCGTACGGTCGAGCCGGCGCGTCAACGGCATTCGACCGGGGGTTTCGCCTAAAGAAGAGATTTCCGCCGGGTTCTCGGAGTCCGGAGTGAATTGAATTCCGGGAAACCGTGGAAATGTTTCGGTGATTTCTCTCGTTCAGTGACCGGACGCCCGGCGGATCGTCCTGTCGACGAAACCCGCCCAGACCGCCTTGCCCAGAGGACGCAGGGGCGTCCAGCCCCACCGGTGGCTCACCGCGGCGATGAGTTGCAGGCCCCGGCCGCTCTCCGCGACGTGGTCGGGTGCGCGCAGGATCGGTGGATCGTTGCTGGGATCGGTGACCATGCACACCACCGAATGGCGCGACCGGAAAAGGTAGAGCCGCACGGGATGGGGCTCGGAGGTCGGCCGGCGCAACCCGTGGCCGACGGCGTTGGCGACGAGTTCGCTGACCGCCAACGAGGCGTCGTCGATGATGTCCGGCATGGCCCAGGTCCGCAGCACGCCCGTCGTGAAGCGCCGTGCCGTACCGGCCGCGGCGAGGTCACGGTGGCACTCGTGCGCCGCGACCTCCAGCTCACGCTGCCCGCCGCCCCGCTCGACGGCCTCCCACGGCCAGACCCTGCCGATCGGAAACGCCTGGTCGGCGGTGTCAGACCACCGTTCCCAGCCGTCGCCGTCGGCTTCCACCAGGGAAGCGCCGTCCGTTCGAATCCCAGTCATCAAGAGCCCTGTGCGGTCCCTGTCAGGTATGTGATGAGATGAATCGGTTAGTCATAATGCTCCCTTTTGCTGTCCTTTTGCAAGTGCGGATGCACGTGCAGCCCGTCGCGGAGGTGTGGAGCCGTATCCTGACCGGTGAACCGGAGGTGAGGTTCCGATGACCGAGATCCGCAACGGCATGAACGCGTCGCAACTGCCCGGCCTCGTTTGGCGCAAGAGCAGGCACAGCAATCCGAACGGCAACTGCGTGGAGATCGCCGAGCTCCCCGACGGGCGGTTGGCCGTGAGAAATTCCAGAGACGCGGCAGGCCCTGTTCTCGTTTACACGCGCGACGACTTTGTTGCCTTCGCGCACTCCGTTGAAAATGGCGATTTCGACGATTTCCTCGAGGATTAGCATTACGGCTTGCCAAAAAGGGTCGCGCGGGTATTGTTAACGAGGCGTAAATCATTGGAACGGCCCAAAAGGACCTGGAATGACTACGGCCCCGACGGAGGGCGCACAGCCTCACCCGCGCACCCCCACTGCACCACCTCGAACTTCCACGGTCCTGCGGATCCTCCTGGGCACCCAGTTGCGCCGCCTGCGTGAGAGCAGGCGCATCACGCTGGAGGAAGCCGGGCGGGCCATCCGCGCCTCGCATTCAAAGATCAGCCGCATGGAGCTCGGCCGGGTCGGCATCCGAGGTCGAGACGTCGCGGACCTGCTCACCCTGTACGGCGTGGCCGACGAGGACGAGCGCGCCGCCATGCTGGCCCTGGTGTCCCAGGCCAACGTCCCCGGCTGGTGGCACAACTACGACGACGTGCTCCCCTCATGGTTCGAGGCATACGTCGGCCTCGAACAGGCGGCCACCGGCATCCGGAACTACGAGGTGCAGTTCGTTCCCGGACTGCTCCAGACCGAGGACTACGCGCGATCGGTGATCAGGCTCGGGCATCCCGACGCCCGTCCGGAGGATGTCGAGCGCCGCGTCCAGCTCCGGATGGCCCGCCAGGAGATCCTCACCCGGCCGGACCCGCCGCATGTCTGGGCCGTCGTCGACGAGTCGGTGCTGCGGCGCTCACCCGACAGCCCGGCCGTCATGCGGAGCCAGATCGACCGCCTTCTGGAGTTGGTGGCGAGGCCCACCGTCACCCTGCAGGTGGTGCCGTTCAGCGCCGGCGGTCACGCGGCCGCGGGGGGACCCTTCAGCATCCTGCGCTTCGCCGAGGCCGACCTCCCCGACGTCGTCTACCTCGAACAGCTCACCAGTGCGGTCTATCTCGACAAGCGAGAGGACGTCGACCGCTATCTCGCGGTCATGGAGCGCCTGTGCATCAAGGCCAAGCCGGCGACGGACACCCGGCGCATCCTCCACGAGATCTCAGCGGACCTCTGAGCCCGCTTTCGCCCCGCCGTTCCCTTCGGCAACAGCTCTGTCATGCTGCGAAAAGTGCCCAATCGGCAGGCAAGATGTGTCAGGTGCACCTCGGTGGTAAGGGGAGTATTTGCCACTGTGTGAAAGCGGAAGGCGATGATGACGTTGGTGAGCAGCCTGCTTACCTTGGATTTCGAACTCGGTTCGGTCACAAGGGTGCGGCATCTCGTCACGGAGTCCGCGCGCGACGCCGGGCTGGAGGGCGCCGCGCTGGAGGACTTCGTGCTGGCCGTCCACGAGGCTCTGACCAACGCGGTACGGCACGGCCTGCCGCCCCGAGGCATCGCACTGTGGACGGAGTCCGGTCAGCTGATCTGCGAGGTGTCCGACAGGGGGCCCGGTATCCCCGCCAAGGCCCTTGATCTCGACTATCCGTCGACCCGGTTCGACTTCGGAGGGCGTGGTCTCTGGCTGATGAATCGTCTGGCCCACCGGGACGTCAGGACGGGGCCTCACGGCACGACGTTACGGCTTTGCGTGGATCTTCCCTGAAGGTCGCCGGGGCTCTTTCCGCCGGCTCGGACGGTCTTACGCTCACGGCAGAGCCGAGGTGTCGTGTCCGAAACGGGGCCCAAGTGATCGCTCGCCGACCGGGTGGTACGAGGGTTAGCTAAGGTGTGACCTGGGCAGTCATGATTCACCAACCGGTGGCGCAAGCCGTACGGCATGCCCGGCAGGCAGGCCGTTAATTATTGATCTGGTGCAACCGATTCTCAAGCAATCAGGGTGACGCGCCGAACCCTTGCTAGGCTGCAGAGAACCGTAGAACCGGGCGTTGTCTCACCCGGCAGGTGAGACCGTTGAGAAGTGGGGTCACACCGTGAAGAAGCTGCTCGTTCTCGCGCTGGTCGCTCTCGGAGGGCTGCTGGTCTGGCGCAAGGTGCAGACTAACCGCGCCGAGCTTGACCTGTGGACCGAGGCGACAGGTAGCGAGAACTGATTACCCGAGATGGGTCTTGATCGTGGGAAGGGTCCGGGAATGGCACCCGTGAAACTGGCCTGCCTCGATCTGGCGGGAACCACGATCGGTGACATCGCCATGGTGGAGCGAACATTCGCCGAGGCGATCGCCACACAGGGCATCGTTCCCGGGACCAGCGCATATGCGCGTGCCATGGTGCATGTGCACCGGTCCCGGGGCTGCCCGAAGATCGATGTCTTCCACGGGATCTTCCCGGACAACGAGGCCCAGGCACGGGCGGCGAACCTCACGTTCGAGCGTGCGTATGAAGGGGCCATCGACCGGAGCGGGCTCGTTCCTCTGCCCGGAACCGTCGAGGCCCTGGAGAAGCTGCGTGACGCAGGGGTGAAGATCGCCCTCATCACCGGCTTCAGCAGGTCCACGCTCAGCCGGGTCCTGAGCGCGCTCGTCTGGGCGGACAAGCTCGATCTGGCGCTGTCCCCGCAGGACGCCGGGCGCGGGCGCCCCTATCCCGACCTGGTGCTGACGGCGGGCCTGCGGTCCGGGATCGAGGACGTCAGGGAGGTGGCCGTGGCCGGCGACTCCGAGAGCGACATGCTCACTGGTCGTCGTGCGGGTGCCTCGATCGTCGCCGGTGTGATGACGGGCGGCCACAGCCGGGCACGCCTGCTCGGCGCCGGGGCGACGCACATCATCGACTCGATCGCCGATCTCCCTTCGCTGATCCTCGGCGGCGACGTCGGTGCGAGCGAGGTCGGTGCGGGCGAGATCGTCACCCCTGCCTGACAGGTGCTCGTCTCGGCTCGTCCGCAGGTGGAACCGTTTCCATGCGGTGACGGAGGAAGTCGAGTGGCGCGCGGGCCGGGCTGTTGCTACGGTGTGCATCCGGAACAAGTCGCACCACAGACGGCGTTGTTCCTGGTCAGTGACTCGCTTTCGGGGCCTTAGCTCAGCTGGCAGAGCGCCTGCTTTGCAAGCAGGATGTCAGGAGTTCGAATCTCCTAGGCTCCACCCATACGAAAGCCCAGGTCAGGGTTGCTTTTTCCGACCTGGGCTTTGATCTTTATTCGGCCTGTCGCGCTTCCTTGCCCGATCAGCTTGTCGAGTTGCCGTTGTTGGCCAGAGGCAGCATTTGGTGCGTGATGCCTCATCGTGGGCGGGTGACAGGGACCACTGACAGCAGGTGGTCGAGGCCCTTGAAGTCCTTGGGGTTGCAGGTGTAGAGCGGCAGCCGGTTGGCGACGGCCACGCAGGCGATCATCAAGTCTGCTGTCCGGGGACGAGGTTTGCGGCCTGAGGCGATGACAGCGGTCCAGAGTTGGCCGTACTCGCGCGCGGCGGTGTCGTCGAAGGGCAGGGGATCGAACTCGGCCTCGACGGTCTGAAGGATCTTCATCCTCTGGGCGAGTTCCTGTGGTCCGGTCGCTACCAGCACGCCGACAGACAGTTCGGCGGTGGTGATGGCGCTGATCATCATTTCGTCGGGCAGCTCGTCGGGGTCGATGGCTGCGCGCAGGATGAGGATGTTGGTGTCGAGCAGTCCGTGAGGGTGGGTCATTCCTCGCCCTCGACGAACTCGCCTCTGCCGTAGGCGCGGTCATAAGGGTCGTAGAGATCGTCGTTGACGTGGCGATCCATGTCTTCGCGATACTTCCGGTCGTCCAGCAGAGGCATCCCTCGGGAAACAGCGGCGAACTCCGCCCGAGAGACGGCTCGGCGCCGCCGGCGGATAGGGACGAGGTCGCCGATGTGGTGGCCGTTGCGCGTCACGGCGTATCGCTCGCCCCTTTCCAAGCCGTCCATGATCTCGGCTGATCGGTTGCGAAGGTCGCGCTGGGAGATCTGGTGCGAGGGGTCCGGTCCAGGAGTACTCACTCCTCGAGGGTACAGCCGCGTGCCATCAGGTGCTACGGCGTAGCACAGCGGCCTTCTTCGGCTTCCGTGCCCCGTTGTGTGCTTGTTCCGTTGTGATCTTCTGTTCGGGGGTCCCGGAGAGTCGGTGATGTGCCGATTCCCCGGGATCACGGATTCGCGATGCCTACTGGACGGTGACGGTCTTGGTGGTGGTGGCGGGTGTGCCGACGCCGTTGGCCGCCTTGAGGGTGAACTTGTAGGTGCCCTTGCGGGTGGGGGTCCGGACAGGGTGCCGCCGGTGGCCAACTTCAGGCCGGTGGGGAGTTTCCCGGAGGCGAGGGTGACCTTGGGTGCGGGGTATCCGGTGGTCGGGAATTTGTAGATGTAGTACTTGCCCGCGTGTGCCACGGGTGTGGTGGCGGTGGTGAATTTGGCCGGGGCGTTGACGATGACGGTCTTGGTGGCTTTGGTGGGGGTTCCGATACCGCCGGTCGCCTGGAGGGTGAAGGTGTAGGAGCCGCCCTTGCTCGGGGTGCCGGACAGGGTGCCGCCGGGAGCCAGCTTCAGGCCGGGCGGGAGCGTCCCGGAGGCGAGGGCGACCTTGGGGGTGGGGGTCCCGGTGGTGGC
>Ga0310811_10003652_pt1 | contig 19402 bp, 13 predicted proteins | sample YCmetagenome_FD_207642 | JGI IMG/M metagenome (GOLD analysis project Ga0310811, IMG submission 207642) | Soil microbial communities from experimental microcosm in Duke University, North Carolina, United States - YC | ecosystem: Engineered > Artificial ecosystem > Soil microcosm > Unclassified ...
TGCCATAGTCGATCATTTGCGTAGCATGGAAAGTCCCTTCTGTTCCTGTAAAGCCCTGTACGATGATTCTGGAGTTCTTGTTAACTAAGATTGACATGAGAGTAGATTTACAGCCTGTTTCGACCGTTCGGGGGACGAAGTTAGGGGAAAAACGTTTCCCGTCCAATCAATTTTGCCGGGCTTTTCCGCGGCCAGGGATTGCGGGTCGGCCAGCGGTGGAAATTAGTTTTTATTCTGGGCGTACATAACGATCGAAGCCTTTTCGATAACGTTTGCGTTGAGATAAAATCCCACCAGGGCCGGCCCGGCAGTCTTGTCCAGCGCGATCTTTGTCTTCAGGGCGTAGACCGTGATAATGTATTCGTGGATGGGGCCGGGGGGAGGTGCAGGCCCGAGGTAACCCGGCATCCCGGCGTCATTGTTGCTTTGGATGGTGCCTGCGGGTGCAAGGTTTTTGCTAAGGTTGCCTGCGTCGGCCCTGAGTTCGGTCACACTGGCGGGGATGTTGAATGCTAGCCAGTGCCAGAATCCGCTGCCCGTTGGGGCGTCTTTGTCATACATGATCACGGCAAAGGCTTGTGTGCCCGCCGGCGCGTTCTCCCAGTGCAGTTCGGGGGAGATATTGTCTCCGTGGGCGCCGAAGGTGTTGGCCCATTGCTTATTGGTCGCCTGTCCGCCAATATCATTGCTTTTCAAAGTAAAGGTCTGCGCGCTGAGGGTCGCCGTGTTGACCAGAGCACCCAGAAGGAGTAGAAAGGTTGGTTTTCGCATATTAAAAAAGATTTAATGCGCAAAGTTAACTCCAGGATCGGGAAGTCTGTTAGGGCCATTCGTCCAAAAACTATCGGTAGACGTTCACTGCTGTGTCCAACTTTTGCGGATCGGCCCTAAGATTTTTCTGAAATTCCCTCGGCGTAAGGCCATATGTCTGTTTGAACGACTGGCTAAAGCTGGAGTGGTTCCCGTATCCGAGCTGGTAGTATATCTCGCTGGGCTTTGCGTGCTGTTGAAGGAGTATTACGGCCTGCTCCATCCGTCGTTGCAGCAGCCATTTATTGGGTGAGGTACCGTACAGCCGGGCAAATCTTCTCTTGAACGTCGACAGGCTCATATTACACAAAAACGCCAGCTCTTCCACGGTGATGGAATAGGTAAGGTTGTTCTCTACCGCGGCCTGCAGCTGTCTGTCGGTCGCGTCCCCGGCCATGGTGGTAAGGAAGGAGAACAGGGTTTCGGGGCATTTGTCTGCGAGATAGAGCAGCAGCTCATCGAATTTCAGGTGGAGGAGTTCTTCCTGTATGGGACCGGCCTGGAGCAGCAACTGAAGGGAATGGAGATAGTTATATATAAACGCGTCCGTTTCGAAGCGGACGATGGGCTCGTCACCACGTCCGATGATCCTTTCTGTCCGCTCGAGCAGAAACGGATATTTTGTAAAGAAGGATCTCAGCACTTCGTTGTTGAAAAAGAACAGGAGGCTGCGATAGCGATTGCCGGAAGATAGTTTTTCCGTCATCAGGCAGTTGCTGCTGGCTATCATCAGGAACTGGCCGGGGAAGATGCGGAGGGGCGCACCGGGACGGTGTACCAGTTTTTCACCTTCGAGAAGGAAGCTGAAGAGGTTATTCGTTATGGTCACCCGGGACTTGCTGGAAGGGAGAGCGCTTTCGTAGATGCGGATACCGATCTTCTCCGGCGATACAGGACAGGTTTCACCGGCAAAGAGGTCGGTTGGTATCGTATAGAGATTGCCCACTATTATTTCAGCAGTTCGTCCATATTCCGGTTGTTGTCGATCTTGCCTTTGGCCTCCAGCATCCGCATGTCCTTGGCGTCCTGGAGGAACTCGGAGGCGAAGATGAAATCATTCAGCAGCTGGTTCTTGCTGAAGATGATCTCCTTGTTGTTGCCTTCCCACTCTTTGACGCCCTGGTACATATACATGATATGATCGCCTATTTCCATTACGCTGTTCATATCGTGGGTATTCACTACCGTGGTAATGTTGTATTCTTCGGTAATTTCTTTGATCAGCTTGTCTATGAGCAGGGAAGTCTGCGGGTCGAGACCGGAGTTGGGCTCGTCACAGAACAGGTATTTGGGGTTGAGGACGATCGCGCGGGCGATGCCTACTCTTTTTTTCATCCCTCCCGATATTTCGGCGGGATATTTTTTGTTGGCGTCTTTGAGGTTCACGCGATCCAGCACTTCGTTGACCCTTTTCAGTTTTTCCGCATAGGTCTTCTTTGTAAACATATCCAGCGGGAACATCACGTTCTGTTCGACGGTCTGGCTGTCGAACAGGGCCGAGCCCTGAAAGAGCATGCCGATGTTCTGGCGCAGGTCTTTGCGGCGCTCTTCGTTCATTTCCGAAAAGTTCTGGCCGTCATAGATGATCTCTCCGCTGTCGGGTTCGAACAGTCCGACGAGGCATTTCATCATCACGGTCTTGCCGCTGCCGCTGGTGCCGATGATCAGGTTGCATTTTCCCGTCCGGAATACCGCGCTGACGTCGTTGATGACTGTCTTTGGGCCAAATCCTTTTTTTATGTTTTTGATCTCGATCATATGTTTTAGTCTCTGCTCCTGGTTTGGGTCTCTGCTCCGCTGCGCCCGCTTACGCGGCCTAACCGGGGCCTATGATTTTATGTACTTTCGGCGGTTACCTTAGGGGCCAGTTACAGGAGGATCGCCGAAAGTACATAGTCGGCAAATAATACCAGCACGCAGCTGACGACCACGGCCTTTGTGCTTGCCCGTCCGATCTCCAGCGCGCCGCCCTGTACGTTATATCCGAAGTAGGCGGGGATGCTGGAAATAATAAAGGCGAAGGTATAGGACTTGGCCAGGGCGAAGAAAACGTTGTACGGTTTAAAGTACTGGTGAAGGCCCTTGTCGAAGGCTGCCGAGGACAGGATGCCTGTTGCTGTGCCGGCTACCCGGCCGCCCCAGATGCTAAGCACCATGGATATGACGATCAGCATGGGGATCACGAAGATCGCCGCCAGCAGTTTGGGCATGATCAGATAGGCCTTGGTGTTGATGCCCATGATCTCGAGTGCGTCTATCTGTTCGCTGACCCGCATATTTCCCAGTTCGCTTGCGATCTTGCTGCCGACCACACCTGCCAGAACGATGCAGACCAGGGTGGGTGAAAATTCGAGGATGACCGTATCCCGGACGATCTGGGCGATGGTAGAGAGGGGGATCAGCGGGCTGACCAGCTGGTAGGCCGTCTGCAGGGTAGATACCGCACCCATGAAGACGGATATGATAGCCACGATGCCCAGTGAGCCGATGCCGATGTCGGAGCACTGGTGCATAAACTCCTTCCAGTACATCTTGCCGTTTTCCGGCTTTGAGAACATTCCCTTTAGTGTCAGCAGATATAGCCCGAACTCCGAGAAAAAATTCATTATTGATATATTGTTCCGGAGATACCCTTCTCCAAATTGGTTAATGTTTTACCCTTTTCCACCAGGGCGCCTTTCTTGACTCCTCATCGGAGGTCTTGCATTTGATCTGTGCATCGACTATTGCCACCAAAGCTACGTTATAAATGTTGCGCACGGTGCTGCCCAGCTGTAAAACGTGTACTGGTTTTTTCAGCCCGAGCAGGATCGGCCCGATCGCGTCGGCGCCACCTACTTCTTTCAGGAGGTTGTAGGCGATATTGCCTGCTGCGAGATTGGGGAATACCAGGGTATTTACTTCCTGGTCCACCAGTTCGCTAAAGGGGTAGTTTTCCCGGATCAGCTCGTTGTTGAGCGCTACGCTCGCCTGCATTTCACCGTCCACGATGAGTCCGGGTTCCCTTTGTTTGACGATCTCCCTTGCTTCCGCGACCAGCCTGGCCTCGGGGGAATTGCTCGTCCCGAAGTTGGAATAGCTCAGCATCGCGACCCTTGGGGTGAGGTTGAAATGCTGTACTTCCCTTGCGACCAGCAGCGTGATATCCGCCAGCTCTTCCGCCGTAGGGTTGAAGTTGACGGTCGTATCGGCGAGAAACAGCGGTCCTCTCTTCGTCAGCAGCAGGTACATGCCCGCGATCTTTTTCACCCCGTCTTCGGTGCCGATGGCCTGCAGGGCAGGCCGGATGGTGTCGGGGTAGTTCTTGGTCAGTCCCGAGATCATGGCGTCGGCGAGGCCCGTCTCCACCATCATGCAGCCGAAGTAGTTGCGGTCGCGCATGATCTTGGCGGCCTCGTATTTATTGAATCCCCGGCGCTGGCGCTTCTCGAAGAACAGCTCTCCAAATTTCTTGCGCTGATCTTCGTATTCGTCGTTGTAGGGATTTATCACCGGCATTCCGTCCAGGTCGATCGAGTGGGCCGCGGCGATGTGGCGGATCTTTCTTTCGTCGCCCAGGAGCATGGGATAGGCTACGCCTTCGTCATACAGCAGCTGTGCGACCTTTAGTATTTTGAGATTGTCGGCCTCTGCGAACACCAGCCGTTTTGGGTTCAGCCGGGCCTTGGTGCTCAGTACGCGCATCAGCTGGTTGTCCAGTCCCAGTCTTCTGTTCAGTTCGATGGAATAGGCTTCCCAGTTGTCGATCTGTTGTCCGGCCACGCCGCTGTCTATAGCGGCCCTGGCCACGGCGGGACTAACTGTAGATATCAGTCTGGGATCCAGTGGTTTAGGAATGATATAGGTCGGCCCGAAAACCATATTCTTCTCGTTGTAGGCCATGTTCACGATATCCGGTACGGGCGTTTTTGCGAGTTCGGCCAGGGCTTTAACGGCGGCCAGTTTCATGGCTTCGTTGATCTGCCTTGCCCTTACATCGAGGGCGCCCCTGAAGATGAAGGGGAATCCGAGGACGTTATTTACCTGGTTGGGATAGTCGCTGCGACCCGTAGCCATGATGATGTCTTCCCGGGCGGCCGTAGCCTGTTCGTAGCTGATCTCGGGGTCGGGATTGGCCATGGCGAATACGATCGGCTTACGAGCCATGGATCTGACCATATCCGGGGTGACGACGTTGCCCACGCTCAGTCCGACAAAGACGTCGGCGTCTTTCATCGCAGTTGCCAGGGTCCAGTCATTCTTCTTTATAGCAAATTTCTTTCTCTCTTCGTCCAGGTCGGTCCTGCCTTCGTGGAGCACGCCGTCCTTGTCGAACAGGGTGAAATTCTCGGGCTTGGCGCCCAGGGCGACATAGAGCTTGACGCAGGCCATGGCCGCGGCGCCGGCTCCATTGATCACAAACCGGACCTTATCGATCTTCTTTTTTTGTAATTCAAGTGCGTTCAGGAGGGCGGCGCTGCTGATGATGGCCGTTCCGTGCTGGTCGTCGTGCATGACGGGGATCTTCAACTGGTCCCGGAGTTCGCGTTCGATGTAAAAGCATTCCGGGGCTTTGATATCCTCCAGGTTGATCCCTCCAAAGGTGGGCTCGAGGGCTTTGACGATCTGGACGAATTTTACGGGGTCTTTTTCGTTGATCTCGATGTCGAACACGTCGATGTCCGCGAATATCTTGAAAAGTACTCCCTTCCCTTCCATCACCGGCTTGGATGCTTCGGGGCCGATATCGCCCAGACCGAGCACGGCGGTACCGTTGCTGATCACCGCGACCAGATTGCCTTTGGCGGTATACTTGTAGACTTCTTCGACGTTCCTGTGGATCTCTTTGCAGGGTTCCGCTACGCCGGGAGAGTAAGCCAGGGAAAGGTCTCGTTGAGTTTTCGCCTCTTTTGTGGGTACGACCTCAATCTTGCCCGGTCGTCCTTTCGAATGATATTCAAGCGCCTGCTCTTTTCGGAGCTGTTTTTTTTGCATACGGGAAATTTATCGTTCCGGCGGCGTGGCTGTCCCGCCGTCCGTGCAGGTCCATAGGGGACCAAGGGTCCTAAACCGCTGCAAAATACGAAAATGCTGTCAAACCCGGTTTTGACCGATTTTACCCTGCTCCCCCCGTTTTTTAGCAGAAGGAGAGGGGGAGGGAGGCTGTTTTTCAGGGACGAATTGGGTGTAGGAAAGGGAGAAAAAGGCTAACTGCACTGCAAACGCACAGACATATTCTAAATTTCCTTAAATCGATCCTTATGCCACCCGTCCTAAACCTTTGCCGGAAAGGCAAACAGACCTTTCTTTGCTCGTTATTTTTCCTTCCGCTATTAGGCTCTTTACCTGGTTATCCGGCAGGTAATTTGGGTTTGCGTATGAAAATCCCGGCTGAAAGTTGTCGGTTCGCGGGAAATTGTTCGGGGGGCGAAATGGGACCGGATTGGAACCGCCACGAAACTGCCGTAAAAAAACGGTTTCGGAAACTGGTGCGGCGACAGGAGCGTCTGGCGGCGAGAGGCAGACGCAAGGACCGGCAGGAGGTTCTGGGAGAAAGGATAAGACGGCTGAAAATAATTATTTCCACCCTGGACTTTTTGAAACAGGATTCCCCTTATTGCTACGTTATTCGCAGGATCCCTTCCGACCAGGGAGCTGGCGCGACCGTCTATGAACCCCGTGACCGGGCGATTGCATTTGGGATACAGGACAGCGGCAACAATACATATAGTTTCGTACACGAGGTGACGCACGGGTTACAGTTTGCGCGGGGAGAGATTGTGTTTGACATGATCTCAGGGTACAGCGTTGGGGATGATATTGGGGATGAGTTGGAAGCGTACAAGAATCAGTTTGCCTATGATGACGGGTCTGTGTCCGGCATCCGCTCGTTCGGGCAGATGGACAGCGCCTGGTTACGGAGTTTAAAGAACCGGGATGGGGTGTTTCTCTACAGTCCTGACAGTACCGGGAAATACAATGTCATCGGATTGGAGACCGTCACGGTGGACTCGGATACTAATACGCTCAGGAAGGCCTATCCCGCAATAAAGGCCTGGAAATATTTTCTTTACCCGCTGAGGGATTCCACCCGTTTTATTTTTCGGGAAAAGAAGGATGTCTATTCCATTGTGGGCAGCAGGATGCACGAAGCAAGGTCGACGGAGCGGTAGATCTTCTGCGTGGCCGGCTGGAAGTCTTTTTCCTTTGCATCGAAGATATTTGGCATGTATGTCTGGGGGTTCCGGTCGATAATGGGGAACCAGGTACTCTGGACCTGCACCATGATCCGGTGGCCTTTCTTAAAAACGTGGTCCTGGGTGTGCAGGTCGATGGTGTATTCTTCCACCTTGTCCGGCGATAGGGGTTCGGGGTGTTCAAAGCTTTTCCGGAAGCGTGCCCTGAATACGTCGCCGGCGATCATCAACTCGTAGCCTGTAAGCGCCGGCTCTTTTGGATAGTGGTCGGGATAGACGTCTATTAGCTTGACGACCCAGTCGGCGTCGGTGCCGGTGGTGGCGGCGAATAGTTTTGCAGTGATCGTGCCTGTTATGGTCAGGTCTTCGTCGAGCGGGTCTGTGGAGAAGCCAAGCACGTCGGGTCTGTCCTGGACGAAACGTTGGTCTTCCGTAAGCCAGGTATACCATCGCGAGCCAGGGCCATAGGTCTCTTCTATCGGCCTGGTGCGATAGGGCACGGGGCTGGCCGGGTCCGAGCGATAGCTGTCGAATGCGGGTGACTGTCCGGCCGGTGGTATAAAAGATAGCTTTCGGCCGGAATTGAAATAGAGCTTCTTTATTTTCGCCGCCCGCGGCGGCCAGTTGTCATAGCTCATCCACCGGTTGCTGCCGGTCTGGAAGGTGATGACCTTTGCGAAACTGCTGTCGCCTTTGCCTTTCAGGTACCAGGCAAACCACCGCGCCTGGATATTTTTCCGGAAGTATTCGGCGGTGGCGGAGTCGAAGCCGATCCTGCCCAGGCGGTCTCCTTTCAGAAATCCCCATCCGCCGTGGTTCCAGGGGCCAAGCACCAGGTGATTGTAGTGATGCGGGTCCTGCCGGTCCCATATCTCAAATTCTTTCTGGGGCCCGTACATGTCTTCCTGGTCCCAGAAGCCGCCTACCGTCAGCGTGGGAACGCGGGGCGAGTCCAGGATCGACGACATCGCCTGCTTTTTCCAGTATTCGTCGTAGTTGGGATGAAGGGTAAAATTATTCCACGAGGGCAGCCTGTTCCGGAAATATTTGCTGTTGACGTTGGACAGCGGCCCCAGCCGCAGGTACCAGTCATAGGTATCCTTTTCGGGAAAGGGGAACAGCGAATCCGTTTTTGATATCTCTTCCATGAAGGCATATTCAAAGGCATAGCTCAGCCGGAAGGCGCCGTTGTGGTGAAAGTCGTCCCCCAGGAACATATCTGCGGGTGTGCCCTGGCCGGAGACCGCCTTTACCGCGGGATGTGGGTCGATGGCTCCCATTATCGTTGTCCAGCCGTCGTAGGAGACGCCGTAGATACCGGCCCTGCCATTGTTGTTGGGGATATTCTTCAACAGCCAGTCGAAGGTGTCGTAGGTGTCCGTGCTCTCGTCGGTGGCCTTTGGATCGTTGCGATCCCGTGGAAAGCGCTGCATAATGTATGTGCCTTCCGAACCGTAGCGGCCTCTTATATCCTGCATGATAAAGATATATCCCTCTTCGGCCATGTCCTTTACATAGGCCATCTGGTCAGGAGATGGATATTTGTTGGCTCCGTAAGGCGTGCGGGTCAGCAGGAGCGGCAGGGGGCTGTCCAGTTCTTTTGGCGTGAAGACGACGGTGTGCAGCCGGATGCCGTCCCGCATCGGGATCATGATCTCTTTCCGGTCGTATCTGATGTGGGATTGGCTGTGGCAATGAATAGTCAGGCCGGTCAGCAGCAGGAATAAGCAGCTCCTGATAGAGGAGTATATCATAGAAAAGGTGTTTGCTTTTCTTCTGCAGGGCCGCTATTGTCCGAAGTTCGTGTGCGCACCCAGCCATGCCATCATCCCGGCGCCGATCTCGATCGCGGACTCGTCGATATTGAAGGTGGGTGTGTGGACGCCCGACGTGATCCCTTTCTCTTCGTTCATTACGCCGAGTCGGTAAAAACAACCCGGGATCTGACGGGTATAGTAGCCAAAATCCTCGGCGCCCATGCGAATCTCCGTTTCCAGCACTTTATCCCGGCCAATAAATTCTCTGGCTTCCGCCCGGGCGACCTTGTCCAGCGCTTCATTGTTATAGACCATCGGATAGCCGACGTCGATGTGCAGGTCGATCTCCGCGCCCATGCTGTGGACCAGTTCTGTAGCCTGTTTGCGGATCAGCTCGTGGGCGCGGAACCGCCATTCTTCGTCCATGGCGCGGAATGTGCCCATCAATTTGACCTCGCTGGGGATGACGTTGGTCGTATACCCGCCCTGTACGGAAGTGATCGAAAGGACGGACGGGGATAAAGGATTGCGGTTGCGGCTGATGATCTGCTGCAGCGCCACGATCAGGTGGGAGGCTACGAGTATGGTATCGACCGTCAGGTGGGGAGCAGCCGCGTGTCCGCCTTTTCCTTTTATTGTAATATATAGCTCGTCGGCGCTGGCCATTACCATACCGCCGCGAAAGCTGAGTTTTCCGGTTTCCAGTCCGGGGTGGACGTGCAGGCCGAAGATGGCCTGAGGTTCGGGGTTTTTCAGTACGCCTTCTTTTATCATCAGGCTCGCGCCGCCGGGGTTCTTCTCTTCTCCTGGCTGGAAGATCAGCTTGACCGTCCCTTCCCATTCGTCCTTCAGTTGGTTGAGTATGCGGGAGGCCCCCAGCAGTACAGTGGTATGAACGTCGTGTCCGCACGCGTGCATCACGCCCTCGTTGGTCGATCTATAAGGTATGTCGTTCTCTTCTTTAATAGGCAGGGCGTCCATATCGGCGCGCAGGGCGATCACTCTTTTGCCGGGGTTCTTTCCCTGCAGCAGGCCTACCACTCCCGTTCCGGCCATCACCTGGAAAGGGATATTCAGCCCGGAGAGTTTTTCCTGTACGAACTGTGACGTTTTGTACTCCTGGTAGGAGAGTTCGGGGTGTGCGTGCAGGTGATGCCTTATCGATATAAAGTCCGGGGCGTATTGTTTTGCGAGCTGCTGAATCTTTTCCTTTAACATGGATATGGAGTCAAAATGTTTATTGTTCTAGTGGTTGTCGTCCGCGATCTTCACTTCGATGACGTCGCGGATGATATAGGTGCCCGAAGGGAATAGCCGTTCCAGCTGTTTTTGCATCTCTTCCGCCTCTTCCTGGGTCTTAAAGTTACCTACTTTTAGTTTATAGTTGGGCGCCTGGTACAGCAGGTAGGGTTTCAGGTCGGGGAATTCCTGGTAGACTTTTGCTTTTGCCGCGAAGACCTTGCTGCGATCGGTGGTATTGATCACCTGTATCCGGAATCCGGGCATATTCTTCCGGGTTTCCTTTGTCGTCTCTGCGTTGATCTCTATCTGTTTAAGGATCAGCTTGTCTACGCGGGGGTCTTTTGTTACTGCCGCGGTACCCGGTGCTGCCGATGAGTCGGTCTGGGCCAGGGTTCGCTGTGCCATGAACAAAGTGACGATTAAGAGAAGTTTATACATAGTAAATTTTTTCACACTCCTGCAAATGTCCCGCCAAATCCCGGTGGGGTATTTTTAGTATCCGCCGCCGGGCCCCGGGTGTTGGGCCGCGGGGCTGTTGTGTTCTCCTTTTACAATCTCCACGCTTGCGCTGCAACCCAGTCTGTCGGCGCCGGCTTCGACGAGCGAGGCCGCAAAAGCATAATCCCGTATCCCGCCCGACGCCTTGATCTTTATTCTGGACGGCAGGTGCTGTCTTATCAGCCGGACAGCGGCGAGGGATGCGCCTTTCTCTGCATATCCCGTCGAGGTCTTCAGAAAGTCTACGCCGACGCGGCTATAAATGGTGCAGCACTGTATGATCTCTTCTTCAGTCAGGATCCCGCTTTCGATGATCACCTTCACTATCCTGCCCGACGCGTGGGCGTGCCGGGTCAGTATATTCATTTCCTCTTCGAGCCGGTCCCAATAGCCTTCTTTCAGAGCGACCAGATTGATGACGATATCCAGCTCGTCCGCGCCATCGGCGATGGCCTGTTCGGCTTCCGCCAGTTTCGCCTTCGTTGCCGAATAGCCAAAGGGGAAACCGATGACGGTCGCGACTTTTATCGCAGGCTGAGCTGTGGCTGCAGCTGTCCTGACCAGTGGCGGCGGAACGCAGACGGCAGCAAAGCCATATACCAACGCCTCATTACATATTTTGTTTATGTCAATATGTGTGGCCGTTGGTTTTAATAACGTGTGATCTATATACGAAGCGATGTTAATCACCGACATTTTACCGTTGGTATAATATTCAAACAGTAAAATTACTCCATTTACCTAAATTAGGGACCATTTTTCACATCAGGAAGCCCTGGAGGGGCTTCGTCCTAAAACTAACAACACATGAGAAGCTCGCGACACCATCCGAGGGGAAAGATCCTCACCCTCATCGCAATGATCTTATTGGTTACCTTATGCAGCAAGGCCCAAACTACCTTTCCGGTGAATGGGGTGGCCGATCCCAGGGTAGGCTGTTATGCGTTCACGCATGCTACGCTGGTGAAGGACGGGCAGACGACGCTGTCGGATGCGACCCTCGTCATCCGCGATGGCCTTATTGTCAGCGCCGGACCGGCGGCCGCCGTGCCCAAAGACGCCGTCGTCGTCGACTGCAGCGGAAAATATATCTACCCCTCTTTTATCGATATCTACAGCGACTATGGTATCCAGACTGCCGAGAGGGGGACTGGCCGTCCGGCCTTCGACTTTCGGGCGCCGGCGCAGATAAATTCCAATACAAAGGGCGCCTACAACTGGAATCAGGCCATTCACCCCGAGACCGACGCCTCCCGTCTGTTCGTGGTGGATGATGCGAAGGCAAGGCCGCTCCGCGAGATCGGCTTTGGCACGGTGCTTTCGCATCTGAAGGATGGCATTGCCCGTGGTACCGGCGTGGTCGTGACACTGGCCAATGACAAGGAGAATCTTGTCGTCGTCAAACAAAAGGCTTCCGCCAACTATTCGTTGAATAAAGGAACGTCCACGCAGAGCTATCCGGGCTCGCTGATGGGCTCCATTGCCCTGCTGCGCCAGACCTATCTCGATGCGCAGTGGTACAAGAGTCTGCCCGCGCATGAGGGTACGAATCTGAGTTTGCAGGCCTGGAATGAAGAGCAGGCTCTGCCCCAGTTGTTCGACGGCGGTGATAAATGGGGTGATCTTCATGGCGACCGTATCGGCGACGAGTTCGGGGTTCAGTATATCATCAAGGCCGGCGGCAACGAATACCAGCGGATGCAGCCGATAGTCGCGACCAGGGCCGCCTATATCGTTCCACTCAATTTTCCGCAGGCAATAGACGTGGAAGACCCGGGCGACGCCCGTTATGTCTCCCTCGCAGATATGAAACACTGGGAGATGGCGCCGACCAATCCCGGCGCTTTTGAGAAGGCGGGCATCACCTTCTGTCTTACTGCCGCGGATATGCACGATACGAAACAGTTCTTTGCCAATCTCCGCAAGGCTTTCGACTTTGGTCTTTCCGAGGGTAAGGCGCTCGAGGCGTTGACCAGGACTCCTGCAACCCTTATCGGGATCTATGACAAGGTGGGCAGTCTGGATGCAGGCAAGCTGGCCAATTTTCTGATCACCAACGGTCCGGTCTTCAACGAAAAGACCAGTATCGTAGAGAACTGGGTGCAGGGTAAAAAATATGGCGTGAAAGAGGAGGCCTGGAAAGACGTCAGGGGTCAGTACAATCTGGCCGTGACCGTTGCAGGCGGAGCTACCGGGAATTATACGCTTGATGTTAAGTCACCGACCTCCGCCAGCATTATCGGGAAGGACACGCTTAGTGCAAAATTCAGCTATGACGGGATACTTATCTCTCTTAGTTTTCCAGTGCCTGCGACGGGCCGTGGAGGCGAGGCTCCGGCCGTGGCGCGCAGGGGAGGGGGCCGCGTCCCTCCCGCTAACCATCTCAGCGGCGTTGTCAACGGAAGCATCTGGAATGGCAATGGTACCGACTCTGCCGGTAATCCGGTGGTTTGGACGGCGACCTTTACAAAGGCGACTCCTCCGGCGCCAGATACGACCCACAAAAGGATTGCCCGCATTGGCAAGGTGCTTTATCCATTTGATGGCTATGGCTGGGATAGCCTTCCGAAAGCCGTGGATCTGCTGATCAAAAATGCGATGGTGTGGACGAATGAGAGAGAGGGGAGGCTCGAAAATACAGACGTGCTGGTCAGGGCCGGCAAGATCGCGAAGATCGGAAAGAACCTCTCCGCTGCGGGGGCGGTCACCATCGATGGCACCGGCAAATGGCTGACGCCGGGAATCATCGACGAGCACTCCCATATCGCAGCCTTTTCCATCAATGAGGGCGCGCAGTCGGTGACCTCGGAGGTACGCATAGCGGACAACCTGAACCCCGAAGATATCAATATCTACCGGCAACTGGCCGGCGGCGTCACGAGCTCGCATATCCTCCACGGATCTGCCAATACCATCGGCGGTCAGACGCAGCTGATCAAATTGCGCTGGGGAGTAGACGACGAAGGGCTGAAGTTCAGGAACTGGGATCCCTTTATCAAATTTGCGCTGGGGGAGAACGTCAAGCGGACCACCTCTACGAACAACAATCGCTTCCCCGACACCCGCATGGGCGTTGAAGAAGTACTGATGGACGCCTTTACCCGCGCCCGGGACTACCAGCAGCAGCGGAAGGCGGCGCCCAATGTCACGCGCCGCGACCTCGAGCTGGATGCGCTGGTCGAGATCATGGAACACAAACGTTTTATCACCTGTCACTCTTATGTGCAGAGCGAGATCACGGCCCTTATGCGGGTAGCGGAGAAATTTGGGTTCCGGGTCAATACTTTTACGCATATACTTGAAGGATATAAGGTAGCGGATAAGATGAAGGAACATGGCGCCAGCGTATCGACCTTTTCCGACTGGTGGGCGTATAAGATGGAGGTACAGGATGCCATTGCCTACAATGCCACCATCATGCAAAAGGAGGGTCTGAATGTCTGCATCAATTCTGACGACGCAGAACAGGCGCGACACCTCAATCAGGAGGCGGCCAAATCGGTGAAATACGGCGGCATGTCCGAAGACGATGCGTTCAGGATGGTGACACTCAATCCCGCCAAAGCGCTTCATGTGGCTGACCGGGTGGGCAGCATCAGGGAAGGGAAGGATGCGGACCTGGTGTTGTGGAACGACAATCCTCTGAGTATCTATGCGGTGCCGCAGAAGACGATCGTAGACGGTATCGTTTATTTCGACATCGACCGGGATGCCCAGCTGCGTAAGAATATCGCTGCCGAGCGCAACCGGCTTGTCCAGAAACTGATCGGAGAAAAGCGGTCGGGCAGTTCGATGGCGCCGGCGACCCCGAGTTTTCATGTTGAGCTCAGCTGCGGCGACCATAGCCATCATGAGGGTCTCCTTACCATCGACGAACAGGACGGCGACGACATCGGAGAGAGCGCAGTTCTTGATGCAAACAAATAAAATACTACGACAATGAAAAGATCCATATATATACTGGCGATATCCTTCCTAGCCGCGGCTACGCTGAAGGCGCAGGACGACGTCTATCCGGCAAAGCCATATAAAGGCAAACTCTTTATCACCGGCGGTACTATTCATGTCGGCAACGGGCAGGTCATCGAAGGCGGTTCCGTCGAGGTCGACAATGGCAGGATCGTTCGTGTCGGCGCGGGGCTTACGCCTGCCGGCGACGCCAGGGTCGTCGATGCAAAGGGGAAGCAGGTCTATCCCGGTCTTATCCTGCCGGTCACCGATCTGGGGTTGAAGGAGATCGGCAGCGGGGTCCGCGGCTCCAACGACTTCCAGGAGATCAGCGATATCGATCCCAGCATCCGGTCGATAGTAGCCTACAATACCGATTCGAAGATCATCAATACCCTCAAGGCCAATGGCGTTCTGCTGGCGGGTGTGACCCCGGAAGGCGGGACGATCAGCGGGTCGTCCACTGTCGTCCAGCTCGATGCGTGGAACTGGGAAGACGCCGCCTATAAAATGGACAACGCGATCCATGTCACCCTGCCGACTTTTATCACGCGTCCCCGGCGTTTTGGCGGCGGCGGGCGTTTTGGCGCGCAGCCTCCGGCCGACCCGGTAAAAGAGGCGCTGGCCAAGGTCGACGAGATCAAGACCTTTTTCCGGGAGGCAAAGGCTTATCTCGGCGAAGCGTCCCACAAGGAAACCAATCTGAAGTTTGAAGCGGTCAAAGGATTGTTCAGCAAGCAGCAAAAACTGTTCGTGCACGGTGATCAGTTAAAACAAATGTTGGTTGCTGTCGATATGGCGAAGGAGTTTGGGTTTGACGTCACCATTGTCGGAGGCAGCGAGTGCTGGCTTATCGCCGATCTGCTGAAACAGAACAATATTTCCGTTGTCCTGCAGCAGACGAACAGCCTTCCAACCACCGAGGACGACGACTATGACCAGCCATTCAGGATCCCGGCGATACTGCAAAAGGCCGGCGTCCTCTTCGCCATCAACGACGGGCACGAAGAAACGCGCTACCGCAATCTTATGTTCAACGCGGGTGTGGCGGCGGCCCACGGTCTCACCAAAGAGCAGGCTCTGCAGGCCATCACGCTGAACAGCGCGAAGATCCTGGGGGTCGACGACCGCACGGGCTCACTGGAGGCGGGTAAAGATGCGAATATCGTGATCAGCGACGGAGATATTCTGGATATGCGGACGAGCATTATCGAGCATGCGTTCATACAGGGAAGGGAGGTGAGTCTGGAGAATAAACAGACGCAGTTGTATCATCGGTATATGACGAAGTATGGATTGTAGGGGTATGCTGGTTATTCTGCTTTTATACTCTTTGCGGGGTTGGCCATTGCGGCTTTTATGGCCTGGAAGCTTACGGTGACGAGGGCGATGGCTATTGCGGTCAGACCGGCGGCGAGGAAGACCCAGGCGTTGATGTTTATGCGGTAGGCATAGCCGTTGAGCCAGCTGCGCATAGTCAGCCAGGCGATGGGAAAAGCCACGAGATTGGACAGTACGATCAGCCTGAGGAAGTCCCGGGACAGCAGGCGGGTTATGTCTGTGATGGTGGCCCCAAGCACTTTGCGGATGCCGATCTCTTTTGTGCGGCGCTCTGCGGTAAAGGCTGCCAGTCCAAACAGGCCGAGACAAGAGATGAAGATGGCAAGCGATGCAAAAACGCGGGATAGCTTGCTGATCAGCGTCTCGTTGCTGAACATGCTGTTGAACTGGTCGTCCACATAGCGGTAGTCAAAGGGATATCCGGGGTTGGCTTTTTTTATTATAGTCTCGATTTTGGCAAGGGTCTGTTCGGGGTTGGGGTTGGGTTTGGTTTTGACGTAGAGATAGCTGCCGGCCTTCGGATGGCAGATGAAGATTACCGGGTCTGGCTGGCCGTACATATCTCCGTATACGTAGTCTTTCACGACGCCTATCACCTGTGCCTGCAGCGAACTGTCGCCGGACATGATCAGTTTGCCGACGGCACTGCCTTTTCCCATCTGCCTGGCGAGGGATTCGGTGATGAGGATGCGGAGGAATTTGTCATTCCTGCTGGCAGAATCGTTGACATTCAGTTCCCGGCCGTCCACGACTTTCATACCTGCGGTCCGGGTCAGTTCCGGACTCACCTCGCGGATGGATACGAGTACCTTGTGATTCGGGTCTTTCTCCTGCCACGTAAGGTTATCCGTGTTATTGCCTCCAGTAATGATAGTATGGTCGGCAAGTGCGGCATTTTCCACCAGTCCGGTATTCAGGAGTTCCAGTTTGACCACGTCAAACGCGTTTGTCAGGTGATCGGTCGATGAAATTTCCAGCAGGCGGTCCTTGTCGAATCCGAGTTCCCTGCTCTTTACATGTTGTATTTGCTGGAAGATGATCACAGTACCGATGATGAGTACGATAGCGATCGTGAATTGTAATATCACCAACCCCTTCCGGATGATCGCGGCGCCGCCTGCCGGAGTCCTCAGACCTTTTAATACGATGGCCGGGTTGAAGGAAGAGAGGTAGAGCGAAGGATAGCTGCCGGCCGCGAGACCGCAGACAACGACTATAAACACGAGAAATCCGATGTGCGACGGGCGTTGGATATCCAGTGTCAGTTGCTTTTCCACCAGCAGATTGAACGTGGGAAGGATTATGGATATCAGCAGCGCTGCGGCGAGTGCGGCCAGCAGGGACATCAGCATTGCCTCTCCGATGAATTGAATGATCAGCCTGCTTTTTCCGGCCCCGAGCACTTTTCTGACGCCGACTTCGCGGCCGCGGCGCTCGCTACGGGCCGTGGCCAGGTTCATGAAGTTGATGCATGCTACGAGAAGAATGATCCAGGCAATCATGGTGAAGAGCTTCACGTAGGTGATCCGTCCGCCGCCTGTCGGTTTGCCGTTTTCAAATTTCCAGCGCAGGTGCCAGTCATTCATAGGAAAGAGAAACCCATGCTCGATAGCATCGGTCACCCTTTTCTGGATAAAATCGTGTAATTGCCGGTCGATAGCTGCGGTACTCGCGCCTGGCATCACCTCGACAATCGTATATGGAGAGTTGTTAGTCCAGTTGCGGAGATAGTTATTTTCCTTCAAATAGACGTCAAAAGACGCCAGCCACTCAAAACGGAAAGTGGAATTTTTTGGTATATCCCTTATGAGGCCTGATACGACATAGTTCTGGTCGTGATTCAGCCTCACATTCCTGCCTATGACATTTTGTGTGGTGCCGAAGAACTTTTGCGCGGTCGTTTCCGTGAGCACTATCGAATATAGCTGAGGAAAGGGCTGTTTGGGATTTCCCTCTATCCATGAAAGGCCGAACATGCTGAACAAGGAGGAGTCGACATAATGGCCGGCGGAATACATGTCTTTATTACCGACTGTAAAAAGTCTCATGGCTGATTCGTCGTCCATGCGGCAGACATTGCTGATGCCGGGAATCCCGGCCCTGATGGCGGGCCCGAGGAGGCCGGGGGTGGAGTGGAAGGTCCGTGTATGGTCAGGGTACTCCCAGTTCTCCATTACCATCGCCAGCCGGTCTTTTTTGGGGAACATGTTGTCGTAGCTGAGCTCGTCTTCCACCCAAAGAAAGACGAATCCGGCGCAGGCGATGCCGATGGCCAGGCCAAAGAGGTTGAGGAAGCTGTAGGTTTTATTCTGCCAGATGTTCCTCCAGGCGGTCTTCAGGTAGTTGTTTAGCATGGTGACAAAGGAACTAAGAAAATGCCAGTTTGGTATGGGGTTGATTATCAGCGTGTGACTGCGGTTCTTGCCGCCAGGGGGTGTCCGTTTTCGGATATCGGGTGTCCGGTTTGTCGTGTGGGCGCTGCAATCTGTCGGGCAAATCTTACCGTACAGAGAACAAGTATGACCCGGTATACCAAAATTCTTAATTTTATCGGACGCCATGGCTGACAGTTATATTAATACCAACGCTCTTGCCGGTGCCTCCTTTGCGAAGGATATACAGGGTACGCGTCTCCTGAAAAGGCGCTGGCTTTATCACCTGGTTTTCTGGCTGGCCTATTTCGGGCTGCTGCTGGTATTGTACGCCAGTCTCCGGGACGCTGTCACGGCCGGGAATTGCCTGATGTATCTGGTGCTGCTCGTCTTTCAGGCTTTTTTTGCCTATGTCAATATCTATCTGCTTATACCGCGGCTCCTTTATGCACGGAAATATTTATATTATGGTTTGGCGCTATTGCTGGATATTTTAGCCTGCGCCGTTGTCGTTATGCTCGTCGAAAAGGCACATGCACTGATAGATCCCGTCCATTTTGGGAAAATGCAGATCGGCGTTCGGACCATTGCCGTTGGGGCAGTTCAGGAAGTCTATCTGATGGGCATGGTGACCGGTATCAAATTTCTCAAGGACTCTTTTCTCAACCAGCAGTGGATGAAGGAAAAAGAAAAGCACTACCTCGAGACGGAGCTGAAATTCCTCCGTTCGCAGATACATCCGCATTTCTTTTTCAACACGCTCAACAATATCTATTCGCTTACGCTGAAAAAGTCGGATGACGCGCCCGGCGTCATTCTGAAGCTGTCCGATCTTATGAGCTATATGTTGTACGAGTCCAATGTACCGTTGGTGCCGCTGGTGAAGGAGGTCGACTATCTGCAGAACTATCTGGACGTGGAGAAACTTCGGTTTGGGCAGCGCCTTTCCATCAACTTTACCTGGTCGGGCTTTGCCGGAGATATCGCTATTCCGCCGATGATCCTTATCCTTTTTCTAGAGAACTGTTTCAAGCACGGCGTCAAGAACAATATCAGCAAGATCCATATCGATATCTCGCTGTGGCTGGACGATGAATTCCTTTATTTCAAAGTGGACAATCCGATGACGCAGGACGGACCGGGCAACGGGAAGGGCATCGGGCTTGCCAATGTCAGGCGGCGGCTCGATCTGCTGTACGGGACCCGGTATAGTCTGGATATCCGGACGGAGAACGGGATATTCAGCGTGCTGTTAAAA
>Ga0310811_10003653_pt1 | contig 19397 bp, 18 predicted proteins | sample YCmetagenome_FD_207642 | JGI IMG/M metagenome (GOLD analysis project Ga0310811, IMG submission 207642) | Soil microbial communities from experimental microcosm in Duke University, North Carolina, United States - YC | ecosystem: Engineered > Artificial ecosystem > Soil microcosm > Unclassified ...
GCTGAAGAACGTGCCGATGTAGCCGGGGATGTCGGTCGTGCCGTACATGCTTTGCAGATCCGAGAGACCGGCGCCCATGCGCGCCGACTTGAAGCGACTGGTCTGGCTCACGACCCATGCGGTCATGTATCCGCCGTAGCTCCAGCCCTCGAATGCCATCTTGGTCGAGTCGGCGATCCCGCGTTTGATCATGTCGTCGACGCCGCTCATGATGTCGCGATAGTCGCCGCCGCCCCAGTCCATGATGTTCGCGCGCGTGAACTTCTCGCCGTATCCGGTGCTGCCGCGCGGATTCGGATAGAGAATCGCCCAACCCTGGCCGGCCCACACCTGCCCCGGCGATCCCCAATTCGCCTTGAACCCGGCGCTGGTTGCACCGGTCGGACCACCGTGCGCCTCGACGAGAAGCGGGTAGCGCCTGCCAGGCTGCCAACCGACTGGTTTGACGAGAATGCCTTCCACCGGCGTCCCGTCGTTGCTCTTCCACGTCACGATCTCCGTCTCGCCAAGCGCGAAGTCGCGAACCTGCGGATTGACGTCGGTGAGCTTACGCCGCGACGTGAATGAGGGATCACTCACGAAGACATCCGCCGGGGCATTCGGCGTATCCATCGCGAACGCGATCGTCCGGCCGTCGCTCGACGCCGAGATCCCGCGCAGCAGCAGCTTGTCGACGACGCGGGTCAGCTTGCCGCTGGCGAGGTCGTAGGAATACACGGCGTTGAACGCCCGCTCGCCCGTCGTGAACTGGATCGTCTTTCCATCGACGCTCCAGACCGGCGTGCCCGCCGAGACGTCGGCCTTGGCGTCGTACACGTCCTTCGTAACGCGTGTCGCGACGTCGTAGAGCATGAGATGGTTGTTGCCGATCTGCACGTCTGAGATGCTGTCGGCGCGCGGCGAATGCGATTGTGGAAGCGTTGCATAGGCCAACGTCTTTCCATCAGGCGACCACGCCGGCGTGCCCTGAACGTCGGACTTCGTCGAGATTGTCTGCACGTTCTTGCTCGCGACATTCACGACGTACGCGTCGGTGCGCGTCTCGCGCAGCAGCGTCGTTGGCGACGCGGCGTACGCGAGCGACTGCCCGTCGGGTGACCACGACGGCGCACCCTTCACCGTGAAATTGCCATGCACGATCTCGGTCGCGCCCTTCGACGCGACGTCGACGACCCAGCCGTGCGAAAGCCGCTGGCCGCCTTCGAATACCTGCGGATCGTCCCGACGCTGCCGCTTTGCTTCGTCGATCTTCGGAAGCGTGTCGACGGCGAGGAACGCGATTCGGCGGCCGTCCTTCGCCCACGCGAACCCGGTGATCGCTTCCTTCGATGTCGTGAGCTGATACGCCTCACCGCCGCTCATCGGCAGAATCCAGATCTGCGTTTTCACGCTTTCGCCGGTGCCGCGCGCAGAGAGGAACGCGAGGGACTTCCCGTCGGGCGCCCACGCCGGTGCGGACTCGCCGCGCTCGCTGAACGTGAGCTGCCTCGGGCTCCCGCCATTGACCGGTACGAGCCACACGTGGGAGCGCACCTCGTGGCGATCACCCTTGGCCGTGTCCGGCTTCGTCGCGTCGGCCGGCGGACGCGCGTTCGGATGCTCCCAGGCGCTCACGGAGTACGCGATCGTCGAGCCGTCGGGCGACATCGCAACCGATCCGACGTTCTTCAGTTCCATGATGTCGTTGAACGACATCGGTCGCTTGGCAGTCTGTGCTCCGACGCTGGTCGTGGCTGTCAGCGCCGCGATCGTGAGAGATGTGAATTGGAACTGCTTCATCGAAATCCTCGGTAAGGGCACGGTTTCACCATAGCGATTATCTTGCAGTCGCGCCTCACACTCCGCCATGCCAGATCCCACGAAGACCTCTCCCTCGGGCCTTCCCGTAGAAGCTGTCTACCGTCCGGAAAACGCTCCGATCGACTATGAGCGCGATCTCGGCGACCCCGGTCAATTCCCGTTTACGCGTGGCGTCCAACCCACGATGTACCGCGGTCGCCTGTGGACTATGCGACAGTACGCGGGCTTCGGGACGGCCGCGGAAACGAACCGACGCTTCCGCCTCCTGCTCGAAAAGGGGCAAACCGGACTGAGCGTGGCCTTCGATCTGCCAACGCAGATGGGTATCGACTCCGATTCCCCACGTGCGCTCGGTGAAGTCGGGCGCGTGGGCGTCGCGATCGATACCGTCGAGGACATGCACGTGCTCCTCGACTCGATCCCGCTCGACAAGGTTTCGACGTCGATGACGATCAACGCGACTGCGTCGACCCTGCTGGCGATGTACATCGTCGTCGCCGAGGAACGAGGGATCGCGCGCGACAAGCTGAGCGGGACGATTCAGAACGACATTTTGAAGGAGTACATCGCGCGCGGGACGTACATCTATCCGCCCGAGCCAAGTCTCGCGCTGATCGCCGAGATCTTTCGCTTTTGCGCCGCCGAGGTCCCGAACTGGAACCCGATCTCCATCTCGGGCTACCACATCCGCGAGGCGGGTGCGACCGCGGTGCAGGAGCTGGCGTTCACCTTCGCGAACGCCATTGAGTATGCAACGCGGGCGGTCGAAGCCGGATTGAGCGTCGATACCTTCGCGCCGCGGCTGTCGTTCTTTTTTGCCGCACACAACGACGTGTTCGAGGAGGTCGCGAAATTTCGCGCCGCGCGGCGACTCTACGCGCGCATAATGCGCGAGCGATTCGACGCCAACGACGCGAGCAGCCGACTGCGCTTTCACACGCAGACGGGCGGTGTCACCCTCCAGGCGCAACAGCCGCTGAACAACGTGGTACGCGTGGCAATGCAGGCGCTTTCGGCGGTGCTTGGCGGAACGCAATCGCTGCACACGAATGGGTACGACGAGGCGCTCTCGCTGCCTACCGCTGAAGCGGCGACGCTGGCGCTGCGCACGCAACAGATCATTGCCCACGAGTCTGGAGCGGCGCTGACTGCCGACCCGCTGGCCGGCAGCTATTACGTCGAGGCATTGACCGACGAGCTCGAGCGGCGCGCCACTGAGCTGTTGGCGAAGGTCGACGAGCTCGGTGGTGCCGCGAAGGCGATTGCCGCGTCGTTTTTCCAGGAGGAGATCGCGCGCAGCGCCTATGAGTTCCAGATGCGCGTCGAGGCTGGAGAAACCGTGATCGTCGGCGTGAACAAGTTCACCGACGATTCGCCTCCGCCGGAGATTGCCACACCCGACTATTCGGCGCTGGAGCGAGGCCAAGTCGAGCGCGTGCGCGCCGTGCGCGCGCAGCGCGACGCGTCTCGGGTTCGCGACAGCCTTGGAGCGCTGCGGACCGCGGCTCAGAGCTATGGCGGAGCATCGCGAGCGGAATCGCGGCCGCCGCTCATGGAGCTGATCGTCGACGCGGTGCGTGCTCGAGCATCGGTGGGTGAGATTGCCGATGCACTTCGCGACTGTTGGAAGACCTACCGGCCCGCTTGAACGCGCTCCCTGTCACGGCTAGCTTTCAGGTTTACGCGTTCGCGCCTAAGTCATAGCCAAATGCCGACTTACGAGTTTCGTTGCCCCGAAGGACATGTCTTCGATCGGTTCTATCGCAAGATGAGCGACGCGGTGTCCGAGGTCGAATGTCCGACGTGCGGAAAGATCGCGACCCGGCAGATGTCGGCAGGCGCGGGCCTCCTGTTCAAGGGGTCCGGTTTTTACCTGACGGATTATGGTAAGAACGCGCATCGCTCAGGCGGCACTTCAGGCGGATCGTCTGACTCGTCGAAGTCAACCGGGGCGGAGGGCGGGTCGTCGTCCGAGTCGAAGGGCGATAGCAAGCCCAGCGAAAGCAGGGCGTCGGACTCGAAGTCCGGCGATTCGAAGTCGACCGAAGCGAAGTCGAGCGCATCGAAAGGCGGCGAGTCGAAGTCGAGTGATTCGAAGGCATCGTCGACGTCGAGCACGTCGAGCTCATCGGGTACGAAGTCGGATAAATAATGGACGGCACTGAACTCCTTCGCGCCGAGCTGGTTCGCGCCGCTCAATCATTGGGCGCGCCTGAATCCGTGGAGCCAGTCATCGAGCGGCCGCGCGACCCGTCGTTCGGCGACTGGGCGACGAGTCTCGCCATGGTGCTCGCGAAGCCGCTCGGGAAGAAGCCGCGGGACATCGCGCAGGCGATCGTCGAGCGAATCGACTTCGCGCGCGCGGGAATCAGCGCCGCGGACATCGCCGGGCCGGGGTTCATCAACTTCCGGGTATCGAGCGACGTGTTTGCCGAAGGGCTCCGTGGCGTGATCGCCGCGGGCGATCAGTACGGCCGATCGAACACCGGACAGCAGCGCGCTGTGAACGTCGAGTTCGTATCGGCGAATCCAACCGGGCCGCTACACGTCGGTCACGGCCGGCAGGCTGCCCTCGGTGACGCGATCTCGTCGCTGCTCACCGCGACGGGCTGGTGTGTCACGCGAGAGTTCTACTACAACGACGCCGGCGCGCAGATCACGAATCTCGCGTTGAGCGTGCAGGCACGCGTTCGGCAGCTCGGCGGAGTCGATGTCGCACTGCCAGAAGGCGGCTACCACGGCGAGTACATTCGCGATCTGGCGCAACGGTACATCGACGAGCACTCGTCCGATCCGAATGCGAACGACCTGGATTTCGTGCGCCAGTTCGCCGTGCGAGAATTGCGCAAGGAGCAGGACCGCGATCTGCAGGCGTTCGGCGTCAAGTTCGACGTGTACTTTCTCGAATCATCATTGTACGCCGACGGTCGGGTCGAGGACACGATCGATCGTCTCGTCGCTGCCGGACACACGTACGAGAAGGACGGCGCGCTCTGGCTCAAGACGACGGACTTCGGCGACGACAAGGATCGCGTGATGCGCCGGAGCGCGGAGCGGGGCGGGGAGCCGACGTACTTCCTGCCGGACGTCGCGTACCACATCACGAAATGGGAACGCGGGTTCAAACGCGCGATCAACGTGCAGGGCGCCGACCATCACAGCACGGTCACCCGGGTGCGCGTGGGGCTGCAGGCGCTGGGCATCGAGATTCCTCAGGGCTATCCCGACTACGTGCTGCACCAGATGGTGACGGTCATGCGTGCCGGCGAGGAGGTGAAGATCTCGAAGCGTGCCGGGAGCTACGTGACGGTTCGAGACCTGATCGACGAAGTCGGGCGCGATGCGGTGCGGTACTTCTTTCTCATGCGAAAGGGCGATTCGCAGCTCGTGTTCGACGTCGACGTCGCGCGTTCGCAGTCCGACGAGAATCCGGTGTACTACATCCAGATGGCGCACGCTCGCGTCTCCGGAATCTTCCGCGTTGGCGAGATCGATCCGGAGTCGATCACGGGTGTGGACGTCGATCTGTCGGTGTTGACCTTGCCGGAAGAGCAGGAGCTCATGAAGGCGCTGCTCGACTACCCGTCGCTGGTCGCCGGGGCAGCCGAAGCGCTGGAGCCGCATCGCGTGGCCAACTACCTCCACGACACGGCCTCGAAGATTCATCTGTGGTACCACAAGGCGCACGTGCTGAACGAGCCTGAGCCGATCATGAACGCTCGCCTCGTGCTCGCGCGCGCCTCGCAGCTGGTCCTTCGCAACGGCCTCGCGCTATTGGGAATCACCGCGCCCGAGCGCATGTGATCTCGCGCGTTCCTCTCGCCTTCGCTTCTCGCTCATGACTGTTCTCGTCGTAGGATCCGTCGCGCTGGATTCAGTGGAGACGCCGTTCGGGAAGGCCGACAACGTACTTGGCGGCTCCGGTACGTTCTTCTCCGCATCGGCGAGCCATCTCTCGCCCGTTCAGCTCGTGGGCGTGATCGGCTCGGACTATCCGCTCGACCAGCTTCAGGACGCTCTCAAGTCGAGACCGGTCGACCTCGCGGGACTCGAGCGTGCCGAGGGTTCGTCGTTCCGCTGGCGTGGGCGCTACCGGCACGACCTCAACGCGGCCGAAACGCTGGAGACACACCTCGGCGTGTTCTCGAACTTCCGCCCGAAGATTCCCGCGCAGTTTCGCGATGCACCCTTCGTCTTCCTCGGCAACATCGATCCGCGGCTGCAGCTCGATGTCCTGACGCAGGTCTCGAAGCCGAAGCTCGTTGCGTGCGACACCATGAACTTCTGGATCGAGAGCCGACGGCCCGATCTGCTCGAGCTGCTCAAGCGCGTCGACTTGGTGACGCTCAACGATGCCGAAGCGCGGCAGCTCACCGAGGAGTTCAATCTCGTGAAGGCGGCGCGGTGGATCATGGCGCGCGGACCGAAGCTCGTGATCATCAAGAAGGGCGAGCACGGCGCATTCATGTTCACCGAGTCGAGCATTTTCTTCGCGCCCGCGTATCCCTTGGAGTCGGTGTTCGATCCGACGGGCGCGGGTGATTCGTTCGCCGGCGGATTCATGGGCTATCTCGCGCGGAGCGGGGACATCTCAGAGGCGAATCTCCGTCGCGCCGTCGTACACGGTTCGGCGATGGGATCGTTTGCGGTCGAGCGCTTTTCCGTGAATCGATTGATCGAGGTCACGCCGGCGGAAATCCGAGCACGCGTCGCCGACTTCTACCGACTCACCAGCTTCGAGCAGGACATCGAGTGACCAAGCCGCTGGACTATCGCACAGCCGGCGTCGACATCGACGCCGCGGACGACGCGAAGGCGCGCATCAAGGCGCACGTGGTCTCAACGCTGACGGCCGGAACGCGCGGGGAGTTCGGTGGCTTCGGCGGCATGTTCCGGGTGCCGACGGACGTTCCCAAGCCAGTCCTCGTGTCGAGCGCGGACGGCGTCGGAACGAAGCTGAAGCTTGCGATCGAGGCGGGCCAGCACGACACCGTTGGCCACGACCTGGTGAACCACTGTGTGAACGACATTCTCGTCCAGGGCGCGAGTCCGCTCTTCTTCCTCGACTATGTGGCGTTCGGAGCATTGGAGCCGAAGGTAGTCGAGGCAGTCGTGGCAGGTGTCGCCGCCGGTTGTCGCGAGAATGGCTGCGCCTTATTGGGCGGCGAGACCGCGGAGATGCCGGGCGTGTACACGCCGCCCGACTACGATCTGGCGGGGTTCATTGTCGGGTATGTCGACGAGGATGCGATTCTCAGTGCTCAACGCGTCCGGGAAGGGGACGTCCTGGTCGGCCTCGAAAGCAGCGGTCTGCACACGAACGGGTACTCGTTGGCAAGGCGTATCTTGAGCGATCGCATGAAGTTGAGTGTTCACGATCGATTCCCGGGCGATGATAGGACGGTTGCGGAAGTCTTCCTTGCCGTGCATCGGTCGTACTTGAATGCGCTCAAGCCCGAATTGTCGAAGATTCGTGCGATGGCGCACATCACCGGAGGCGGTCTCCCGGGCAATCTCAATCGCGCGCTTCCACCGACGTTCGACGCGGTGGTGGACACGACGACTTGGGAGATCCCGAACGTCTACCGGCAATTGGAAAGGGCGGGCGGCGTGGATCGGCGCGAAATGTTCCGAACGTTCAACATGGGCGTCGGAATGGTGGTGATCGTCGCCGAATCGGACGCTGCGGATCTGATACAGGCTTCGTCGGCGCGGGGAGTTTCCGCCTGGCGGCTGGGGCACATCACCCAGGGATCTGGTCAGGTCATCCTTTCCTAGGGAGAGCAGTCGATGAAGAAACACCTTGTGATGGCTGGCATCGCTTCGTTGTCGGCTAGCGTGCTGGCTGCGCAGGCGAATACCTGCCCCGCCGGGGGGCAACCCGTGTCGGTTTCCGGCGCAATCCAAAACGCAATGCATGACGCCTGTCTTCAGGCGGTTGATGTCTATCAGTTCATGGCGCCGCAGCTCGGCCTTGCGCTGACTGGCGGCAACGCCACGCTCGGACAGGGCGGGACGCTCGGCGGCCTCGGTCACTTCGCGGTCGGCATTCGCGCCAACGCGTTTCTCGGCGACCGGCCGGATGTCAACAAGTTCCCGGCGCCTCGGATCACTCAAAGCCAGGCGCCACAGGTGCTCCCGAGCAGCGATCAGGCCCTCGGACTTCCCGTCGTCGATGCGGCGGTCGGCGTCTACGGTGGCTTTCCGGTTGGGCTGACGAACGTCGGCGGCATTGACCTGCTTGTGAACGCGGCGTACCTGCCGACGTTCGGTACTGCTGGTGGTGACATTCGCGTCGATCCCAAAACGAATTTCAGGTTTGGCTACGGCGCACGAGTCGGGCTGGTTCAGGAATCGCTTCTCGTTCCAGGCATCGGGGTCACCTACATCCGCCGCGACCTTCCGACGACGTCGATCAGCGGTACGTCGAGCTTCGTCGACATCAACGTCGACGACGCATCCGTGAAAACGTCGGCCTGGCGAATCGCGGCGAACAAGAACTTCATCGGGTTCGGCATCGCCCTCGGGTACGGGCGTGACTCGTACGACGAATCGGCTACCGTGTCGGGATCTGTGAAGGCGATCTCGACCCCATTCGGGACTTTGAGCTCGGCGTTCGGACCGATTGCGATGTCGCAGTCCGTGACTCGCAACAACTTTTTCGCCGACCTCTCGATCAACATGAGCGTGGTCAAGCTCGTCGGCGAGATCGGGCAGGTGTCGGGCGGCTCGTTCCCTACGCCGACGAACACATTCACGAGTGGCGCGCAGGACGATTCGCGGCTCTACGCCTCAGTCGGTTTGCGCTTCGGCTGGTAGGTGATGAACGAGCCCGTCGGCGCTGAGTCGCTGGCCGCCCGCGACGGGCTCGATCGACGCTACATGCAGCACGCGCTCGCACTCGCCGCGCGCGGGTGGGGGCAGACGGCGCCGAATCCAATGGTCGGCGCCGTCGTCGTTGCCGGCGACACGATCGTCGGTGAGGGGTTTCACGAACGATTCGGTGAAGCGCACGCCGAGGTCAATGCGCTGCGGGTCGCGGGTGAACGCGCGCGAGGCGCGACGATGTTCGTGACACTCGAGCCATGCGCCCACTACGGAAAGACGCCGCCCTGTGCCGATGCTGTGATTGCGGCGGGCATCGCGCGCGTCGTGATCGCGGTGCGCGACCCGAGCCGCAAGGCGCGTGGCGGCGTGGCCAAGCTCCAGAGCGCCGGTGTGCGCGTTGACGTCGGACTCGAACAGCGTGCGGCCATCGAGCTCAATGCGCCGTTTTTCAATGCGCAGTCGTCGGAGCTCCCGTGGGTCACGCTCAAGCTGGCGCTGTCTTCCGACGATGCCGTAGCCGATCCGACTGGAACGCACCGATGGATCACCGGTCCGGAGGCGCGGCGGGAGGTGCATCGGCTTCGCGCGAACGCGGACGCGATCGCGGTGGGCATCGGAACCGTGCTCGCCGACGATCCCGAGCTGACGGTGCGTGACGCACCCGCGCCGCGCGTCGCGCCCCGTCGTATCGTGTTCGACTCCGATGCGCGAACGCCGATGACATCGAAGCTCGTGCAGAGCGCGCGCGAGATCCCAACGACCCTGATCGTCGCGGACCGCGCGTCTGACGAGCGCATAGCGCGGCTGCGCGGCGCCGGTGTCGACGTCGTGCGCGCGGCGTCGTTGCGGGACGCGCTGTCTCGCCTCTGCGCGAGCGGAGTGCGGTCGCTCTTTGTCGAGGCTGGCCCTCGGCTTACGGGTGCATTCCTTCGCGAAGCGCTCGTGGACCGCCTCACTATCTTTCGGTCACAGCTCGTACTCGGTGAAGCCGCGCCGAAGGGGTTCGAGTTCGCCATCGCGGGATTTGCGTCGTCGCTCGCCCAAGCTCGCGTCGTCGACGAGCGCCGCTTTGGCGATGACACCATGACCAACTACGCTCTGCGCGAGATCTCGTGTTTACCGGACTGATCGACGACGTTGGATCGATTGCGCGTGTTGCCGACACGGAGGCGGGGCGCGAGTTCCGAATCGACTGTCGCTATCGCGACCTCGTGGATGGTGAGAGCATCGCGGTCAACGGCGCCTGTCTGACCGTCGTCGAGCACGGTCCCGAGTGGTTCGTGGTGCGCGCGGTGATCACGACGCTGGGGCGCACGACGATCGGTGAATGGCAGGCCGGACGTCGGGTGAACCTCGAGCGCGCCCTTCGCGTGGGCGACCGGTTGGGCGGCCACTTCGTGCAGGGCCATGTAGACGGGGTTGCCGTCGTGGAAGGCGTTCGCCAATCGGGAGATGCGCGCCTGGTCGACCTTGCTCTGCCCCCCGGCCTCGCCGAGCTTATGGTACAGCATGGGTCGGTGACGGTGGATGGCGTGAGCCTGACCGTGAACGACCTGCCGGGTCCCGGCATGCTTCAACTGTCGCTGATTGACTATACGCTGCGGCACACCACGTTCGGCGGCCTCGCGGTCGGCGATCGGGTGCACGTCGAGGCCGACATGCTCGGGAAGTACGTTCAGCGTTTGCTCGGGGAATCATCATGGTCTTCGGAACGATAGAGCAGGCGGTCGCCGACATCCGCGCGGGCAAGTTCGTCATTGTCGCGGATGACGAGGATCGCGAGAACGAGGGGGATCTCATCTGTGCGGCGCAGCTCGTGACGCCCGAGATGATCAACTTCATGATCAAGAAGGCCGGCGGAATGATCTGCCTGGCGCTCACGGGCGATCGCGTCGATTCGCTCGGCCTCGCACCAATGGCCGAGACGAATCTCGACGATTATCGAACGGCCTACACGGTGAGTGTCGATGCGTCGCCGCGCTTTGGCGTGACGACCGGCATCAGCGCTCACGATCGCGCAACGACGATTCATGTGGCGGTGGACACCGCGGCTGTTCCGTCGGATCTGCGCCACGGCGGACACGTGTTCCCGCTCCGCGCGCGCGAGGGTGGGGTCCTCCAGCGAGTCGGCCACACCGAAGCTGCCGTCGATCTTGCCCGACTGGCGGATCTGAGCCCCGCCGGTGTCATCTGCGAGATCCTGAACGAGGACGGCTCGTCGTCGCGACGACCGCAGCTCGAGGCGTTCGCCCAGGAGCACGGCATCACCTTCATCACGGTCGCCCAGCTCGTCGCGCATCGTCTCAAGACGGAGCGCCTGGTGCATCGCGTGGCCGAGGCGCGCCTGCCAACCGATCATGGTACGTGGCGCATCGTCGGCTTCAAAAACGACGTCGATACGAGCGAGCACGTTGCGCTCGTATACGGTGATATCGGTGACGGCGAGAAGGTGCTCGCGCGCATGCATTCCAAATGTCTCACCGGCGACGTGTTCCACTCGCTTCGCTGCGACTGCGGCTGGCAGCTCGACAAGGCGATGGAGATGATCGCCGCCGAGGGGCGCGGTGTCATCGTCTACCTCGACCAGGAAGGACGGGGCATCGGCTTGTTGAACAAGCTCAAGGCCTACGAGCTCCAGGATCGCGGCGCCGACACGGTGGAGGCCAACGAGCAGTTGGGCTTCAAGCCCGACCTGCGCAACTACGGCATCGGAGCTCAGATCTTGCTCGACCTCGGCCTCAAATCGATCCGCCCGATCACCAACAACCCGCGCAAGATGGTCGGTCTCGAGGGGTACGGGCTGCGCGTCGAGGAGCGCGTGCCGATCGTTCAACCGGCACATGATGAGAACGCGGAGTATCTTCGCACGAAGCGCGACAAGCTCGGGCACCTGCTGGCATCGTAATGGCTGAGTTTTCCGGAAGTCCGACCGGTGAACACCGGCGGTTCGCGGTCGTTGCCAGCCGATTCAATCACGAAATCGTCGAACGTCTCGTCGACGGCGCGCTCGATGCGTTCGTGCGCCATGGCGCCGCTGTCGACGACGTCGACGTGGTGTGGGTTCCCGGCGCGTGGGAACTGCCGCTTGCCGCGCGGCGACTGCTCGCCACGGAGCGGTACAACGCGCTCGTCGCCGTCGGCGCGGTGATTCGCGGCGACACACCGCACTTCGATTACGTCGCCGGCGAGGCGTCGCGCGGTCTGTCGTCGGCGAGCGTCGAATTCGATACACCGATCGGATTCGGACTTCTCACGTGCGACAATAACGCACAAGCCGAGGCTCGTGCTGGTGGCGCGCACGGCAACAAGGGTTGGGACGCAGCACTTGCGGCATTGGAGATGGCAGACCTCTTCGAGCGATTGGATGCCGCGGACGAGGGTTGAAACGCGCGCGCGGGCGCGCGTCCTTCAGGCGCTCTACGCGTGGGACCTGCGTGGCGAAGAACGTCTCGATCGAGTCGCCACGCAAATCTGGGACGACCTGTCGGTGCCGCCGGATGAGCGCAAGCTCGCCACTCTACTCGTCCGAACCATCATCGATGACGGCGAGGAGCTCGACGATGAGTTGGCCGACGTCACGACGAACTGGCGCCTCGAGCGGCTCGGCGTCATCGACCGCTGCGTGTTGCGCCTGGCCGCGGCTGAGTTGCAGCGCGGCGAGACGCCGCCGCGCGTCGTCATTCAGGAGGCGGTGCGTTTGGCGGAGCGGTACGGGACGGTGAAGAGCGCCAAGTTCGTGAATGGCGTGCTCGACGCACTGGCTCGGCGCATGGGGCGGATGTAGTGCGCATCCTGCTCGTGAACTGGCAGGATTTGGATAATCCTCAGGCGGGCGGTGCCGAGATCCACCTGCACGAAATCTTCGGGCGCCTCGCGGCGAAGGGTCACGAGGTGCGCCTGCTCTGCGGAGGCTGGCCAGATTGTCCGCCACGCGCGCGCATCGACGGGATCGAGGTGTTTCGGGTTGGAGCACGACACACTTTCCCGTTCCTCGCGCACCGGTTCTATCGCCAGCACTTCAACGGGTGGGCTGATGTCCTCGTCGAGGATATCAACAAGATTCCACTCTACACGCCACGGTGGCGTGCGCGGGCGACCGTCGCGCTGGTGCCGCATCTGTTCGGCACGACCGCCTTCCAGGAGTTTCCGGCGCCGATGGCGGCGGCGGTGTGGGCGGCGGAACGGCCGCTCGGCAGGATGTACCGGCGCGTTCCCTTTCAGGCGATCAGCGAGAGCACGGCGGAAGACCTCGTGCACCGCGGGATCGCACGAAGCTCGATAGCGGTGATCTATCCGGGCATCGATACGGTCGCGTACACACCGAATCCCGCGGAACGATCTACGGCACCCCTGTTCGCCTATCTCGGGCGACTGAAGAAGTACAAGGGCGTTCACCTCGTCATTCGCGCCTTCGCGCAGATGAACGTGCCTGAAGCGAGTCTCGAGATTGCCGGCGCGGGCGACTACCGTCCCGAATTGGAGGCGCTCGCCAAATCGCTTGACCTCGGCAGCAGGGTGCGGTTTCTTGGGCGGGTCCCGGAGTCGGAGAAGCTTGCGCTGCTTCGTCGCGCATGGTCGACGGTGTTTGCATCGCCCAAGGAGGGGTGGGGAATCACGAACCTCGAAGCTGCCGCCTGTGCGACGCCGGTCGTCGCGTCCAACTCGCCGGGGATTCGCGAGTCGGTGCGCGATGGAGTGACGGGCTTTCTCGTGCCGCATGGCGACGTCGCCGCGATGGGCGCCGCGATGCGTCGTATTGCCGAATCGCGTGAGCTGGTGGCATCGCTCGGCGTGGCCGCACGCGGCTTCGCCGAGACGTTCACGTGGGAGCGCGCAGCGGATGAAACGGAGCGACACCTGCTGACCGTCACCAACGCACCGACGTCATGACTCCAAAGCTCACCGTTGGTAAGCTGATCGAACGTACCGCGGAACCTCTCCAGCTCGAGCACATCGAGCGGACGGGTGGCCTGGACCGCGTGATCGAGAATCCCGACGTCTCGAGCCCTGGGCTCGTACTCGCCGGATACGTCGGACGTTTCCCGGCGCGCCGCCTTCAGGTGCTCGGCGAAACGGAGATTACGTATCTCCGGTCGATCGACGCCGAGGTTCGCCGCAAACATCTCACGGCGTTCTTCTCGTATCCGGTTCCTTGCGTTTTCATCACGAAGGGACAGGTCCCCGGCGAAGATCTCGTAAACCTCGCGGCGGCGGCGGGTGTGGCGGTCATCACGACGCGACTCAAGACCAACGAGTTCTACACGCGCCTCAAGCCGTGGCTCGAAGAGGAATTCGCGCCGACGACGAACCTTCACGGGTCGCTCGCTGACGTCTTCGGCGTCGGATTGCTATTCGTCGGCAAAAGCGGCATCGGCAAGTCGGAGTGTGTGCTGGACCTCGTGGAGCGCGGGCACCGTTTGGTGGCCGACGATCTCGTGATCGCGCGACGCCGCGGCCGCGACCTGTTGATCGGGCGCGGTCACGAGCTTCAGAGGCACCACATGGAGATTCGGGGCGTCGGGCTGGTCGACATCCCGTCGATCTTCGGCATTCGCGCGGTGCGTCAGCAGAAGCGCATCGAAGTCGTGGTGCAGCTCGAGGAATGGAATCACGACGCGCAGATCGACCGCACGGGGCTCGACGCGGAAATCACGACGATTCTCGAAGTGCCGTTGCCCAAGGTCCGGGTTCCACTCAATCCAGGAAAGAACATCACGGTCGTCGCGGAAGTGATTGCGATGAACCATCTCCTCAAATACAGCGGCATCGATCCGGCCGAGCGGTTCAATGAGCGTCTCATGAAGCAGATGCGCGCGCCGAACGATGTCATGCGTTACCTGCGAGAAGACAATGAGTAGCAACGAGCCAGGTGCGCCGTCGCCCGACGCGGCCGTAGCACCACGCGCCATCGTGGCGGGGCACGGAGATTTCGCCGCCGGGCTGGTGTCGGCGGTGCAGCAGATCACGGGGCGGGGCAGTCAGCTGATTCCGGTGTCGGTTCTCAAGTTGAGCGTCGAGGACATCGAGAACCTGCTCCGCACGCGAATGCAGGAGGCAAACGTTCGCGTCATCTTCACCGATCTGCAGGCGGGAAGTTGCACGATGGCGTCGCGCCGGATTCTGCGCGGGATGGACGACGCGGTACTGATCGCCGGCACGAACCTTCCGATCTTGTTGGACTTCGTGTTTGCCGAAGGTCGCACGGCGCCCGAAGCGGCACGACATGCCGCCGAGCGCGGCCGTGCCGCGATCACGGTGCACGGCGCCGGTTCGGGACCGGCAACGGGGACGGGCGCGTGACGCTGGAGCTGTATCGCATCGACGATCGCCTGATTCATGGTCAGGTCGTCGTCGGCTGGGGTCAGCCGCTGGACATCGATTTCATCGTCCTCGTCGACGACACCGTTGCGACGAGTGACTGGGAGCAAGAGCTGTATCGCATGGGCGTTCCACCCGAGATGGACGTCTACTTTCACACCGCGGCGAACGCGATTCCGGCGATTCCCAAGTATCGCGCCGATTCGCGGCGAGGGTTGCTGCTGACGGGCGACATCGCGACGATGCGTCAGCTCACCGTCGGCGCGGGCGTGACCGTCGTGAACGTCGGTGGTATTCATTCGCGGGCCGATCGCACCCAACGGCTTCGCTACGTGTTCCTCGCGCCCGACGAGGAAAAGGCACTTCGGGATCTCGCGGCGAACGGCGTTGCCATCACAGCGCAGGATGTTCCTGGTGCCCGCCCCGTGTCGCTCGACGATCTCCTGGCCGGCAACGAACCATGAGCCTCGTCGACCTGCTCCCGATCGCGCTGCTCGGTGGCGTGCTTGGCCTCGACGTCGTGAGCTTTCCGCAGGCGATGGTGTCGCGTCCCCTGGTTGCGGCGACGCTCACCGGTGCACTGATCGGCGAGGCCGCGAGCGGCGTGCTGCTCGGTGCCGCGCTCGAGTTGATCGCGCTGGAGACGCTCCCTTTCGGCGCGTCGCGCTACCCTGAGTGGGGCTCGGCGTCGGTCGTGGGCGGAGCAATTTTCGCGACGCACCCGTCACACCCAGCAGGCGCGATGAGCCTGGCGGTGCTTGCGGCTCTCGCCACGACCTGGGTCGGTGGTTGGACAATGGTCAAGCTGCGTCAACGAAACGCCGTCTGGGCAGGGCAGCGGCGCGATGCGCTCGAAGCAGGCGCCCGCGGCACCGTCATCTCGTTGCAGCTCATGTGCATGACGGCGGACCTGGTCCGCGGTACGCTCCTCACCGCGCTCGCGTACGCGTCGCTCTCGCCGATCGCCGATTGGTGCATTCGGCACTGGTCGATGGACGCGCGATTGTCGCGTGCCACGGTCGTTGCGGCGGCGGCGAGCGTCGCCGGCGGCGCTGCGTGGAAGCTGTTTCACTCCACGAACGGCGCGCGGTGGTTTTTCGTCGGCGGTTTGGCCGCGGGACTCTTCTTCCTCTTTCTCCGATGACCGGCGCTGCGGCGACTTTGCCGGCGTCCGAGCTGCCCTTCCGGACTCGAATGGCAATCTTCATGCGATTGCTCGCCATTCAGGGTTCGTGGAATTACGAGATTCTGCTGGGCAATGGCATCGGGTTCTGTATCGAACCCGCGCTGCACCGGCTCCCGGGCGGGATTCACACTCCGGCGTTTCACCAAGCGTTGGCGCGAGAGAGCCGATATTTCAACGCGCATCCGTACCTCGCCGCGGTAGCCGTCGGAGCGCTGGCGCGCGCGGAGCTCGACGGCGAAGATCCAGTTCGCATCGAGCGTTTTCGCACGGCGCTGTGCGGACCACTGGGAAGCGTCGGCGATCGACTGGTCTGGGCCGGCTGGCTTCCGTTCTGTTCACTCGCGTCGCTGGCGGTTTTTGGTTGGGGCGCGAGTCCCGCGTTCGTCGTTGGGCTGTTTCTCGTCGTATACAACATCGGACATTTCGGACTTCGCATCTGGGGTCTCAACACGGGGTGGACGCACGGTCTCCGCGTCGCCTCGGCGCTCGGCAATCCGGTGCTTCGACGCGGTCCGCAGCAAATCGGCCGACTCGCGGCGCTGGCGACCGGGGTCGCTATTCCTCTCGCACTCGGCCGCATCATCGGGCCGGGACGCAATCTCCTGGGCGGGGTTCTGGTGGCCATCGCGCTCGGGTCGTTTCTGATCGTCCGCCTGCAGGGTCGCATCGAAGGATGGCGGCTGTCCCTCATCGTCTTGGCCGTCCTCGTCCTCTTCTCGGTGATTCGCTAATGCCCGAACGCGCCGTCCAGATCGTGAACAAGAACGGCCTCCACGCGCGGCCTGCCGCGGAAATCGTCAAGCTTGCCGCAAAATTCCAGAGCGAGATCACGATCGTGAAGGATGATCTCGACGTGAATGGCAAGAGCATCATGGGCGTCATGATGCTCGCGGCGGAACACGGGTCGACGATTCTGCTGCGGGCCGACGGTCCGGATGCCGACGCGGCGCTCGAAGCGCTGGCGACCCTCGTGAGCAACAAGTTCGGAGAACGCTGAGTGGATCGAAAGCTCGTCGGAATTCCCGCGTCGCCCGGCATCGCCGTTGGTCCAGTGCATCTGTTGCGCTGGGAGGTACCGGAGGTGCGTCACCGCATCATCCCGGACGACGCGATCAAGGGGGAAATCCAGCGCTTTCACTCGGCACTCCAGCGCGCGAAGGAGCGCCTCACACACATCCGCGACCGCGTCGAGCAGTCCGCGGGGCCGCAGGAAGCCGCGATCTTCGATGTGCAGCGTTCGATTCTCGACGACACGGACCTCACCAAAGCGGTCGAGGACTTGATTCGCCAGAATCTCGGCGCCGAAAAAGCGTTCGAGATCGTGATGTTCGAGTGGAGTCAGAGGTTCGGGCGCGCGGCGAATCCGATGTTGCGCGAGAAGGTCGGCGATCTGAAAGACGTGGAGATCCGCGTGCTCACGCTGCTCCTCGACCTTCCCGATCACGATCCGGTGGATTTGCCGAGTGGCGCAAACGCCATTCTCGTGACGCACGATCTGACGCCGAGTCTCACCGTTCAGCTCGACCGCAGCAGGATTGCCGCGATCGCGACCGACGCCGGCACGCGGACCTCGCACGTCGCGATCCTCGCACGATCGTTGGGACTTCCCGCTGTCGTGGGCCTCCGGACCGCGACGCAGGAGCTGACTGGCCGCGAAACCGCGATTCTCGACGGATCGACGGGACTGCTCGCGATCAACCCGTCGCACACAGACATCGACGCGTATCGCGAGCGCGCTCGCCAGGAGGAGCTTGCCGAGGCGGAGCTCAAGCACCTCGCCACGCTCGATGCGGTGACGACGGACGGTGCGCGCGTCACGCTGCGCGCCAACGTCGATCTTCCGGAAGAAGCGGAGCTCGCGGCACACAGCGGCGCCGAGGGCGTGGGCCTCATGCGCACGGAGTTCCTCGTCGTCGGTCGCGCGGCCATGCCCGACGAGGACGAGCAGTACAAGGCGTATACCCGTGTCGTGAGAGCGTTCGGCAATCGCCCGGTCATCATCCGTACCTTCGACGTCGGTGGGGACAAGCTGCCTGTTGGTGGCTTCCCGACCGAAGCGAATCCGTTCCTCGGATGGCGCGCGATCCGCATGTGCCTCGATCAGCCGGAGCTGTTTGGCGTGCAGCTTCGCGCGCTGCTCCGTGCCGCCGTGCACGGGGATGTGCGCATCATGCTTCCACTGGTCGTCACGCTCGACGAGGTCCGGCTCGCGCGCGAGATGCTCGACGAAGCCGCGCGTGTACTGCAGGCCCGCGGCGTCGAATTCCGGCGCGACGTGCCGCTCGGCGTGATGATCGAGACGCCCGCTGCCGCGGTGTCGTGCGATACGTTCGTCAACGATGTTGCGTTTTTCAGCATCGGGACGAACGATTTGGTGCAGTACACGCTTGCTGTCGATCGGGGGAACGCCAACCTCGCCACCCGCTTCACACCGTTGCATCCGGCGGTGCTCAAGCTCATTCGCCGGACCGTCGACACTGCGCACGAGTATGACATCGATGTCGCGGTGTGCGGCGAGATGGCGTCGCAGCCACTGATGGCGTTCGCACTCATCGGACTTGGTGTCCGTCAGTTGAGCGTCGCGCCGCGATCGGTGCCGCTGGTCAAGCGAATCGTGCGGAGCATTTCCGTCGCGGCGGCGGAGGAAGCGGCAAGTGCCGCATTGGCTGCGGCGACCGCGCCCGAGGCCGAGGCAGCGCTCCGTCGCCGGCTCGCGGGGATGTTGGGCGGCGAAGCGTTCTTCGGCGAAGCGACGGTAGAAGGGTGAAGGTTTAGGGCCTTCACCCTATCGTGTTTTAGGGCGACCTTTACGACAGGGAAGGCCGCTTCGTCTCTTTCAACCACGCCGAATGTACGATCGTCATCTCTTCACGTCCGAGTCGGTCACTGAAGGGCACCCGGACAAGGTTGCCGACGCGATCTCCGACGCCATTCTCGACGCCATTCTCGCCGACGATCCGAAAGCGCGTGTCGCCTGCGAGACTCTGGTGACGACGGGCCTCGCGTGCGTGGCGGGAGAGATCACGACGTCGACGTACGTTCCCTTTCCCGATCTCGTTCGCTCCACGATCGAGCGCATCGGATACACCGATCCAGCATTCGGATTTGACAGCAAGACGTGCGCGGTGATCAGCACGATCGATCGCCAGTCGCCCGACATCGCCATGGGCGTCGACACCGGCGGTGCGGGCGATCAGGGGATGATGTTCGGGTACGCGACGGACGAGACGAGCGAGCTCATGCCCATGCCCATCCTGTTGGCGCA
>Ga0310811_10003655_pt1 | contig 19393 bp, 14 predicted proteins | sample YCmetagenome_FD_207642 | JGI IMG/M metagenome (GOLD analysis project Ga0310811, IMG submission 207642) | Soil microbial communities from experimental microcosm in Duke University, North Carolina, United States - YC | ecosystem: Engineered > Artificial ecosystem > Soil microcosm > Unclassified ...
ACTCAAAAAAATAGGTTTTGAACGCGCTGAGGCCATCGAGACGCAGGGCAATCCTCTCGTCTACGGCGAATGGCTGAAAGCTCCGGGGAAACCTACGCTCCTTATATATGGACACTATGATGTACAGCCGGTTGATCCGGTCGAACTCTGGACTACGCCTCCTTTTGAGCCCACAATTCGCAATGGCAATCTCTATTGTCGGGGCGCCTCGGACGATAAGGGACAGGTGATGCTGGTCTTTAAAGCGCTTGAGACCCTTATGAACGTCAACGGCACGCTCCCTATCAATGTTAAGGTGCTGATCGAGGGCGAGGAAGAGGCGGGCGGCGCTGCCATTGAGCAGTATGTTCGCACGTATCCAGAACGCCTGAGCTGCGATGCCGCGTTTATTTGTGATACCCATATGCCATCGAAAGAGATTCCCGCGCTGATCTATGGCCTGCGTGGCATTACCTACACGGAGGTTGAGGTTCAGGGGGCAAGACGCGACCTGCACTCAGGCAGCTACGGTGGCATTGCTCCCAATCCTCTCCATGCTCTGGCAATTATCATCGGTCGCTTGAAAGATGCTGATGGGCATATCCATATTCCTGGCCTGTATGATCGCTTGCGCAAACCGACACATACGGAACGCGAATTCTGGGATCATGATCCGCTGCACATCGGCGAATCGCTCCGCGAAGAGATGGGCGTCGAGCAGTTTTCAGGCGAGCTAGAGCATCCGCCCCTGGAGCGCATCTCGGCACGTCCAACGCTAGAAGTACACGGCATCAGCGGTGGTTTTGTTGGCGAGGGCGCAAAGACCGTTATTCCAGCCGTGGCAAAGGCCAAGATCAGTCTGCGCCTGCCATCCGATCTGACCTCGCAGGATGTCTTTCTCCTCTTTGAGCGCGCAGTGAAAGAGGCAGCCCCACCGGACGTTCAGGTCAAAGTCGTGAATGTCCATGGAGGCGAGGGTATTCTGGTCTCGCCGGATAGTCCCCCGATGGTCGCCGCTGCTGCTGCGCTCAAAGAGGTGTATGGCAAAGAACCGATCTATCTACGCGAAGGCGGCTCTATTCCCGTAGCCGCGCTCTTCTATGAGAAACTCGGTGTGCCGGTGGTGTTAATGGGCTTCGGTCTGCCAGATGACAATCTGCATGCACCAAACGAAAAATATTCGCTTGAGCAGTTTTTCAACGGCGTACGCACGGTTACCAGCTTCTTATTGAAGATGGCATAATATTCCCAACCCATGAGGGTCGTTCCGGGCGCAGATAAACAGCGCCTCTACGAAGATGTATAGGGCGGCCCTACACCGACGATTACGGCCATGTAGATACAATTTATCGCTGTCTCGCGTCCCGGGCGCAGATAAACAGCGCCTCTACGAAGATTGTATACATTTTACTTCCAGCTTGCTTGCGCAGTTTCTCAGAGCATATTATCATTAGGAGAAGAGAAATTGCCGTGTTTTTTGTTCGTTTGGAGTTTATTTATATGGGATATCTTCCCCTGGCTTACATCTTCAATCTGGGCTGGCTGCGCATCGGTCCGCCATACATCTATATTAACATCAATCCGGTGATCGTTCAGTTGGGCCCTATCGCTCTACGCTGGTATGGCCTGATGTATGTCGTCGCGATCCTGATCGGGCTTCAGGCTATCAGAGGCTATACCAGGCGCAGAGGCATCAGTGAGGAGACCGTGTATCGTCTGCTCTGGTGGTGCATTGTGGCAGGCGTGATCGGTGGACGGCTCTATTTTGTGGTCCAACAGCCGGACCTTGTGCAAAATTATCTCATGAACCCCATACGCATCATTGCGACCTGGGAGGGTGGGATGGCCTTCTATGGTGCCATCTTCCTCGTCTTTCTCACGCTCATCTGGCGCGCACGGGCTGAACGCCTGAATCCTCTGGTTCTCCTTGATGCAGGCGTCCTCTTCGGTGCCGTTGGTCAGATCTTTGGGCGCTTTGGCAATCTCATCAATGGGGATATCATTGGCTATCCCAGCACGCTCCCCTGGTCGACGGTCTATCAAAATCCGGCAAGCTGGGCCTGCCCTACCCTCTGTAATGTCCCGGTCCAACCTGCGGCTGGCTACGAACTCCTCACCAATCTGGTCCTGCTCGCAGTGATGTACTTCGTTATTCGTCACACAAGACGTCCGGGCGTGCTCATGCTCGTCTATCTCTTCGGCTATACTATCACGCAATTCTCGATCTTCTTTACCCGTGCAAATGATATCGTTTCCTTCCTCGGCCTGGATTGGGGCCTGAAGCAGGCACAATGGACCTCGATCGTTGTGTTTATTGTACTGATACCAGTCACCTTCTGGGTACTTCGCCATTCTAAGCCTGTTCCCGAGGGCGAGGTCGTAGCCACCTACGGTATCCCGCAAAAAGAGGCTGTCGACGAGGAGACAACTGAGGAAGAAGAACCATCAACGCCAGATGACGAAGAAGCTGATGTGGAGGATAGTGAGAGCCAATCTGCTGAATCTGAAGGTACAGAAACCGAAGTATCATCCACAAGCACCGCAGATGAAGTATCCGCCGAAGCCACTTCCGTAGAGCAATCGACAGAAGAGACTCCCAAAGCAGAAGAAACTTCCGAAACAACAGAAGTTCCTCAAGAAAACTCATCTATTTAAAGCGGAAATTAACAAGACAAAGAGAATTTCGATCGACGTGACAATGATTTCCGAAGGAGGAATTATTGTCACGTTATTTTGCCTGGAAAGCCTTTTTGATGTCATACTGAACAAACAGAGCAAGGCAGGTATAATATGGATATCTCGAATCTCTGGACAGCATGGCCTGTAGCTGGACCATGGCACCTTTCCCCTTTACCCGGCGGAGCGAACAACCATTCCTGGCGCGCTGATGCAGCGGATGGTCAATCCTACGTATTGCGTCTTTCACCCGATCCTTCCCGCATTCCTCACGTCTATTACGAAGCTGAGCTGCTCCAGGCATTGTCCGCGCAAAATCTCCCATTTCGCCTTCCCGTGCCGCTGAGAGCGAGCAACGGCGATCTCATTGTCCTTTCTGAGCAAAATTTCGCTACGCTCTATCCCCTGCTTCCAGGAAGCTTGCAAGATCTCCCTCCACAACGCAACGATCTCTTGATTGCCTCGCACGCTGGATCGACCCTGGCACTGCTTGACGCCGCACTGGCAACAATTCCCGAGATCCGCCTCCCTGCCGGATTCACACCGCCACCCACTTTTGGCGAACTTGCTCTCTGGCATCCAACAGTCTCCGATCCACTTGTTGCTATCGAACAACTCCCGATTGACCGCGAACAGGTCAGACAGATGCGCACGCTTCTGAGCGGTGTGATAGAAGATGCGCCTCGTCTGTACACGCAACTTCCTCAACAATTATTACATCGGGACTACGATCCCGCCAATATTCTCATAGATCATCAGCAAGTTACTGCTGTCCTGGATTTCGAGTTCGCGGGGAAAGATATTCGCGTTCTTGATCTCTGCATAGCGCTTAGCTGGTGGCCTTCCGATTTGTTTGGCACGGGAAAAGAATGGGATCTGATCGATGCGTTTGGAGCTGCATATACACACCAGTTTCTTCTGAACGAAGAAGAACTTCTCGCGATCCCTTCCGTATTTCGCCTGCGCGATGCGACCTCATTTGTGCATAGGATGGGACGCTATCTGGTTGGCATAGAAACTGAGGCCCGCATGCAACAGCGCGTGAAGCACTGGCATGGAAGTGAGCCGAGGTAGGTCAGACCTGATAGACCAGCTTCCGGTGCAATACCGAGATCAAGGTATCAGTCAATGTCAATATTTGTTCAAACTGTTCGTTCTGCTGTTCCAGAGGTAGCTGCTCCTCCTGCCAGTGGGGGACCATATGTTGCTCAAGGGCGGCAACTTCGCTTCTCACAAGTTGACGCATTTGAAACCGAATGAGCGTCGGCAGGGACAATGGCAAGCCTCGCTGCTCCAGGCTTAAATAGAGTTCGACGAGGAGCACATCATCCCCGCTAAAAAATAGCTCCTCTTCTCCCTGAGCCGGAAAGAGGAGTTCCAGTTCTAGCAGTTTGTCGATATATTCAGCAGAAGTATTCGCTTGCTGCGCCAGTTCATCTCTACTCAAACGCACCTGCTGACCCATGCCGGTGATGACTGGCAGGAGCCGCTGCTTCAGTGCCAGATTCATCTGTACCTCGCCATAATGAGCACGAATCTCCAGGAGTTGTTTGATGACTTCTAGTGGCAGGTTTTGTTCTTTTAATGCCTGGATCAGGCCCAGCACGACAAGATGTTCTTGATTATAGTAGGCAACTCGGCCACGCATCATGGGAGGAGGGAAAAGCCCCTGAGTATTATAGAAGCGGATGGTTCTGCTTGGCACGCCTGTCAGCCGTGCCAGATCGTCGATACGCAGCGCTTGAGGCTGGACATCACTCTGTATCAAAGATACTCTACCTCTTGTGTTCTTCTACCGGGTGACAGGAAAGTCCATTGCATGATCATATCTGCTTGCAACCCCACACTATCACACAATGGCGCTCTTCGATTTCTGTTCTTATTCTATCATACACAGCGATGGATTCGCATTTATGGCAAGTACAACTCTTATTGGTAGAAATACTCATCGCCTGGTAGAAAAGCAAAATCAGGCAATCCAGGCGATGATACGCAAGAAAAGAGCACCTATTTCTTCGCAGTTGGTGTTGTTCGAGCTGTGGGACTCTGTTGTGGAGTTGGCGTCCCCTGAGGACTATTCAATTTTGCTTTCTCTTCTTCAATCTTTGCCTGCAATGAGCGCAGATAAGCCTGAGCTCCATCCAGGTCCGCCTGCGTAATGGTATCCAGTTGCTTGGGCAAGTGATTCACCTGATTTACCCATGCTTCGAGTACTGTTTGGATTGCAGCCAGCGTAGCATTGTCCTGATTAATACGTCCAAGCCAGTCGCGTGCCCCCTTAAAAGCGGTGAGCATCGCATTGAGCACGTTACCAGCGATCTGCGAGGAAAGTTTGACAACAGGTGAGACAAACACATCATAGGCCACCCGCGTGAGCTTCGCGGCCTCAATCGCGCCATTGAGCGAAACCCCCTCCAGGCTCTCCAGGCTTGAGATCAATTCTTTACGTGCCGCCTCTGCCCCCTGAGCCAATCCTTTATTAAATTGCTCCTGCAACTGCTGCTCAATATTCGTGCCAACGTCTCCCAGCGCTTGAGGGAGCTTTGGTCCCAGTTCGTACCCTGCAATGCCAGCGCCACCGACGGCGGCCACGCCCAGACCAAAGAGCAGCTTTCGACGCGTCACACCACCTTTTTTCTTACGTTTGCGTGGTGCAACCTCTTCCTCTTCTTCGTAGACATCATCTTCAAATTCGTCATAACCATCGTCATATTCAGGAAGAGGCGCATTGCGCGAAGCGCGCGCTGGCAGGCGCGAACGGTCTAGTCCCTGTCCAATGCGCGAAGTGAGAGGTCTGCCGCTGTAGTCAACGGGATCTTCATCATAGTCTCCCTCCGGGTCATCGGCATAGTCATACAGCTCTTCTTCGTCCTCTTCAGTCTGACCCAGATTTCTTGTCAAAGCAGCTCGTGGTTGCGAGAGATGGCCACTGCGCGAGAGCCGCCGCTCGCCATATTCTGGTGCCTCTTCTACCTCTTCATACAACTCTTCCTGGTCCTGTGGCTCATCTGTGGGACGGCTCTTACTGGCAAGAATATTCTGCCGTAAAAGCTGTCGTGTACGCCGGGGATCAGGACGCTGGATCAGAGCTTCAGTGCGGTGGTTTGTGGCTCCTCGCGAGGCCAGCGATCCGCTCTGTGTTGGCACCTCTCCCTGGCCTCCCCCCGGTTGTCTGGTGCGACTGTACAAAGGATCATACTCGTATCCATACTGGCGTCCAGGGCTCTTCCGATAACCCTTGCGTTCTGCATGATCTTTTGGCGTCTGTTCCACTCGTTCCTCCTGAGCGCTGCATCCCGCTCGCTGGACATTTTCCCGGCTTCATAGAAAGAACAATCAAGCTAGTTGTCCTTAAAGCTCATTTTACATTACTTCTGCTATTTTCGTCTAGATAATACTCAATAAGATACAGATATTCTTCTTTTCTCGCTATTGGAAACATACTCATAGGAAATAACGGCTATAGAGATTTTTTTGTTTCCCTCAACCGCTACGTAAGAGGAAATACTTCTCTGCGGCATAGAGTATACAGAAAAAGAGGCTCTCACCATTGCTCATATGACTATATGCACTCGCATTTTAACATAAAATATGCTTTTTCGCAATATTTACAATTCCAGGTACAAGACTTTGCAAAAGTCGCATTCGCCACAAAATCAGCTCACAGACGGGCTTACCATTCATGATTGCGCTCCATTTTGTGGTTGTAGCGCGCAAAACTGACCACAATACGCCTTTGCAAGCGTCACACATACAAAGGGTGGCGACCACAAGGCAACGTTTGAAAACCCCTGACACGGCAAAAAGCGATGAGCCTCATTACGGACTTGCTATGCTATAATGAGTTTCAGTGTTAGAGACGAAAGCCCAGGAGGAAGACAGAGCATGCCCGATCTTGAGGGAAAAGCAGAACAAATGCCCATTGTCGCCTGTGTGACCGTTGGAGAGCTTTTTCAAGAAAACTGTTATCTCTATGCGTGCCCACAAACTCGCGAAGCGGTCATTATCGATCCCGGTGATGAGCCCGAACGTATTTTAGAGACGATTCAGGAACTGAACCTCATCCCCCGCTATATTATCAATACGCATGGTCACCTCGACCATATTTGCGCAATTGACGCTGTCAGTGCCGTCTATCCAGTTCCTCTGGCTATCCATCCCGCTGACGTCCCTATGTATACTGATGAACGCATGGCGGCGACGTATGGGCTTCAAGCTCCACTCGTCAAAAGAAAACCAGATATCCTGCTCAATGAGGGGGACCATATCACCTTCGGCACGCTGGACCTCGAAGTTTTACACACTCCCGGTCATACCCCCGGAGGCATTTGCCTGATCAGCCGCCCCTATTGTGTCTTCAGCGGCGATACCCTCTTCAATCGCAGTATTGGGCGCACCGATCTGGATGGTGGTAACTATGACCAGATCGTCGCCTCTATACGCAATAAACTCTATACGCTTGATGGTGATCTCGTCGTTTTTCCTGGTCATGGAGAGCCCACCACGATTATAGAAGAGCAGTATGAAAATCCATTTGTAACAGTAGAGGAGTAATAGCGTGTCTGTAATATGTGTGATCGGGACGGGCTATGTGGGTCTGGTCACCGGTACCTGTCTCGCGGATATGGGAAATCAGGTCACCTGTATTGATATTGTTCCCGAAAAAATTGAACGCCTGAAACAGGGTATTCTCCCCATTTATGAGCCAGGCCTGGAAGAAATGGTCGAACGCAATGTCCAGGCTGGACGTCTCCACTTTACTACAAGCTATGCCGAGGGCATGGAGAATAGCGAATTTATATTTATTGCCGTAAATACCCCCACGGGCTCCACGCAGGGCGGGGCCGATATGCGCTATGTGGAGAGTGCCGCACGCAGTATCGCGCAGCATCTCGACCACGATGCGATTATTATCAATAAAAGCACGGTCCCGGTCGGCAGTGGCGATGTGGTCTCACGCGTTATAGGCACGAATTTGATTCATCCGAATGCTTCTTATGCCGTTGTCTCCAATCCTGAATTCCTGCGGGAAGGTTCTGCCCTGCTCGATTGTCAAAATCCCGATCGCGTGGTGTTGGGCTCATCTGATATCGAAGCGGCTCATCGCGTGGCCCGTCTCTACCTTCCCCTACGCGCCCCAATGGTCATCACCGATCTCTACACCGCTGAGATGATCAAGTACGCTTCCAACGCTTTCCTTGCAACTAAAATCTCGTTCATCAATGAGATCGCGCAAATCTGCGAACGTCTGGGCGCTGATGTCAAGGAGGTTGCGGTCGGTATGGGCTATGATAAGCGCATCGGTCACGCTTTCCTGAATGCTGGCCTGGGATACGGTGGTAGTTGCTTCCCGAAAGATGTTCGTGCGCTGGCATATATGGCCGATGAAGCTGGCTTGCATCCGCAGCTTTTGCATGCCGTTATGGATATCAATCACGATCAACGCCGTCTGGTCGTCAGCAAGCTCAGCAATATTCTGGGCTCGTTGCGCGATACGACGATCGGCGTCCTGGGTCTGGCCTTTAAGCCGAATACTGATGATATGCGCGAGGCTCCATCGATTGATATCATTCGCTGGGTAACAAGCCAGGGCGCACAGGTGCGCGTCTTTGATCCCGTTGCGCAGGAGACTGGCCGCATTGCCCTGGAACGTGAGGGAGTGCGCATGGATGCTGTGACGTTCTGTAAAGGCTCCTACGAGGTTGCGGAAAAAGTTGATGCGCTGATCGTGGTCACCGAGTGGAACGAATTCAAGTCTTTGAACATGCTCCAGATTCGTAGCTTAATGCACCGTCCTGTGCTGATTGATGCCCGCAACATCTATGAGCCCACAGAAATGAACCGCCTTGGTTTTATCTATCGTGGTATGGGACGCGGCACGCTTCCTGCGCCGTCAGTTCTCGCTTCAGGCGACACAAGCGATGCAACCACGGTGGTCGAGTTCATCGACGCGCAGGCTCCCGCTGTCATAGGAGAGAACAAATAATGGACGCTGATCAGCCACTGCTCTTTACCCCTCTTGTACGTCAGCCCGGCACGACCATGCCCGACTGGCTCTTTGGGCCTGCTGGCGTGGCTGGTCTTCCCGCGCCCCTCTCGCCCACGCGGGGCGTCAATGTCGCGGTGGGCATCGATATTATCGAAGTCGAGCGCGTGCAACGCGTCTATACGCATCATGGCGAACGTTTCCTGCAACGTGTCTATACTGAGACGGAGATTCGCCAATGTCGCGGCAAGATAGCACGCCTGGCAGGACGTTTCGCCGCCAAGGAAGCCATCAGTAAAGCGCTGGGCACGGGCCTGCACGGAGTCGCCTGGCACGAAATGGAAATAGTGCAATTGCGCAGCGGACGCCCCAGCGTCCGCCTGCATGGCAATGCGAAACTGCGCGCCGAACAGCTCGGCATCAGCGCCTTCGATATCAGTATCGCCGATCTTGCGCAATTCTCTATCGCCGTTGCGGTTGCAGTGCAGACGGATCTTCCCCAGAATGTAGAGATGGAAGAAGTATGAGAGCATTGTTACAACGTGTCTCCAGAGCCAGCGTCACCGTCGATAACCAGATCGTTGGTGCAATTGAACATGGCTTTCTGATTCTTTTGGGTATCGGTCAGCAAGATGGCGAAGCCCAGGTCAAACAACTGGTCGACAAGATTGTCAACCTGCGCATCTTCGAGGACGACGCTGGCAAGATGAACCGCTCACTCCTCGATACACACGGATCGGCCCTCGTGGTCTCTCAATTCACGCTCTACGCCGATGTGCGCAAAGGGCGTCGCCCCAGCTTTATTGCTGCGGCCCCGCCTGCCCTGGCTGAGCCGCTCGTCGAACGTTTCAAGACCGCGATCACAGCTTACGATGTCCCCGTCGCGGGCGGCGTTTTTGGCGCGGATATGAAAGTTGAGTTAATCAACGACGGACCTGTCACGATCTGGCTGGACAGCGAAGAGCTGTAAACTATTCTGCTTCTAATTGTACTACGGCGGCCATTATTCGCCTGAGCCAGTCATTGACCTGCGTTGTTGATAAGACCTCGAGCACTGCAAGCTCACCCTTCATTCCTGGAAAGTATCTACCTGCATTCCATGTCCGGGGATATGGCGGCGGGCTCAGCAGGATTGTACGGATTCCTTCAAATCGGGTAATATCAACTGGTTTTCCCTCATTCCAAATCCAGTGTTCATTCTTACGATATCCCTCTGGCAAAGTTCCATCTGGTTGCAAACCTTGCCAGTTCCACAAATTGAAAGCTCCCTCTGCGGCAGGCAAGCGGTCTACATGCCTCAATGATCCATCCTTCGCAGCAGCTGCAATTCGAGAATCAGGGCGCTTTCCCGGAAGCCATCCTTGATCAGGATTACCAATTAACGCATCAGCCAACAATGTATGTAACTGAAAATTATCTCCTACACCCCGAATACATATGCGATAACCACATTTTAATGCGGGATGTAACACAAGTATTTCTTCATTATCCAGCACCTGCAATACCTCACGTAAACAAACAATAGAGGCATTCTGATCAGGATACATTTCAATCATTGTCAGGAATTCAGTATCCTGACAGAGGACATTGCGGGCAAGCGGAAGTCGCATCAACACAGCCAGAGCAGCAGTACACATTGGCTTTACGACAAACCAGGCTTGCGCTTCAGCATACATATTCTCCAAAAGCGACTCACCATAAGCCTTGACACACGCTTCGATATCCTCTGGATCACATGTGTCAGGATTACGGCGTGCCTTATTCTGACATGCGGCCCCAAATAAAGGCGCTAGCTTCAATGCTTCTCGTATACGTTGTATGATCGCACTATATACAATTTCTGGATCTCCTCCTTGCTCAATTATTACTCCACATCCCAGGGCAATATAGGCAGCGGGCATTAGCTCTGTTTGAGCAACAAGAAGGCTCATCCGTTGCAGCGCAATGTCCAGATCCTGTTTTTTTGCCCTCTCAGCCCTTTGTGCAATTTTATACACAAAGGGCTGTACCGCAGGTGCAGTTATAGAAGAAGATTTCGCCACTTTAGTTAAATCATCTACGAGGCTGAGTAACGATCCAAACATAGCATGTCGCTCCATAACACTTAATTTCTCTGCATAACTACATATTTACGATGAAGCTGATTTATCAATCCTCTCTCCTTATTCTTTCAGTGGCCTGTCTTATAGGAAATATATTTGTACTTTTACCTCTCCTTTTTCACAAAAATATTTTGTCTCATTTTTATCACAGCAAATTTACCTCGTTTTTATTAACCTATTACAGGCAAAACATGTTATTATATAGAAGCAGGCACATCCATCAATACGCCTGACACAAGGACTGACCTACCTTCCCTGGTACAACGAAAATGTAATTTGTCGAAGGAGCAAACAGATGTCAGTTATCCCCTCTTCCACCATCGTCGGGGTGTTTAAAGACCACACAACAGCAAAACAGGCCAAGGAAGCCCTGTATAGTGCTGGCTTTGCCCAGGAGCAGTTACACCATTCCGCTTCTGGCCGTTCTGGCAATTTATTTGAGGACATTAAGAGCTTGCTCACCAGCTCTTCTGCCAGTAGTGAGAACATTGCCCTTGATCTCATCAATCTGGGATTGACCGATTACGAAGCTCAATATTATTCACATGAATATACTAATGGACGTACTCTTCTGACCGTAAATGCTGTTGGCCGCGAACACGAGGCTATCGGCGTCCTGCATCAATATGGCGCCTTCAATCCACCAATCGAATCGTCTTCCACTACCACGACAAATGCTGAACAGCACGTTGTCGCGGATAGCCAGGCAGCCGACTCCAGCAGCGAAGTCGTCGAACAGACCAGCGATTCAACCACGGACGACTCCGCAAGCATTGCCACCGATCAACCAGCACCATCTGAGGAGCCAGCTGAGGTTGCTCAGATAATCACCGAAATCCCATCATCAGCTATCGAGACCTCTGAAGTCGTTGACGAAGCTCCCGCCACCACCGATGAGGTCTCTGAAGTCGTTGCCGAGGACGAGGCTCCCGAAGCTGTTGTCGAAACCATCGAAGTCGTCGATGAAGTTCCCGCCGCTACCGACGAGGCTCCTGAAGTGGCCGATGAAGTCCCTGCGGCTACCGACGAGGCTCCTGAAGCTGTTGCCGAGACCGTTGAAGTCATCGAAGAAGTTCCTGCTACCGATGAGGCCCCCGAAGCCATTGTCGAAACTATAGAAACCATCGAAGAGGCTCCCGAAGCCGTTGCTGAAACCCCAGAAGCAGTCGACGAAGCTCCCGTCGCTACTCCTGAGACAACTGAAGCCACCGACGAAGTTCCTGTTGCAGCCGTTGAAGAGGCTCCCGAAGCCGTTGTCGAGTCCTCCGAAACGACCGAAGAGGTTCCCGCCGCTACCGACGAAGTTCCTGAAGCCGTCGTCGAGATAGTTGAAGTCGTCGAAGAGGTTCCGGCTACTGAGGAAGAGGCTCCCGAAGCCGTTGCTGAATCCTCGGAAGTTGCTGAGGAGGCTCCCGAAGCTGCTGCTGAGGAAGAGACTCCTGTCGCTGTCGTCGAGACTATCGAGGTCGTCGAAGAGGTTCCCGCTGCTGATGAGATCTTTGAAAGCGTCGAAGAGGCTCCTGAAGCTGCTGAAACCTCCGCAGTTGCTGACGAAGCTCCCATCGAGACTATCGAGGTCATCGAAGAGGTTCCCGCTGCCGAAGAAGAAACTCCCGCGGAGGCTCCTGAAGCCGCTGCCGAGCCTTCTGAAGAGGCCGAAGAGGTTCCCGCTGCTACTGATGAGGCCGAAGTAGCCGAAGAAGCTCCTGCCGAGGAAGAGGCTCCCGAAGCCGTTGCCGAAACCCCTGAAGAAGTCTCTCCTGCCGAGGAAGAGGCTCCTGAAGCCGTTGCCGAAACCCCTGAAGAAGTCTCTCCTGCCGAGGAAGAGGCTCCTGAAGCCGTTGCCGAAACCCCTGAAGTTGCTTCCGAAGAAGCGGTTGCCGAAGAAGAGACTCCCGTCGTTGTCGTCGAGACCGTTGAGGTTGTCGAAGACGCAGAGGGAACGCCGGTCGCTGTCGTCGAGACCATCGAAGTCATCGAAGAAGTTCCCGCTGCCGATGAGGCTTCAGAAACCCCTGAAGAAGCTCCCGAAGAGACTCCCGAAGCTATTGCCGAAGAAGAGGCTCCTGTCGCCGTTGTCGAGGAAGAGACTCCTGTCGCCGTCGTCGAGACTGTCGAGGTCGTCGAAGATGCTGAGGGAACGCCGGTCGCTGTCGTCGAGACCGTCGAAGTCATCGAAGAAGTTCCCGCTACTGATGAAGCTTCTGAGCTGATCGAGGAAGTTGAAGCTGAGGTTGACGAGCTTGAACAACTTCTGGAGCAACTCCAGGCAGCTCAACAGCAGCTTGAAGAGGCGAAAGCACAACTTCAGGAGGCCAAAGATCACGAGGCTCACGTCCGCACTATCCGCGAGCGTGAGGAGAAACTTCAGAAGGCCAGACAGCAGTTGCAAGATATTCAGGCTGAACTTGCAACTACTCTTGCTGAACTTCGCGCGACTCAGGCCCGCATCGCTGAACTGTAATCGTTCGCAATAACCCGTACCATAACGGATACCCTTTGCGACACAGAAAGAGGGCAATCAAATTCTTTGATTGCTCTCTTTCCCCCTCTTATTCACTACACATCTCATGTATTCCTCAATTTATTTTACTATTTACATATGACTTTTTTATCAAGTATGATACGTTCGTAAGATTATTAAAAAAACGAAATAGAGCTGGTTTTTCCATAGAAAGGTGAAATGCTATGGCCTGGAATTCAGAGCAAGCCCAGGTTGGTCGTGTACGACCACTGCCAACACCACGCAATCCTGTGCAATTTTTACCTCTTTTCTATGTACAGTCTATCCTCAGGCCGTCCGCACGTCTATTTGCCCACATTGCTGAATATGCTCGCTGGAAACTGGTCTGGATACAGCTTCTGGTCATCGTATTGATTCCTGTGGTCGTGGGGCTATTGCGCATTCTTTTTCACGATACTTCGACTGGCGTCACCGCTCAATCGAATATCTTCCTCAGTTCTCTAAGCGTCATTACCGCCAGCGCTTCCTTCATTGCTTTTATTGTGAAAATCATCGCTATTCCTGTTTTTTTCTTCGCAGGCACCGCTCTCCAATTTCTGGTTGCAAAGCTCTTGCGTGGCCGAGGCAGCTATGTCTCCCACTGCTTCTCTATCCAGACATACCAGATTCCACTGGCGATTATTGGCGGCCTAATTACGCTGGCGTTTATCCTGCTCCATTTCTCTACGCTGTTCTTCTCCCCTCTGATAAGCATCGCGCTGTTCGTGTATGGCATATTCATCAATATCGCGGTGGTGATGGGCGTCCACAATATTAATCGGGAAAAAGCGATCGCGACGGTGCTGGTTCCTTATGTTGTCAGTACGCTGGCCATTTGTGGTATTCTCGCTATTATTGCAAAGTCGATCGCGGGCACCATTAATTCCATCAACTGACGTTCATTTCCAGGAGACTGCACAACCGCTCCACCAACCTCTTTGCCATCTCCAGCTTATACTCGAGAATAGCGATTTTTGTTGACAGCCTACAAAATCGCTATTGCCAGTATCACTCAACATAAGCATGCAGCATGTTTTACCCTTTTAGCTTTTCGTATTGGAAATATATGTATAATATATTCATATCAACAAAATAAATAGCCTCGCATCTGCATTTCCTGAAAAAAGGTGAGACTACTTCCTGAGGAGAGAGAAAAGCATGGCTGATCTTTCAGGATGGCAACTGGGTAACTATCGCTTATTACGCTTAATTGGCTCTGGTGGATTCGCGGAAGTCTACCTTGGTGAACATATCTATCTGAATACAATCGCTGCTGTCAAGGTCCTACAAACGCAGTTAGTGAGCAATGAAGACAGGGATGCGTTTTGCAATGAGGCTCGCACTATTGCCCATCTGACGCATCAGCATATCTTACGGGTGCTCGATTTTGATGTTGAACATAATATCCCTTTTCTTGTGACAGAATATGCTCCACATGGAACGTTGCGCGAACGCCATCCTAAGCATGTGCATGTACCTTTACGCCATATCATCAATTATGTGACACAGATCGCCTGTGCCCTGCAATATGCTCACGATCATCGCGTAGTTCATCGTGATGTGAAGCCGGAAAATATTTTGCTTGGCACAGATGGTACTATTTTGCTGAGTGACTTTGGCATTGCGATTATTATGCAGAGCACTTCAGCCCGGTTGCCTGAGAAACTCCTGGGTACTGGCGCGTATATGGCTCCAGAGCAATTTCGCGGCATGGTGTCTCCTGCCAGCGATCAGTATGCACTGGCGATCATGACCTATGAATGGCTCTGCGGCGAACGACCCTTCCAGGGCTCGTTTGCTGATCTTTATGAACAGCACCTGAAGATCCCTGCCCCGTCTCTCAGAGGAAAACTTTCAACCGTTCCTCTGGCCCTGGAAGCGGTGTTGCTGCGCGCTCTGGAAAAGCAGCCTGAGGCCCGTTTCTCTTCTATTTCCGAATTCGCACACGCTCTCGCGCAAACGCTCTATCAGACCAATAAGTATGCTCCTCTTATGCAAGAAACAATGCCCACAATTTCCCATACACCCGACGCACTGGAAACGCTGCCATCTCCCGGAGACGCCTCTTCTGTACTCACAGAGACCCGTACTTCTTATGTCAATCCACAGCAACAGGAAACGCCACCAACTCAGCTAGAGACGCTACCTCCTACAACACCAGCGGCGCAGTTCCCGACAGGCGTGGCACAATCCACCGAGCCTGCTAGCACGGCCAGGCCTGCACGTTCGATCAGCTCGCTTCTACCAACGCAACCTGTACCACAAAAAAAGCATTCGCGCCGTGTAATACTGGGTAGCATACTGGCAGTTATCGGCGTAGGCGCGGCCTCAGCTCTGGCTGAGCCAGCTATTGCGCGCTACTTCCAAGCCGCCGCTCCTACCGCTTATACCTATCATGGGCATAAAGAAACGGTCTGGTCGGTAAGCTGGTCTCCTGATAGTAAACGGATCGCTTCCGCGAGCGCAGATCAGACGGTCCAGGTCTGGGATGCCCTGACGGGCTTACATATGCTCCCTTTTCGCGGCCATACCGCGACAGTCAGAGCCGTCGCCTGGTCTCCCTCTGGAAACTATCTGGCCTCTGGCGCGGACGATCACACGGTCTACGTCTGGCACCCCGATTCTCTTGTACGTTATGTCACGTATCGTGGTCATAGCAAGAGTATTACGGCCCTCGCCTGGTCTCCTGATAACCAGCGTATTGCATCCGCAAGCTCGGATCGAACCGTCCAGATCTGGAATGTGCTGCCCGGCAAGACCTCAATGCTCAACACTCATGCGCCCATCACCTATACGGGACACACGGCTTCTGTGACCAGCGTTGCCTGGTCTTCTGACAGCAAATATCTTGCCTCAGCCAGTGATGATACGACGGTCCAGGTCTGGCATGCCAGTGATGGGAAGAAACTGTTCACCTATGGGGGACACACCGGGACAGTTTATGCCCTGGCGTGGTCGCCTGATAGCCAGTTGCTCGCCTCAGGCAGCGCCGACATGACAGTCCAGGTCTGGCATGCTCTTAGTGGCGTGCATATCTCCACTTATACTGGCCATACCAGAGCTATTCGTGCCCTGGCATGGTCTCCCGAGGGGCAACGCATCGTCTCAGCCAGTGAGAAGGTAGATCCCGCTGCTCAAACCACGCCCGCCCCCCTTGTCCAGATCTGGGATGCCTCTACAGGAAAACATCTCTATTTCTATAAAGGCCACACAAATTCTGTAACAAATGTCGCATGGTCAGAGAATAGCCGCTACATTGCCAGTGCAGGGTTCGACACGACGGTTCAAGTCTGGCAGCCTCTCTAGCATTTTTACGCCCTGGGAATAAGGTGCCGCTTCTTCTTGTTGACACTATCGAAGGGCTGGGCCTATACTACGAGTGATTAGAGGGCCTGTTACAAAAAAAGGTAGGACTCCTTAACCGGTAGCATTCGTCATAGCTTAATAGAGAGCATTGGCTTTATTTTTTTGCTTGTTTACGTATTTACTTACTTACGGAGAGGAAAGGATTGTTGTAGTGTTCGTTGATAGCCATGCTCATGTTGATACCTCGCGCTTTGCTGAAGATCGTGAAGCAACGTTACAGGCGGCATTCGCTGGAGGCGTGACGCGTATAGTTGACCCCGGATGTGATCTTCCCTCAAGCGTGGCTGCTCTGGCGCTGGCCAGGGCTCATCCAGGCTTTGTCTATGCCGGAGTTGGTGTACATCCCCATGATGCAACTACCTATTCCGCTGAAGTTCGCACTCAGCTACGTTCGCTTGCAGATGAACCAGAGGTTGTGGCTATTGGCGAGTTTGGGCTCGACTATTTTCGTATGCTCACGCCTCGCGATATACAACGTGAAGTCTTTTGCGCTCATCTGGCACTGGCGCGTGAGTGCAATCTGCCATGCATCATTCACGTTCGCGATGCCCACGATGATGTTATGGAACTTCTACGCGCTCATGGTCGTGACCTGCGTGGAGTTTTTCACTGCTTTTCGGGTGATGTCGCGCAGGCAGAAGAATGCCTGGCTTTTGAGGGGTTTGTGCTCTCTTTCGCTGGCCCCTTAACAAAGCAGGGCAATGCGCTGCCAGATGTCGCTCGTATGGTTCCTCTCGATCGTGTCCTGGTCGAGACGGACAGCCCCTACCTGGTTCCTAAACCACTCCGTGCCAGGCGTAACGAGCCGCTCTTCGTCAAACACGTCGCCGAAAAATTAGCCGAGATTCGCGGCATGCCACTGGAGGAGATCGCGCAGATCACTTCCGCCAATGCTACGCGTTTATTCGGTTTAGGAGAGAAAAATGAAGCTCTTTAATACCCTCACGCAATCTCTTGAAACGCTTATTCCTTTTGACGATACAGTACGAATTTATGTCTGCGGCGTTACGCCTTATGATACCACCCACCTGGGCCATGCTTTCACCTATGTCTCTTTCGATACGCTCATTCGCTATTTAGAGTTCCGAGGCCAGAAAGTACGCTATGTGCAGAACGTCACGGATATCGATGATGATGTTCTGCGCAAAGCCCGCGAACTAGGTATGGCCTGGGATGAATTGGGAAGGCGCGAGACGGAACGCTTTTTACGCGATATGGATGCCCTGAATGTACGTAGACCCGATGTCTACGCACGCGCCACGGACGAAATTCCCAATATTATTCGCATCATCCAACGGCTTATCGATCTGGGTTATGCCTATGTGAGCGAGAATTGCGTCTTTTATGATGTGCCTCGTGATCCGGACTTCGGGCAGATGGCCAAAGCGATCGGGCTGGCAGATTATAACGCGATGCTGCAAGTGGCCAATGAGCGCGGCAATTTCCCCGATGATGCGCGGAAGAGAGATCCGCTCGATTTTGTGCTCTGGCAGGCTCAGGCTCCCGGTGAACCGGCCTGGGGAAGCCCCTGGGGACCCGGTCGCCCTGGCTGGCATATTGAGTGTACGGCTATGGCAACCCATCATCTCGCTGAGCAAATCGATATTCATGGTGGTGGCGCTGATCTGGCCTTCCCTCACCATACCTGCGAAATTGCCCAATCTGAACATTATACTGGCAAATCTCCTTTCTCACGCATCTGGGCTCATACAGGCATGGTCTATCAAGATGGGGAAAAGATGAGTAAATCGCTCGGCAATCTTACGCTGGTCAGCAATCTTTTGAAAACCTATTCTGCCGATACTATTCGTGTGGTTTTGCAACAACACCATTATCGTCAGGCGTGGGAATGTTTCCCGGCTGATCTACAAGCCGCAGCAACCGTCGTCGAGCATTTTCAGCAGGTCCGCACCCTCGTCGGTCGCGAGACCAGCAATGAAACGAGCGAGTTGACCAATCGCTTCCAGGCAGCCCTGGAAGATGATCTCGATACGCCCAAAGCCATTCGTCTGCTTGATGAGACAGCCAAGGCTATTATCTCACAGCCAGACCCCAGACTCGGCTCCGAACTGCTACGCCTGACCGGTGCGCTCGGCCTCTGCGTCTAATTCAATACACTCCCGTAGAAGGCGCTGTTCATCAGCGCCAAATTATCGGCTCAACACGACTTCACGAGAGAGACAACCCTGCATCTATTCCCTTGTAGAAGCGCGGTTTGTCTGCGCCCTGGGCATCGGCGCAGACAAGCCACGTTCATACGCATTCAGTGAGCCACCTCTCATCTCAAAGGCGAGAGAGAGGGATCGAGCGAGTTCGCAGGCACAGTTCCGTTCCCACTCCACAGTTCCCTGAGCAGGAAGCGATACCGGTACGTGTGTTCCAGGCACATTGGCAATGCGTGATGAAAATTGTAAAAGTGCTACACACCCTACACGAAGGTGGATGTGATCGGGCTCTTGATCCTACACTGACCCCTACATCAGGCTACAGAGCAGTGTGAGGTAGGAAGTTTGGATCTTTTTGGTGATGCGCTACAAAAAAGCTACACATGCTACAGAAGCTACACTGACACGCTACTACGTTTTTTCCAAAAAAGCTACACAGGCTACAGAAGCTACACACCTGCCGATTGCAGCGAGATCTTCTCCTGACACGCTCCCCTACACCAGCACTCCACGAGTCCCCATGTCGATGTTGCACTGTCCCTCTTTCAGGCGACATCGTGAGTGTGTGTGCCGGGCGGAAGGGAGAGTTTGCTCCTCCTATGATATATATTCGACG
>Ga0310811_10003656_pt1 | contig 19393 bp, 19 predicted proteins | sample YCmetagenome_FD_207642 | JGI IMG/M metagenome (GOLD analysis project Ga0310811, IMG submission 207642) | Soil microbial communities from experimental microcosm in Duke University, North Carolina, United States - YC | ecosystem: Engineered > Artificial ecosystem > Soil microcosm > Unclassified ...
CTGGCCGACGGCATGCGCCTGCCGTTCTCGGACGGCAGCTTCGACCTCGTGCTGTCGCACGCCGTGATCGAACACGTCGCCGATGCGCCGCTGTACTTGCGTGAGTGCGCGCGCGTGCTGGCGCGGGATGGCCGCATGTACCTGTCGACGGCGCCGTATCTGTCGTTCGCCGGCGCGCACCTGCCGCGATTGAAGATACCGGTGCCGCTGCACCTGCTCGTCGGACGCCGGATGGCGTTCGGCGCCTTTCGCACGTTGGCGCGGCATGCCGCGTGGACGCTCAAGGAGCCGGCCAACGAGAACTCGTTCATCAAGTTGGCCCGGCGCGGCGAAATCAAGGAAGATGACCTGCTCGAGAAAGTCACGGTGACCCGCCTGCGTGCGCAACTTGCCGCCGCGGGTCTGAGGATCGTGCGCGAGGAATTGAACGCGACGGCGACCGTGCGGCGACTGCCGCGGCCGCTTGCCCGCCTCGTGCAGGACAGCCCGTGGATCCGGGACGTGTTCATCAGCAGCATGGAATACGTTCTGGCTCACAGCGAAGCCTGACATGGCCGATGTCACCCGATACCGTCCCGACGACCGCCGCGCCGTCGAAGCGCTGTACCGGCGGGTGTTCGGCCACGACGCCGCCGAAGGCAGCCGGCTGCGGTGGGAATGGCAGTACCGGCGCAACCCGAACAACCCCGGAGGCGAGCCCGAGATCTGGATTGCGCGGGAAGGAACGACGATCGTCGGCCAGTACGCCACCATGCCCGTCAGGCTCGCCGTCGCAAACACCGAGGTCAAAGGATCCTGGGGCATGGACGTGATGGTCGCACCGGAACGTCAGCGCCAGGGGCTTGGCGAAGTGCTCTTCCGGACGTGGGATCGCAACGTCGGCGCATCGCTCGGACTCGGATTGTCGGATGCGTCGTACCGGCTGTTCCAGAAACTCCGCTGGCCGGACGTCGGGCCCGTCCCGTGCTTCGTCAAACCGCTGTCGCGTCGCGCCTTCCGGCATCCGCGCTGGCCCGTCGCAATCAACCGCCTCGTCTCGGCGCTGACGTTTCCAATCGTGCTGCTGGTGTCGCGCACACGTCCGCTCCGAGCCGAGGTGCGGCTCGTGCCGCGCTTCGATGACAGCTTCACCGAATTATGGGAATCGCTGGCGTCGAAATTCGACGTCGCGGTCCGCCGCGACGCGGCGTACCTCAACTGGAAATTCGCGTCGGCGCCCCATGTCCGCTACAGCGTCGCTGCACTCGTGCGGAACGGCAAGACGGCGGGTTACGCGGTCTACCGGCACGCTCACGAGTCGCGCGGGCGTGTCACGCTGCTCGTCGATTTTCTGACGGACCCGGACGACGAAACCGGGTTCAAGACGCTGCTTCGATGGGTGGATCGTGAAGCTCGCGAGGCCGACTCGGACAAGATCCGCACGTTTGCGCTGCACGCCGGCTTCAGGCGTCTGCTGCGGAAGTCCGGCTATTTCCAGGTCAAGTCGACCATGGAATTCGTGATCAAGGTCAACGGGACCGACGTCACGCCTGCATTTTACGAAGACACGGATCGGTGGCACGTGACGCTCGGCGATTCGGACCAGGATCGTTAGGGCGCTGCTGGAAACTCAGGAGACAACTCCCGACGCCCAACGCCCATTCCCAAGGGACAGAAAATTGGGAGTTGGGAATTGGGAACTGGGAATTGAGAGCGATGCACCTACTCGTCGGCATCGACACCGAGGGCGACAATCAGTGGGACGCTGCCGCGCGAGCCGACCAGCGCTTCGAAAACATCTACGCGCTGCCGAAGCTGCACGCGCTGTTCGCCCGCCACGGTGTTCGTCCGACGTACGTCATCACGTATCCGGTGGCAACCGATCCCGTCTCCGCATCCGTCCTCCGTGGGCTCCACGGCGGGGGCGACTGCGAAATCGGCGCGCACCACCATGCGTGGGAGACGCCGCCGTGCACGGTCGAGGATGTCACGCGGCACCCCTACGCGGCCAGCCTGCCGCTCGATCAGTTCGAAGCGCAGCTCGCCTCGCTGACCGACGCCATCGGGGCTGTCGTCGGCGACCGCCCCGTGTCGTATCGATCGGGCCGGTTCGGTTTTTCTGCGGCGCACGTGCCGGTGCTGGAGCGCCACGGTTATCTGATCGAATCCAGCGTCGCTCCGCTATTCTACGAAGGCCACAAGCGAGGGCCGGACTTCGTCGAAGCGCCGCTGCGCCCATACTTTCTTGCGTATGACAGCGCGACCGAGCCAGGGTCGAGCGGCGTGCTGGAAGTGCCGGTCTCGGCCGCACTGAACCGCCGCTGGCCGGCGCCGCTTCAGCACCTCTATGCGCGCGCCCCTCGTCCGTATACGACAAAGCGCGTCCTGAAGAAACTGGGGATCGCCCGGGTCCGCTGGCTCCGTCCCTCGTACTCGTCGCTCGAGGACATGATCGCTCTCGCGCGCGATCTCGCCCGCGCCGGCGAGCCGGTCCTGAATCTGCTCTTTCATTCGAGCGAGGCGATCGTCGGCGGCAGTCCGTACAACACGTCCGAGGCGGAGCTGGGCGCGTTCTGCGACAGGCTCGAGCGGTTCTTCGAATTCGCGCGAACGACACTGAAGGCGGCGCCCGCGACCTTCGCCGAGTTCCGCCGGGCGTATCTCGCAACGCCGTGAGAATCGTCCATCTGACGCCGCACCTCCCGCCGGACCAGGCGGCCAACGCGCTGCTGCCGTACCAGCTTGGCGAATGGGCGGCCGCGCGCGGCGACACGGTACTCTACGTCGCGCACCCGCCGCGAGCGGGCGCCTCGGCGGCGCTCCCCGGCGACGTGACGTGGGTTCCTCGACGGCAGCCCAGCGTCTGGCAGAAGACCGTGCGTGTCGGCTCGTTCGCAGCTGCCGCGCGAATCTGGCGCGCAGCCGCCCCTCGGATCGCCTCGGCCGACGTCGTCCACATCCACAGCAACGGGCTGCTCGCGGAGGTTGGCGCTTCCATCGCATTACGCCTCGGGAAGCCGTATGTCCTGACGCTGTACGGCACCGAGATCTGGCATTACCAGGCCAGACGTGGTCTCGATCTGTTCACGCGCGCGTATCGCGGCGCCGCGGCGGTTGTGTTTTACAGCGAGCGTTTACTGCTGCGGGCGCGCGAACTCGCGCTCGGGCGTTTCGACTGTCACGTCATCTATCCGCCCGTCTCGGCATCCTTCACCTTTCATGACTGGGTCGGCCAGCAGGAAGAGCGTTTGAAGCTCGGCATTTCAGCGCGTCACCTGATCGTCAACGTGAAACGGCTGCACCCGCTCGCCGGCCAGCACGTTCTCATCGAAGCGATGGGAGAGATCGTGCGCGAACATCCCGACGCGCGACTCGTCATCTGCGGCACCGGCGAACGCCTGCGCGACCTGCAGCACGGCGCGCGCGCGGCCGGCGTCGAACGTCATGTCGTCTTTGCTGGACTGGTGGACAACACGATGGTCGCGCGGTACTGTGCGGCGGCGGATCTGTTCGCCCTGCCGTCGCTGCTCGAGGCGCTGCCCACGGTTGCGGTCGAGGCCCTGGCGGCCGGCACGCCGGTCGTCTCGAGCGACAACCCCGGAGGACTGGAATTGAACGACCTCTTCGGACGCGACGTCGAGATCGTGCCGCGCGAGAACGCACTCGCGCTCGCCGACGCCATCCGCGCGGGCCTCCGCGACAAACGCCGTACAACCCCCGCAACCGGCAAGATCGTGTCGGAGCGTTTTCGCGCGGACACGGTCGCGCGGCAGTACTGGGACGTGTACGATGCGATCAGGAGGAGGTAACGTATGAGCCTCAGCGATCGAATCACGCACGACATCTCCGACGCCATGAAAGCGCGCGACCAGGCGCGGCTCTCGGCGTTGCGCATGGCCAAGGCGGCCCTTATGAATGCGGCCGTCTCCAAAGGACGCGACCTCGACGACGCGGAGGCGGGCCAGGTGCTCGCGTCCCTTCTGAAACAGCGGCGTGATTCCATCGAGCAATTCGCCGCAGCCGGCCGGACGGACCTCGTCGAAAAGGAGCGGGGGGAGATGCGAATCCTCGAAGGTTACGCGCCCCCGGCGGTCAGCGAAGAGGACCTGTCGAACGCTGTCGATGCCGCGATTGCCGAGACCGGCGCGACGGGCGCCAGGGACGTCGGACGGGTGATGAAATCGGTGATGGGCCGTCTCGCGGGGCGGACCGTTGACGGAAAGGCCGTCAACGAACTCGTGCGGCGCAGACTCCAGGGCTAGGGCGGCAAACTTTTTTGCGCGGCAGCCGTCTAATCTTTACGAAAGGCAACGCACAAGCCTCTCATCCATCCTCCATGAGGCCTCCGCCGAAAGACGGAGGCCTTTTTTCGTTTCACGGCGGCTTGACTGTCCGGGTCGTCCGAAAACGGCGGTTCACAAACGCACACTTGATTCGAATCCGGACGCCGGCGGCGTAATGTTTGCGTGGTACGATACTCGTTCTGGATCGTCGCAAGATGCCCCGGTCGCCGCGCGTCTCATCCATCGCTTACTCCTTCGGCCCCGGCCCCGTCACCCCCGCAGTGCGTCTGCTGCTCTGGGCAAACGGCATCGTCTGGGTGGCCACGCTCGTGTTCCAGCGGCTGGTCGAATGGCTGGGACTGGTACCCCAGTACGTGTTGCACAAGTACTGGCTGTGGCAGCCCGTCACGTACATGTTCGTGCATGCGCGCAACCCCACGCACATTCTGTTCAACATGCTCGGTCTCTGGATGTTCGGGGTCGAGCTGGAGCGCATGTGGGGCACGAAGTTCTTCACCCGCTACTACGCGATTACCGGCGTGGGGGCGGGTCTCACCACGCTCCTGGTGTCGCTCCTGCCGTTCGCGGCCACTACTCCGACGTACTATTCGGTGACGATCGGCGCGTCGGGTGCGCTGTTCGGGCTGCTGCTCGCATACGCGCTTTACTTTCCGAACCGCCCGATACTGATGTTTCTGCTGTTTCCGATCCCCGCGAAGTACTTCGTGATGATCATCGGCGGCATCGCGTTTCTGACGGCGGCAGACGGCAACGGCAGCGTGGCGGCGACTACGCACCTCGGCGGAATGGTGGTTGGATATCTCTATCTGCGGGGCGGCCGCGGCGGTTTCACGGCTGAGATAAAGTACCGCTACCTCAAGTGGAAGATGAACCGCCTGCGCCGGAAGTTCGACGTGTACTCGGGCGGCCGATCCGACTGGGATCGGCGCGTGCACTGAATTCTGACAACTCTCCGACTATCCAACCACTCGAGGTGACCCGCCAGGCACTCGAGGCTATCGAGACCAACGCCCCGGCGCGCCGGAAATCCTGCGTCGTCGAAAATTGCGGAGCTGCAAATTGACGGCGCGGCGCTCTTCTCGAGGCGCCTTTCTGGTGGCCGCTTTTCTCGCGGGTCTGGTTATCCGCGTCGCCACCTTGACGCTTCCCGGCACGGAGGATGTGCTGGTCTGGAAGACGTGGAGCTACGGCGCGTCGAGCGACGTTACGTCCATCTACGGCGTCGGCGGCTCTCCGCCACGCCGCGGCGTCATCACGTGGGGCACTCGGAATACCACGGTCGACTATCCACCAGGGACACCATACCTGCTCGCGATTGTCGGCCGGGCGTATCGCGCCGCCGATCCTTCCTTTGCCGACTCGGCGCTGCTGACGGGCTCGATCAAGCTGCTCACGCTTCTGTTCGACGCGTGCACATGCGTGCTTCTCTGGGCGCTCGCAAGCCGGTTCGCCGGCCCGCGCGTGGCCGCCGCAGCGGCGGTCGGCTACTGGTTGAATCCCGCGACGCTGATGGACGGCGCCGTCCTCGGCTATCTCGATCCGTGGATGACGGCGCCGGCGCTCGCAGCGCTCGTCGCCGCGGACACGGGCCTGGCTTTGCCGTGCGGAGCCGCGCTCGCCGCCGCAGTCCTGATCAAAGCACAAGCGGTCTTGGTCGCACCCGTGGCGGCGCTGCTCCTGTGGCACGCCGCGGCTCGTCGGTGGCGCAGCTTCCTCCTCGCCTCGACAGGGTTCGCGGTGATCGCATGTCTGGCGCTCGTGCCGTTCGCGCTGCGGGGCGCGCTACCCAATGTTGCGCAGGGCGTCACGGCCCTCGTGCGGCATGACATGCTGTCGGGCACTGCGGCCAACCTGTGGTGGCTGATTACGTGGATGCTGCGTGCGGCGTATGCGGTGAAGGATCTCGGCCGCTGGGCCGCCTGGACCATGACCGTGCGGATTCTCGGGATTTCGAGGGTGGTCGCGCTCGGCTACCCGAATCCGCGCCTGCTGGCAGGATCGATCGTGGCGGTCGCGGGTGCGTGGGCGTTCTTCCGCGCGCATGCGGCGGCCGCGCGGGGTGTCACGCCCGCCGTGATCGTCGCCGCAGGCGCATTCGCCGTGCACGCCTATTTCGTGCTGGGCGTGCAGGTCCACGAGAACCACCTGTTTCTCGCGGTCCCGCTCCTCGCCGTGTCGGCCGCGGCGCTGCCGCAGTATCGCGCGACGCTGGCAGCGATCAGCGCAATTTCGGCGCTGAACCTCTTTCTCTTTTACGGCATCGGCCGCGGCTTCCCGCTGCCGCCGCGGCACTTCACTGTCGTCGACGCGACCGTCGTACTGTCAGCGCTCAACGTGATCGCGCTCTGGCATCACGCCGGGACGCTGTCGGCTACTTGTGAAAGTAGTGGTCGGTATGATCGAGCCAGTCCTGGCGGATCGGGCTGAACACGTCGAGTTCGAACGTGTCGTCGAGCGCCTCTGCCTGATGTTCGACCCATGAAGGGATGTGGAGCACCTCGCCTTCGCGAACGGTGATTTCCTCCCCTCCAATCAGGAACTTCAATGCGCCCTGGAGCACGTACGTCATCTGCTCGCTCTCGTGGGAATGCATCGGAACGAGCGCGCCTTTTTTCAGATAGATCTGCGCCAGCATCTCGCGCTCGCCCGTAACGATTTTGCGCGAAATCATCTCGGTGACCTTCTCGAGCGCGAGCTCGTCCCAGCGGTGGAGGCTCACGGTGGTATGCATCAAACGCAAGTATAATCGGACAACATGAAAGCGACCGCGGTCAGCACGGGAAAAGCTGCGCCTGCCCGCTCGTACGACGGCCTGGCGCCGTCAGATCTGCTGCGTGCGTACCGGACGATGGTGCTGTCGCGCAAGCTGGACGACAAGGAAATTCAGCTCAAGAATCAGAGCCTGATTTTCTTTCAGATCAGCGGCGCGGGCCATGAAGCGATCCTCACGGCCGCGGGCATGGTGCTCAAGGCCGGCCACGACTGGTTCTATCCCTACTACCGTGACCGTGCGCTCTGCCTCTCGCTGGGCATGACCCCGCTCGAAATGCTACTGAGCGCAGTGGGCGCCAGCGACGATCCCAATTCGGGCGGCCGTCAGATGCCGTCCCATTGGGGACACAAGAAACTCAATATCGTCTCGCAATCGAGCCCCACGGGGACGCAGTGCCTGCAGGCCATCGGGTGCGCGGAAGCCGGGCGTCTGTTTCAGAAGATTGCCGGCATCCCCGATGCGGAGCGGCGCTTCCGGACCGACGAGGTCGTGTACGTCTCGATTGGCGAAGGCACGTCCAGCGAAGGCGAGTTCTGGGAATCGCTCAATTCCGCCTGCACGCTGAAGCTGCCTGTCGTCTATCTCGTCGAAGACAACGGGTACGCGATCTCCGTTCCTGTCGAAGTGCAGACGCCAGGCGGCGATCTGTCGAAGCTCGTGTCGTCGTTTCCCGGTCTGCTGGTGCAGAGCATCGACGGCACGGACCTGCTCGCCAGCTACACGGCTATGACGGCAGCCGTGGAGTACGCGCGCGCGCGAAAGGGACCCGCGCTCGTCCACGCAAAAGTAATACGCCCGTATTCGCATTCCCTCTCCGACGACGAGAAGCTGTACAAGACGGCCGAGGAGCGTGCGACCGAAGCGAAGCGCGATCCCATCACGAGGCTGGCGACGCTGCTCGTCAGCGAGCAGATCGCCACCGAGGACGAGCTGAAGGCCATCGTGCGCGAGGTCGAAGGTGAAATCGCCAAGGCTGTGGAACAGGCGATCGGCGCGCGGAAACCCGCGGCGGATACCGCGCTGATGTACGTCTACTCGCCCGACGTCGATCCGATGTCGGATGCCTTCGCAACGCCGGCCGAGCCCGAGGGAAAGCCGGACACGATGGTGGCGGCAATCAACCGGACGTTGAAGGACGAGATGGCGCGTGATCGCCGAATCGTCGTCTTTGGCGAGGACGTCGCCGACGCAAGCCGCGAAACGTCGCTGGAGAGCGTGCCGGGGAAAGGCGGCGTGTTCAAGGTCACGCACGGGCTGCAGCGGGCGTTCGGCAGCACTCGAGTTTTCAATTCCCCGCTCGCGGAAGCGAACATCATCGGGCGTGCCGTCGGCATGGCCACCCGCGGCATCAAGCCGGTCGTCGAGATCCAGTTCTTCGATTACATCTGGCCGGCAATGATGCAGCTGCGCGACGAGATGTCGATGCTGCGCTATCGGTCGAACAACGCATTTTCGTGCCCGCTCGTCACGCGCGTGGCCATCGGCGGATACTTGCGCGGCGGCGCCCCGTACCACAGTCAGTCGGGAGAGAGCATCTTCGCGCATTGCCCCGGCATCCGCGTCGTCCTTCCATCGAACGCGCAGGACGCCGCCGGGTTGCTGCGCACGTCCATCCGGTGCGACGACCCCGTGTTGTTCCTCGAACACAAACACCTCTACCGACAGACGTACAACAAAGGCGAATACCCCGGGCCGAACTACATGGTGCCGTTCGGCAAAGCCGCCACCAGGCGCGAGGGCACCGACGTCGTCGTCGTCACCTATGGCGCGCTCGTGCAGCGCTCGCTGCTCGCGGCACAGCAGGCGGAAAAGGATGGCGTCAGCGTGATGGTGATCGACTTGCGTTCGATCGCGCCGTACGACTGGGAGGCGATCGCCGAGGCCGTGCGGAAGACCAATCGCGTGGTCATTGCCCACGAGGATCAACTGACGTGCGGCTTTGGAGCGGAGCTCGCCGCGCGTATCGCGGACGAACTGTTCGAACATCTCGATGCGCCCGTTCGGCGTGTCGCGGCGCTCGACGCGCCGGTCGCGTACTGTCCAAACCTCGAGGAGGTCATCCTGCCGCAGTCGGGTGACGTCCTGAAGGCCCTCCAGGACATCGCCAAGTATTGATGATGCCTCACTCACGAACCGCCGGCGCCGTCGCGCTCGCGGTTCTGTGGGTCGCCAGCCCATCTGCCAGGGTTCCCGTCGACACGCTGCGTGCAACCGGCGGCCTGCCGGCACACATCGAAGGCGCCTTCGAGTCCCCCCGCAGCTTCCAGCAGAGCGATGATGGGCGTTACGTCGTGTTCGATCGACGGGGCCACGCCGTCTACTCGATCACGGACGACGCCGCGCGCAAGATCGTGGAAGTCGGCGCGGAGCCGGGGAGGATTCTGGATCCGAGCGCATTCGACATGGATCCACGCGACGGCACGTTCGTGGTGGCGGACGCCCCGGCCCAGAAGGAGCGCATCCAGGTGTTCACAGCGAGCGGGAGCCGCATCGCCGGCTTTACGCTGCCAGGGCGGGCGCTGCCGCGGATCACGTTCGACAGCTTCGTCCTCAATGGCGTCGGCACCATCGCGTTCACAGGCGACACGCTGCTGCTCAATCAGCCAGAGCGGGGAGCGCTCATCACCGAAATGCGTCTCGACGGAACGCCGGTCCGGACGCTCGGCGGTTTGCGCCCCACCGGGCAGGAGTCGGATCCCAGCGTGCACCTGGCGTTCAATTCCGGATTTCCGCTCGTAGACCCTGGCGGCGGGTACTACTTCGTGTTTGCGGCGGGTCCACCGATGTTTCGCAAGTACGACGCCAAGGGCGAGCTGATGTACGAGCGCCACATCGAAGGCCCTGAAATCGATGATTACCTGCGGTCGTTTCCGACGACCTGGGCCCGGCGGAAGCTCACTGACGGCGAATCGATCCCACTCGTCAACCCGGAAATCCGCGCGGCAGCCGTCGATCGGCAGGGGCGCCTCTGGGTGTCGCTGGTGCAGCCTGTGACCTATGTCTATGACACCACGGGCGACAAGATCCGCGTGATTCAGTTTCGCGGCGCAGACGTGATCGCACCGAGCAGCCTGTTCTTCACGAAGGACGGCCGCCTGCTGGTCACGCCTGGATGTTACGAATTCAACGCCACGCTGCAGTGAAACGCGCTCGAGCGCCTCACATCAGTTTGCCAATCGGCCCGAGGTCGAGATTCAGCTCGCTCGGATCAATGTCGAACTGCGCCGCGAGATCCACGACGGTCTCCTGCAGGCGCATCAACGCCATGCCGACATTTTCCGTTTCCTCCGCCGTCAACGCCTGCTGCTCCATGCGACGAATTGCCTGACGCTCGAGGATCTGGCGGATCAGTTCCACCAGTGTGAGCACAAGCTTCATGACGGAGCGCCGCACATCCTCGGGATCCGCATTCCACCGTGGCGTCCGACGTGCGCCGGCACGCTCGATCTGTTGCCGGATGGCATCGATCTGCGCGGCGGCTGCGGCCGTGGCCACACTGTCGTTGCGATGCGGCTGCTTCGGCATCCGTTTCCGTACGGCCGTCCGCGGGCGTCGGGGACTCTTCCGCTTCACAAGAGCTCCGGTGCAAATGCATACGGAGCAAAGGGTCCGGACCAGGAGAGACCGGGCGCTTCCGCATGAACGCGCGACGCGGCGGCGCTGTAGGCTCCGACGCGGCGGCGGTCGACCAGGTGGTACAACGCGGCTGGACTCACACCGCTGGCAGGCATGAAACGTTGCGCCGCCGCAAGCGTCCCCAGCGTTCGTGCCCGCTTGAACGACGGCGGCGGTTCCGGATGTGCGGCCCGCACGAGTCGGCGGAGGTAGTCGGTGCCGGACCTGGCGTTGACGGTCTTCGTCCGCGCAGGGGTGATTGCAGCGGCCGACGAAGAACGCCATGTGAATTGCACGCATCCCCGGACCACGCCGAACGCGTCCTGGACCTCCTCCATGCGTTCCCCCATGGCCTCGTCGAGTTCTTCAGCGCTGAGCAACGTACCGAAGCGCACAGGAAGGATTGCCGGAACGCGCGTCGCCAGGCGATCGACGATCGTCTCGTGTGACTGCAGCGTCCCGAACTCGATCGGCGGCACGTCCGCCCGGCGCTCGACTGCCGCGAACGCGCCGGCGACCGGACGAACGACGACCGGTCCGCGCAAACCGCGTCCCGCCCTCGCGATAGGTGCGTCCATCAGCGCGAACACGTAGAGCGACATCAGCGCCCGGCGTGCGGCAGCACACGATCGGCTGCGCACAGCAGCGCCCCCAGCCGGAGGTACACGAGATCCACATCGGCGAGCGCGAGGATGACGTCCGCGTTCAAGACGACGCCTTTGTTGAGCAGGTTGTCGATGACGTCCAGCAGCGTAGAGTCATCCGGATCGATGATCCGCCCCGCCTGTCGCGCCCCTGCGCTCCCGACGCGCGGAGGACGAATCGGGGAGGCCCGTTTCGTGTGGGACCGCGGGACCGATGCCTTGGGGGAAGGAGGTGGAACGCGTCCGCCGACGGTCGTATGCCGTGTCCTCGGCGCGACCGTACTTCGCAGCGCCGCGCGTGGCGGCCTCGGACGGCGCTTACTTCGTGCCACTCATCTCCCCGACGAAATTGTAGGCCGGCCATGGTCCTGTCACCGTCATCTGCGCTCCAGCCGAGGCGCAGCGAGCGGCCTGCTCCTTCGCGGCGGCCTTGAACTCCAGGAGCGAGGCACGAGGGACGAGAAATGCCGCCTCGAGGAGTGGCGGGTTGGAGCCTGGCCCGCCTTTCGGTCGCTGCGTGGCGGCGCGTGCGCGACCTGCAAGCACTTCGTACGCACGGTCTGCCATCTGGAGGGCGCGCGTTCTGTCTTCCTTCGCGGCGTCGCGCGCCGCCTTGCGTGCCGCGAGAAAGCCGGCGCCCGTCTGCGGCGCTGCCGCCGGGGGACGCCCGGCTGCACGTGCAGGAAGCGCGAACACGCGGACGCCCCATTCTTCGCATCCGTCGATGCGGCGCATGGCCGCGTCAATCGGTTTGCGCCGGCGCAGCAACTCGTCCGTCGCTTTCTCGTCGGACGAAAACAACGTCAGCAGCTTCATCGGCAGGACGGTCGCGGTGCGAAGGCGCGTGAAATGCTCGACGACGGCTTCATGGCCGACGGCTACGCCCGACACCCAGTCGAGATCGCGGAGATTCTCGCGTAAGGCCGGCTCGCCGTACACGCTGAGCGGCACATCCGCGGCCACGAGCCATACGCCTTCGCGCACGGCGACGGCACGCGGCGGGTCGCCGCCGGGCACGCCGGCAGGCAGCCCCGCCACCTTCAGCCGCGCGCGAGACGCGATCACGCAGTACGCATACGTGACAGACGCTGCGGTCATGATGCGAGTCTCCGCCATCGCGCCCGCCAGGCACGCAGGGCGGCATCGCCGTGCGGCGGCGGCAGCGTGGACGGGGTCACGATGATAGCGTAAGGCGCGCTGCCCGCCAGGCCACGCTCCAGCGCGGTCAGCTCGCGAGATTGCCGGCGGACGAGCGCCCGGCAGCGGGAGCAGGATCCCGCGCCGGCGGCGTTGACGATCACGCCGCGAACGCCGACACCGAGGCGCTCCAGCGAGGCGCGAAGCTGAATCGTTTCTTCACGCGGGAGCGCCGCTGCACGCGTCACGATGATGAATGCCGTCCGGGATGCGTCGCGGAGCAGCGCCTCCAGCAGCCGCAGCCGCTTCGAGAGCTCGACCAGCAGCTGCCCGAACGTGCCTGAGCGGACGATCTCCTGGTATTTGAGCAGGATGGCCATCAACGCCTGCGTCCATTCACGCAGCACCGCCGGCGTTTCCAGGAGGCGCAGCGCATGACCGGTCGGCGCGGTATCCGTGAAGATCGTGCGGTAAGGACCCGTCTCGCCGAGCAGATCGGCAACGTCGGAGATGGCCATCACTTCGTCGATGCCTGGCGGCGCGAGGTCGATCAGCTGCCGGAACGCCTGGCGGCCTTCGCCGGCATCCATCGACGGCCGCGCGAAACCCTCGAACATCGCGTCGACGGTATGGAGATATCGCTCGCGGAAGCGGGTGAACCCGGCGCCCGCATCGATCTCGCGGACATCGAGATTGGACGGGGCGTCAGCGGCGGGTCCGGCCTCGTCACCGACGCGGGCACCCATCACGTCGCCGAGTGAATGCGCCGGATCGGTAGACAGGAGAAGAAATCGGCGCTCCGGCCAGGCTCGCGCACACGCTACCGCGGCAGCAGCACTACAGGTCGTTTTGCCGACGCCGCCCTTGCCGCCGAAGAGGAGCCATCGAGCGTCGAACAGCGAATCCTCCACCGGCGTCGTCTTGCGTGGCAACGGAAACTCGGAATACAGGCGGTGCGGCAGTGCTGCGGGCCGCACCGGCGGACTCATTCGCGCGCACGACGCGGCCACGCGGACGAGCGCGGCGGCACTGCGCGGTTCGGTCGAACACTCCGGAACCTTTCTGACGTCGACGTCACGGAAGCGCCCGATGAGCGGCGAGAGCGCTCGCGTCTCGAATCGTCGGCGGCCATCGTCCCATTGGCAGCCGCCCGACGGTGCCGTGCGATTGACGACGAGCGTCCGGACGGTGATGCCGATCGTCCGCAGCGTCCGCAGCGCGTCGGACGTCTCTTCGAGCGCCATGGGTTCGGGCAGCGTGACCCACACGAACTCGGTACGGCTGCCATCGCGCAGCCGCGTCATGAGCCCGTCCGCATCCTGCGCGAGCGACTCGATGAGCCGGTCCGCCGCATCGGGCTCGTATCGGCCGGTGAGCGCGCTGACGACCCCACGATGGTGGGACTGGAGCGCATCGAGTGCGTCGGCGAGACGGGCGTAGAGCGAGGGCATCGCGAGGAGCCGCAGGGTATGCCCGGTGGGCGCCGTGTCGACGACGACTCGCTCGTATTGAGCGGCGGCAAGCCGGACGATCTCCAGCAGGGCGGCGACTTCGTCGATGCCGGGCAGTGAAAGCGCCAGCAGCCGGTTCACGTCGTCCGCGTCGAGGTACGTTCCGCGGAGCGCGATCTCGGCGATGAGATTCTTGCGGGGTGAGAGCCAGCTCCGGAATGCGCGGGAAGCGTCCAGCGTGACGATGTCGAGCGCGCTGACGCGGGGCCGTATCACGGACCGGCCATGCAGGGACGCGGCAGGATCCGTGGAGACGAGCAGCGTGCGCCGCCGGTGCGCGCTGCGAACCGCAATCGCCGCCGCGCAGGTTGTCTTGCCGACGCCGCCCTTGCCGCCGACGAAAACGAGCGGGGCCGTCAGTGCTCGTCGCCCTCGAACGTCGCTTCGACGCCGGTGACGCGCATGTCCTTCGGCGACACGATGGCGGCCTCGCCGCCGCGCTGACGTTCGCGGATATCGCGGATGCGGGCGAGCACATCCGCCTCGAACACGTCGAACTCGTCCTGGCTCATTTCCCCCAGCTCCACGCGCATCTGGGCGGCGAGCAGCTGCTCGCGGAGCGCGGAATCGTCGTTCATCTCCGTCTCGACGGCAGCCGCGACCTTGTCGAGTACGAAGCGGATTCCGGAGATCAGCAGACTATCGACGATCAGCACCGGCGGTTCTCATTCGGCATTCGACGTCCGCGGTGTCAGTGCGCGCGCTCGAGTTTCAGCCGGATGTTGACGAAATTGTACGGGGGCCACGGCCCCGTGTACTTGAATGTGAGCTTCTCGAACTGCTGGCCGATTTCCTTGACGCGCGCGTCGAAGGCTCCTTCGGTGTCGCGCGATACGAGAAACGCCGCGTTCATGATCATGCGATCGCCGATCGGCTTGTTCGAGCGCGACGCCACGGAAACGCTCCGGAGCGCGTTGAAGATGTCCGCGACGTAGCGCTCGGATCGAGACTGCAACGCTGCGTCGATCAACCGTCCGTACTGCATGCGGGCAAAGTATGTCGAGCCCTTCTGCGACGAGATCTCGCTCTTCAGCCGCCGGATGTCTTCGTCGTCCTCTTCGATTTCGCGGATGATCTGGTCGCGATCCCAGAGGACCTTGAGGCCGAACTCGAACTTCTCCTGCATCTTGTTCAGCACGTCGCTGAACGCATCGTAGGCCGACCGCAGCAGTTCCATGATGTCGTCGTCGGTCTTGAAGACGGTGCCGAACGACATGGGGATGACAGTGTGCTTCTGCATCACCGTCTCGTTCACGCGCTGGTGCGCCAGGACGTTTTCGCGTGTCGGATCCTGGATCACGATCGGGGTGTTCGACACGACGGCTGCGATGTCCTGATAATGAATCGTGTGCACGTCCGCCGGTTCCGGGCCGAGGCCGAGCGGCCCGAAGCTGAGCGGCTCCTCCGACCGAATGATGCAGTAGACGTACTTGCCTTCTGACTTGTCCTCGCGCCGCGGCGTCTGCGGAACGCGAACGCGTTCGAGCTTGCCGCGGGCGGGATCCTGCCGGGACACAGTCGCGCGTTCCGGCGCCTTCCGGGGCGGCGCCTCGGTCTTGCGGCCGCCTGACGCCTTCGTCCTGGACGGTTTCTTTGCTGTCGTTTTTGGCATGATGCGACTCGCCGATGGACTCTCAGGATCGCTTCTTCGTATTGCGGCCGGGCCGACCTTCGGGCGTCCCGGTCGGACGATCGAGCAGCCGCTTGATCTCCGATACCAGCGCATCGGGCAGGCACGGCTTCGTCACGAACGCGTCGCATCCGGCCTGGCGCGCGCCTTCGGCATGACCCGCCAGCGCGTGTCCGGTGAGCGCGACGACCGGGATGTCCTTCGTGCGGTCGTCGCTTTTCAGCCGCCGCGTCGCCTCCCAGCCATCCATCCGCGGCAAGGCCAGGTCCATGAGGACGATGTCGGGGATCAGCGTTTGCGCCTTCTCGATTGCCTCGACGCCGTTGGTCGCCTCGGCGACGGCGAAGCCGGAGAACTGGAGGTATGCGGCGTACATTTCACGCGCGTCCTGGTAATCCTCGACCACCAGCACCAGCGGCTGCTCTCGTGTCGTTTTCATCGCCGCCTCGGACGCGCGGGAAGCCGCAGCGTGAACGTGGATCCTTGTCCGGGTACGCTCGCCAGGTCGATCGTGCCTCCGAGCATCTGGGACAATCGGCGGCAGATCGAGAGTCCCAGTCCCGTACCGCCATATCCGCGGGTTGGAGAGCTGTCGAGCTGCCGGAAATCTTCGAATACTTTCGCCTGATCGGCGAGGGGAATGCCGACGCCGGTGTCTTTCACAGCAATGGCCATCTGCTTCGCGCGGCGATCGTACGTCGCCTGAATGGTGACGGAGCCGGCCGGGGTGAACTTCAGCGCGTTGCTCAGCAGATTCAGGACGATCTGCTTCACCTTCTGGCGATCGCTCCGCAGGTTCGGAAGCGGCGTCTTCGCCTTCGACGTGACGGTGAGATTGCTGCGTCGGATGATCGGCTCGAGCTCCGCCATGACCTCCCGCACGAGATCGCCGACGACGAATGACGTCACGTTCAGCGGCATCCTGCCGGCTTCGATCCGCGTGATGTCCAGAATATCGTTGATGAGCGCGAGCAGGTGCCGCGAGTTCGAATCGATTCGGGAGAGGCTCTTCCGCTGCGGCTCCGTCACCTGGCCGGTGACGTTGTTCAACAGCATGTGCGTGTAGCCGAGGATCGCGTTGAGCGGGGTGCGGAACTCGTGCGACATGTTCGCCAGGAACTGCGACTTGAGCTGCGACGCCTGCTCCAGCTCGATGTGCTGCCGCCGCAGCAGCTCGTTCTGCTCCGCAAGTTCCGCCGTCGCCTCCTGGACCTTCCGCTCGAGCTGTTCCGACGCGTGCTTCAGCTGCTCGTAGAGCTTGCCCTTCTCGAGCGCCTCCGTGAGATCGTGCAAAATCGTGACGACCCACATCAACTCGCCCTGTTCCGACAGAATCGTGCCGGCGAGCGCTTCGACCGGGAGCGGCCGTCCGGTCACAGGATCGGCAAGCTGGATTTCACCACGGTACCGCTGCTCGCCCGAGCGGGTGAGCACGTTCGATACGAACGAGGTGAGGTTGGCGCCGTTCGCGCGGACCCGCCGCAGCGCCGCGTCCATTTCGGCGCCCGGCAGCGGGCTGAACAGCCGTTCCGCCGGCGTGTTCATCAGCACGATGTCGCCCTCCTGGTCGGTGACCAGGATCGGATCGGCAACCGAGTCGATGATCAGATCGAGACGGTGCCGCTCGTCGCGAACCTCCGCCTGCGCGACCCGAAGCGTCCGGTAGCTCTCCTCGATTTCCTCTTTCGCCCGCGCAAGGTCGGTAACGTTTCGCAGGATCGAGACGACGAACGTTCCCTGCCGCTCGTCTTTCGCCCTCGAACTGAGCAGCTCGAACAGCAGGTCGGATCCTTCGAGCGGATCCACGAGCAGGAGTTCGCGCCGCGCCAGCTCCGACATCCCGACGGCGCTCGTCGACAGTGCGGCGGAGAAGAGCATGTTGTTGAGCCCGACGGCGCGCCGCCACCCTTCGCTCGAATCCTCGGGCGCAGCGAACAGCTTTTCGGCATGGCTGTTCGCGATGATCAGTTTTCCTTCGGTGTCGGTGAGCAGGATCGGGTCGGTGACGGCGTTGATGATGCTGTAGAGCAACATCCGCTCCTGCCCGAATCGCGTCTCCGCGAGGAGCTGCCGGCTGAGGAGCCGCGAAACCTGTTTGCCGAGCGTGCGGCCCAGCCACAGCGTTTCCGAATCGATTTGCGGCGACACGGCGCTCGCCAGCAGGAGCCCCTGACCGGGTTCGTGCATCTCCGCCCGCAGCGGAATCACGTGAAAGGCCCTTGCGTCGATCGGCGCGCGGAAGTGTGCAGGAAGACTCGAAATGAAGACCGGTTCCGAACTCGAGAGCGCCTGCACGAGCGGGTGCTTGGTGTCGTCGCGGCTCAGGGCGAAATCCATGATCACGCCGGTCGACACGCCGTGTTCCGCGACGAGCAGCATTTCGTTGGACACGGTCTCGACAATCACCACGACCGCCTGCTCGACGGGCGCGTGCGCCACGAGCCAGTCGACCGCCCGCCGGGCGGACTCCTGCATGTCCATGCTCGTGAGCAGGAATTCGATCAGCGCGAGCTTCGCCTCCGCCTCGATCGACGAAACAGACTCCATCGGCATGGGCGCGGAGGCGCGCGGCACGGGCGATTATCCCTCGATTGAACGGCGGCGAGCTCCGCGTGCCTTTGTTGCGGCCAGCTCCGCGCGCAGCGCGGCATTCTCCGCCATCACATCCTGGTGCGATGGCAGTTCCGCCGCCGGACGCGAGACGGGCGCGACCTGACCGACCGCCTCGGAATATTTCAAGTAGGTATCGATGGACGCGACGACGACGCGGGCCTCGACCGTGATCAGGTCGATCCCGACGAGCGACACCCGTACCCACGCGTCGATGACGATGCCCTTGTCGAGCACGCGATCGAGGACGTCGATGAGGCTCGTGCCGCCTGGAGTTCGTTCAACTGCCATGCTCTGCTCCTGCTCCTGCGAATGCCGGACCGCTCAGCGCCGTCGGCGGCGTCCGCCCCGGGGAAGTGATAGTGCGTCCACGCGTGATTGCAGTTCCTGGAGTTGCGCCCGCAACGCTTCGTGCTCCGCGCTCGCGCCGCGGGCGACGCCGGGGGACAACTCGCGATCGTAGCGCCACCAGTCGAGACCGATCTCCTGCGCCTTGTCGAGCGAACACACCAGAAGGCGGATGCGAATGGTCAGCAGCTCGACTTCGGCCAGTGAAACTTTGATATCCCCGGCGATGACGAGCCCTTTGTCGAGGACGCGGTCCAGGACGTCGACGAGTCCTGTCCCGCGCGAGTGGGACCCCGGGAGCTCCAGAGGCATGCGGCAGGGAATATATCACGCGATTTCGCGCCGACCATGGATGAGCTAATGGAAACTGGGGTCGGAATGAAGTCCCCAATCCGCATGGATGAATCCCGACCGCTCGATCCGTTCGAACGTGTGCGCGCCAAATGCATCTCTCTGCGCCTGGGTGAGGTACTGCGGCAGCCGCGCCGTGCGGTACGCGTCGAAATACGCGAGGCTCGCGCCCATCGCCGGCGTCGGAATCCCTGCCGCCGCCGCCGCGGCGACGATGCGGCGCCATCCGGCTTGCGCGTCCTGCACCTCACGGCCGAGCGGTTCGTCCATCAGGAGATTCACGAGCGCAGGATCGCGCGTGAACGCGCGGCGCACCGAATCGAGCACGCGCGCGCGAATGATGCAGCCGCCCTTCCAGATGCGTGCCATCTCCGACAAATCGATGTTCCACTCGTAGTGCGTGGAACCCGCGGCGATGAGCGCCATTCCTTCGGCATAACTGCAGATGCGCGACGCGTGCAGCGCGTCGGCAACCGAATCGATGACGAGTG
>Ga0310811_10003657_pt1 | contig 19391 bp, 17 predicted proteins | sample YCmetagenome_FD_207642 | JGI IMG/M metagenome (GOLD analysis project Ga0310811, IMG submission 207642) | Soil microbial communities from experimental microcosm in Duke University, North Carolina, United States - YC | ecosystem: Engineered > Artificial ecosystem > Soil microcosm > Unclassified ...
GAGAAGGTAACTTGAATTTCGGCAATTTTACGTGGGTTTGAAGCCATAATCTTAACGACTTCGGATGTTAAACCTGCCAGGTCAATAGATTCACGTTCGGCCAGAATTCCCATGATTGTCAACATGCAGCTACTTAGGGCAGCACAGACCAGATCTGTAGGACTAAAGGCGTCTCCTTTACCGTTATTATCGGGCGGAGCATCCGTAATTACCACTTTACCAGATTTAGTGTGTACGGCCTCGGTTCTCAACCCTGCGATATATTTTGCTGTAATTGGTGCCATTAGAATTAACTTTTTGAATATTTTTTGCGTTGCTAATTTAAGTCCTAAATTTATCTCAAAGATTGTTGATAAGGATGGCGAAGTTCAAAATGTTTTCTTCATTCGTAGTGTTGAGCTTGATGTGTACAGTCGCGCTTGCTCAAACGCAAGACAGCTATGACTATCATTCAGAGTTTACCTGGGGTATTAACAAAAATACCTATTCAGGCTTTATAGGCGGCCTATTCTTTAAAAGCGCCAAAAGATTAAATGATAAGAATCTCAGGTCTTATGGGCTTGAAATCATCAACGTTAAAAATCCCCAGGAAGTAAGACGAACATCCCTGTCTGGAAATCAATTCCTGTATGGGAAAAGTAATTACCTCTACGCCATACGGCCCCAAATTGGATTAGATCATATTCTTTTTAAAAAGGCACCACAACAAGGCGCCGAGATAAAGGCAGTTTTTGCGGCAGGTCCGACTTTCGGAGTGGTTATGCCTTATTATGTTCAGATCAGCAACAATGGTGGTGATGTGCCTGTTTATGAAAAATATACTCCCGCAGTAAAAACAACAGATATTGATGGAGCCGGGAGACCTTTTCAAGGTTTAAGTGAATCAAAAATTCAAATGGGCATAAACCTGAAGGCAGCTATTAACTTCGAAATAGGCGCGGTTAAAAGTTCTGTTACAGGCTTTGAAGGCGGCTTTCTTTTAGATGCTTATGCGCAAAAAGTTATTATGGTACCCGCTGCCAAAAACTACGCTATCTATCCAACCTTTTTTATAGCCATCTTTTACGGCTCAAGAAGATAATTAATTATAGTCATAAGATCATTGGTCATTAGCCGTTAGGATTGTTGACCCAGTGACTAATAACCAATGACTAAAAATTCTATACTACTTTTTTACGAATCAACTTTGCATAGGTACGGCTTACCGGAAAACTTTTTCCGTTTTGCATTTTAACAACCATACCTCCATTGAAATGCTTTTCAATTTCCTTTAAACCATTCAGGTTAATAATGGTACTGCGATGCACTCTGATAAACGTCTCAGGATTTAATATTTCTTCAAGCTTTCCAATGCCTGATGAACTTACAAACTGATCATTCTTGGTGGTGAGAATAGTGTAATCACCAGAGGCTTCGAGGTAAACAATTTCTTCAACGGGTAAATTGAGAAGCTTTTCAGACTTCTGAACGAAGATGTGCGAATCGTATGAAGTTTTGTTTTCGGTTTTAAGATTGCGCAGCAATTCACCTACGTTGTTCTGCTCTATCTTCATCCGGTTGATAGCGCGGTCAACAGCAAGTTTAAAACGTTCCTGGTCAAGTGGTTTTAAAAGATAGTCAACAGCATTTTTTTCAAATGCTTTAATTGCGTATTGATCATAAGCCGTCACAAAGATTACATAAGGATCGTGCAGAATTTCATCAAGCACGTCAAAGCCAGTCATGCCAGGCATTTGCACATCCAGAAATACTAAATCGGGTTTTAATTTATCAATAACATCAACCGCTTCCTTCCCCTTAGAGCCTTCGCCAATCACCTGGATGTTGGGCATTTGCTGCAAGTACTCTTTGAGAAGATCACGTGCTAATTTTTCATCATCTACAATGACACAAGTTATATTCATACGGCTTTACTGTTTAATTCTCCTATCGATTGAGTCCCACTTTCTTCATTTTCATGGGGTATAAAAAAACTTACGGAATAACCATGCTCATTGGCGCTTATTCGTAAACCTGAACCCGGACCAAAAATACTTTTTAAACGTTGATCTGTATTTTTTATTCCAACACCACTTGAACTTCCATCCATTACTTTCTTAGCATTTGATCCAAGTCCATCATCTTTCACTTCAAAGAATATCATGTTATTGAATCGCCTTACGGTTAAAATAATTGTGCCGCCCTCATCTTTGGGAGCTATGCCATACTTAACAGAGTTCTCTACCAGTGGTTGAAGAATCATAGGCGGTATCTGAACGCCAAGGCATGAGAAATCTACCTGTTTAACAAAGTTCATACGATCGCCAAAACGAATTTGTTGAATGCGAATATAGTTATCAATGAAATCAAGCTCATGCACCAGCCTCACCATTTGATCGCCATGTGAGTCGAGTGCATAACGGAAAATATCAGAGAGCTGTGTAATTACTTTGCGGGCCTGCTCCTTGCTGGAGCCAATCAACATGTTAATGGAGTTAAGCGTATTAAATAAGAAGTGAGGATTGATTTGTGATTTCAGCAACGAGATCTGCATTTCTTTATTCTTAAGCGTAAGCTCGCTTTTTTCCATCTCTTGTTTTTGTATACCCTGGAAGTAGCGTATCACATAATAGACACCTACGGTTATAATATACTGATCGTGGAAATGCAGACCTTCCCATTTAAGTAAACCTACGAGATGGTTTTTCCAATGCTCAAAATAGACATAGCCTTCTACGTAATCTTCCAGGTAATAAGAAAGTGATCCCATAATCAGGAAATACACAGTAACGCCAAGCACATGGCCAGCCACTTGAAAATAGACGCTAAACCTGAAGAGCCAATTACTATAGAAAAAAATTACGATGATAAGCACGCAAAGCGCTTCAAACAGATTAAGGGCGTTCCAAAAAATGTATGAATTGGGGTTCTCTAATTTGTATTCAATGACTGTTCCTACCGCATAATTAATGGCATACCAAAGACATAACAACAAATATGTCCTTTTCCAGATGCGCGGTATTTCATCCAATATTTTCAAAGCCCGTTAAATTGTAGAATAAAGTTACGGAATAGAAAACAAAAGCGATTAACACCAGTAAATGAACGATAAAACTTCAAATTCAAGGTTGTGCCGAAAAACGTCAAACTGAATATCCATGAAAGCATAACAGCCGTGTCAAAATTGCATTTTAATGGAAATATTACGTTTGCCCTGTCCCCACCTCAACTATTCATATCTTTATAAGGTATGAGAGCATTTCTATTAATAATTCTTTTGATCTCGCCCGTACTTCTGATGGCTCAGTCCATAACTATTTCAGGAAGGGTGGCAGATCGGGAAACACATGAAAAACTGGGGTTTGCTTCGGTCGGCATCAAGGGTAAACCAGTAGGAACTATATCAAACCTGGAGGGTGAATTCGACTTCCATATACCTATGGAATACCGTAACGAAATCATGGTGATCAGCATGATTGGTTATTCAAATGTTGAATTGCCCATCTGGAGTTTACAAACAGATTCTGTTCAGACAATTTACATGGATAATTCCTCTTATCTGCTAAAAGAAATTGTTGTTGTTGACTCATTACATGGCGGAGATATTCTGCGAAAAGCACTTTCAAGAATAGAATTAAATTACCCAAAGAAGCCCTTTCTTTTAGATGGATTCTATCGCGATATTAAAAAAGTAGGAGGTACTAACATTTCGCTGCTTGAAGCTGCTGTTAAAATTTATGATGAAGATTATACTGAGCCACGCAACAAATTTAAGCTGCGCGAACGCGTAAAGCTTATTGAGGTTCGCAAAAGCCTGGGCTACGAAAATAAATTCACGGGCTTTTTTGATCAGGATAATATGCTTGAAGATTTGCTGCTACACAACAGTATTCGTTATCGGCAGATAGATGAGCAAGACGAGTTACTTACCACCATAAAAAGATTAAACAATTCCGTCTACAATGGTCGTGAGATTTATGTCATAAAAAACATCATGCCTTATAGTCTCATTCTGTATATCGATAAATCTGATTTTTCTATTCTTCACCTCGAGTATGAAACAGGTGCCTCAGAAGAGATTATCAGCAAAAAAAATAATATGGTAAGCAGATTTAGCGGATTGAAAAAAGTAATTGATTTTAAAAACTACGATGGTGTTATGTATCTCAATTACATGACTGTCAATTCAAAGGTTAAATGGTACGACATCAAAACAAATGAATTGAAATTTGAAGCCGAGCTGTTTCAACAACTTTTAATCAATCAAGTTGAATCAAATAATCCCAAGCGCATCGGGGCAAGTGAAATTATGCACGCTTATAGTCTGCAGTATCAGGACTTGCCCTATAACAAAAAATTCTGGGACAGTTATAACGTAATCAAAAGCTCACCGCTGGATGATAAGGTGCTACATGACCTTGAAAAGCAACTGCCTCTTGAGAAACAGTTTGAAGAAGAGTAAATCAATCGGTCTGAATACAAACAAAAAAGCTCATGTCTTTTGAACATGAGCTTTTACTAAAGTTATTACAAACTACTTAAACGTAGCGAGTGTTTCTTTTAAACGTTTCAATGCTTCGCGTAAATCTTTTTCTGACGCTGCGTAAGAAAGACGAACACAGTTTTCATCACCAAAAGCACCACCTGGCACTAATGATACGTGTGCTTTCTCTAACATGTACAAACAGAAGTCATCGCCATTCTTAATAGTTACAGAACCATCAGACTTGCCGTAGTACGAGCTCACATCCGGGAAGAAATAGAAGGCCCCTTGAGGATAGTTAGACTTAATACCTGGGATCGCTTTCAACAACTCATATACAATCTCTCTGCGTTTGCGATATTCGGCAACCATTTTGTTGGTTGGTTCAATATCACCCGTAACAGCGGCTAACGCTGCACGCTGTGCTATAGAGCAGTTAGCACTTGTAACCTGTCCTTGCACTTTGTTACAACCATCAGCAATCCATTTTGGAGCGGCAATGTATCCAACTCTCCAGCCAGTCATAGCATAACCTTTTGCAAAACCATTTACAGTGATCGTACGATCGAACATACCCGGTAATGATGCAATGCTGGTTTGATCGCCAGTGAAATTAATGTGCTCATAAATTTCATCAGCAATAACCAGAAGGTCTTCATCTTTCTTTGAGAAAACTGAACCTGAAGGATTACATGGTGATGAGAATATAATTGCTTTTGTCTTTGGAGTGATGGCAGCTTCAACCTGGGCTGCTGTTACTTTAAAATCATTTTCAATACCACCTTTAACAATTACAGGTGTACCTTCAGCTAAGCGCACAAGTGCATCATAACTTACCCAATAAGGAGAGAATACAATTACTTCATCGCCTGGGTTAATCAATGCAATCATAGTGTTGGCAATAGATTGCTTGGCACCATTTGATACTACAATGTTTTCAGCTTTATAGGGTACGTTGTTTTCTTTATTGTACTTAGCGGCCAATGCTTCGCGTAAATCCTGATAACCTGCTACAGGAGGATATGCAAAATACTTTCCATCATCAATAGCCTTCTTGGCAGCATCGCAGATGTGTTGGGGAGTTTTAAAATCAGGCTCACCCAGACTTAGACCAATAACATCAATACCCTTGGTTTTAAACTCACGTGCCTTTGCGGCCATGGCCAGGGTTGCTGATTCTTCAATAGCTTCGATGCGGTTAGAAAGTTTTTTCATTGTGTTTAGTATTCCTTAGATGTTATAATTTAAAATTGTTTACCAACAAACTTCTTACGTAAGTTCATGCGAACTGGTTTGCTGAAAGAAGCCTGCAAAGAAAAGAATTAAAATCGGAACATGGAACCCTGCATTATTGAAAGGATTTCAATTTTTACGGTACTGAAAGCCGCTTATTAGAAGAATTTATAATTTATTAAGGTAGCCTGTAAAATGATGTGTTGTAAAGGCCGTTTTGTTACACAATTTAATGCCGATCGCTACTCTGTCATATTGACAGTCGATCATGAAACATGACACGAGCACAGATTAGTTAGTAAGTAGGGATGCGACTTTTAATTAAACAATGTTCTACCGATAATACTTCTGCCTAATGTTATTTCATCGGCATACTCCAGGTCACCGCCAACGGGTACACCCCGAGCAATAACACTTACTTTTATCTGAACATCTTTAATCCGTCTGTTGATATAGAATGCTGTTGTATCGCCTTCCATAGTAGGACTCAATGCCAGAATCAACTCACGAATTTCGTGTTGATTTTTTTCAAGGCGGCTTACGAGTGAATCTATTTTCAATTCCGCAGGACCTATACCATTGATAGGCGAGATAACTCCTCCGAGCACATGGTACAACCCATTGTATTGCGATGTGTTTTCAATTGCCAAAACATCTTTGGCATCTTCAACAACACACACAATAGATCGGTCTCGTTTGTGGCTGGTGCAAATAAAGCAACGTTCGGAGTCTGAAATGTTATGGCAGGTATCGCAGAATTTAATATTGAGACGAAGGTTTCTTAGGGCCTCAGTTAAAGCGAGCGTATTTTGTTCCTTCTCTTTGATAAGATGTAATGCCAGGCGCAGTGCTGTCTTTTTTCCAATGCCAGGCAGTTTGGCTATTTGGGCTACAGCCTCTTCAATTAATTTGGAAGGATAATCCATCCGTTGTTTTTAGCAAAAATTAAATTTTCTTTAAAGAATCCGCGCATCGATACCAGCTTCACAGATGGCATCACGCATGGGCTTGAGGAAATCAATTGATCCCTTTTTTACAGCACACTTTCCTTTATGATGAATAATAAGCGTGCACTGCTCAGCTTGTTCAAGGGTATGTTTACAAACCTTGATAAGCGTTTCAATAACATGTTCGAAGGTATTAAAATCGTCATTGAACACCACAAGATCCATTAAATCAGTGGTCTCAATCGCCTCCAACACATCGACTAGCTGCTCTTCTTGAAAAGAATGACTCATAAACCGAAAGGCAAATATACTTTCAAAGATAAAAAAAAATGACAAGTTTGCCTACTGATTAAAATTCACACGTTCCCAAAACCTGAAAGGGTAAATTTTTTATGACGCCAACACTCGTACTTGTAATCATAATCATCTATTTCGCCACACTCATTTTAATATCATATTTCACATCCAAAGGCGCCGACACCAATACCTTTTTTACGGCCAATCGGCAATCGCCCTGGTACCTGGTAGCTTTTGGAATGATTGGATCATCCCTTTCAGGGCTAACATTTATTTCGGTTCCCGGAAATGTGGGCAAAACGGGATTTGGATATTTTCAAGTGGTGCTTGGATATTTAGTAGGCTACTGGGTTATCATCGGCGTGTTAATGCCATTGTACTATCGATTAAATCTTGTATCCATCTATACTTATCTCGAAAAACGATTCGACACATGGTCGTATAAAACGGGAGCTTTTTTCTTTTTGATATCACGATCTATTGGCTCTGCTTTACGCCTGTATCTGGCGGCTACTGTGCTTCAGCTTTTTCTATTCGATGCGTGGGGAGTTCCTTTTGTTGTGACCGTAGCAACAACTATTATACTGATCTGGATTTATACATTTCGTGGAGGTGTAAAAACTATAGTTTACACGGATGCTTTTCAAACTTTGTTTTTAGTCTCAGCCGTGTGCATTGCTGTCTGGCAGATTTCAAGTCGGCTGGATCTTTCATTGTCCTCGTTGGTTGATACAATCCAATCGAGTTCGTATTCAAAAATCTTTTACTTTGATGATGTCAACTCAAAGTCATTCTTCTTCAAACAATTTTTAGGAGGCGCGTTCATTACCATTACCATGACAGGTATGGATCAGGAAATTATGCAGAAGAATCTCACATGTAAAAATCTGGGTGAAGCACAAAAGAATATGTTCTGGTTCAGCATCATACTTGTAATTGTGAATCTTCTCTTCCTTACACTGGGTGCGTTGCTTTATATTTTTAGTACTAAAAATAATATTCCTATTCCGGCATCAAGCGATGAGTTATTTCCATCTCTTGCATTGAACAATTTCAGTCTTGTGGTGGGCATTTTCTTTTTACTGGGCATTACAGCATCATCATACGCGAGTGCCGACTCTGCATTGGCAGGTTTAACAACTTCATTTTGTATTGACTTTCTCAATTTCAAAAACAAAGAAGAAGATCAAAAGAAAAAACAGAAGTTCATTGTTCACATAGCTTTCTCACTGTTGTTCCTCATCATCATTATGGTCTTTAAAGAAATAAATAAACGATCAGTTATTGATGCTGTGCTAAATATTGCAGGGTATACTTATGGTCCGTTATTGGGGCTCTTTACTTTTGGATTGCTGACAACGAGAAAGGTAAAAGACAAATTCGTGCCTGTGATTTGTTTACTCTCACCGGCGCTTTCTTATCTTATCAGTTCTTATTCTGAGAAACTCTTTAACGGATATGTATTTGGAATCGAGATTCTGATTGTGAATGGACTTATAACATTTATTGGTTTGTGGCTCATCTCAAAGCATGATGATAAAGCACAATCATTCTAAAAATCTAAAGTGTCTATAAAGGAAAAGGTCACCCCGCTTTACAACAAGATGACCTCGATTCCCGATTAAAACCAACCCCACTTTATCTTTACTGAAGATTATCCCGGCCGTCTGCCAGGGTCATTCAATAGTTATTTTTTTATAAAATGAAATTCTTTTGAGTTCACTCCTTTTGTGACCTTGATGGTGTAAATACCCAAATGAGCATCACAAAAATCAATGATCATTTTCTTTCTGTGGAGTGTTTGAGATGTGAGCAACTCGCCTGATGAAGTAAATACTTCAATCTGGGCACCCATTAAATTCTTGTGTGTCTTTACCACAAACAAGCTCTTATGCTTAGCACCTTTACCACCAATATCGGTGGTACTGATACTATCAGCCATTACTATTGAAGATGATGCCATCACAATGGCAAGAATCAAAATTTTGAATGAAGTCTTCATAGGCTTTGCTTTCATTTGATACTACCTATGCCAACGACGTGCCATGTAAGAAATGGCCTGTATTTTCAAGATTTCGACGATTTTCAGATTAGAAAATCCAGTTTTGGGAGAGATTTTTCTCGCTTTGGGCTACGATTATAGCAATTCAATCGATGGATTCCACATTAGCTCTTTAAAATGCCTGATTTTATTGTTAAGTACCTCAACACCCTCTTTTTTCAAAAGTTTCTCCATAGTATCAGGTGTTTTAAAATGATGCTTGCCAGTAAGTAAGCCTGCGCTATTCACAACCCTATGAGCAGGAACTCCTTTTGGGCAGCCATACATTGCCCAGCCCACCATACGGGCACTGCCTTTTGTACCTAAATAATGCGCAATTGCTCCATAACTTGTTACCCTGCCCTTGGGTATGAGCTTAACTACTTCATAAACATCTGCAAAAAAATTCCTTGTCTTGTCGTTCTTTTCCTTAACCGGCATAAATAGAAAATTTGATCTTGCTAAATTTACGCCACTTAACTTAAACATGGTGAAGCACTTTCTATTTTGTATTGCAATTTTTTCAACGTCTATTGCAGGTAAAGCTCAAAACTCACACGAACTTATTTTCCCGGACTCTGCAGGGTGGAATGTGCTGAATGAAAATCAGTCGTTATCTTTTAGAGTAAGGGCAAGTGCTGCAGATGCTGTAAAACATTTTTCAATAGAAGGTACAGAAGGGTTGGGGATTCGGTTTGATACGCTTGGAAATTTTTCATGGCAACCTTCTTATGACCTGGTTGATCGTGTTGCTAAAACAAAAGACTTTACCGTTATTTTTCAAGCTACGTGGGCTGATGGAACTCGTACGCGCAAACCCATTACGTTTACTGTAAAGCATGTTAACCGTGCACCAGTGGTTGAAGAACTTCCCGTATTTTATATTAAGCAATCAGCACAAAACATTTATCAGTTCTCGAGTGATTATGTGTACGATGCCGATGGTGATCCACTTTCATTTAAACCTGTTCTCTCGAAAATGCCAGAGGGTGCAACGTTAACGTCGCAAGGTTTACTGACATGGCATACTTCCCGCAGTCAGTTCAACTCATTAAAAAACTCACCGCTTACTATTGAGTTTATTGTTCAGGATCAACCCGATAAGGCAGAGACCGTTGGCAAGCTTCGCGTAGCGCAGACACAACAAGATCTTCCTCCCGAAATATTGATCATACCTAGTATTGATAGTTTGATTACTATTAAAGAAGATGAAACTGTAAATCTGAAGATCTATATCTCTGATCCGAATGGTGATGATAATATCCGCAGTGCATCATTTGTCTCGTCCGACAAGCGTATATCACTTTCGTTGTTGAAAGAAAATACAGCGTTACTCTATGAATTTACCTGGACACCAGGTTATGATTTTGTTGAAGAGGTGCAGAAGTCTTTAGATGTTGAGTTGGTCTTCTTTGCGCTCGATAAAACTAACAATAGAGCTGAACGCAAAGTAAGGATACGAATACTCGATGCCGAGAACATGATTGAAAAAGATGCAAACCAATACCAGAAGTACCGCGACAATCTGGTTGATGCATTGATTCTTCTTCAGCAGCTTGATGCCAATCAGAAGAAACTTAACAACGATTATAGAAAAGCGAAGCGTGGTAAAAAGAATCGCTCCATTGTTAATGCAACGTTTGGTGCCACATCAGGTTTTTCACCTATCATTTTCCAGCCTAACCAGGCTAAAGTTGTAGGGGGTGTTGGTGGTACAACAGTACTCACACTGGGCACGCTTGAGGCCGCCGAAGTTATTGGCAAATCGAAACAGGATATACTAGACCGTATTAAAACAGGTATTGAAATACGCAATAAGATTCAATCAGCCGGCGATGACTTTGCACGGAGGTTTGCACTAAAGTCTGCCCGTCGTAATAGTGAATTTGAGAAAGAGATTGATAAACTGCGCACCAGCATGAACGACCAACGCCTGGTGTTGCTCGAGCTTGATGCCGATGAAAAAAATCAGAAGCGGGCAAAAATCACTTCGAAAGACATTAAAAAAGTGTTTTTAGATTTCAGTGAAGAATAATTTGAAATTTTAAGGGCTGGTATTTTAGCAAGGCATTTGCAGAAATTGCCGAAAAGTCTACATTTGCAGTCCCAAATAAACGAAAACCGCAATTACACAGAGGAGTGGCAGAGCGGTCGAATGCGGCGGTCTTGAAAACCGTTGTACCGCAAGGTACCGGGGGTTCGAATCCCTCCTCCTCTGCTGATTTAAAACCTCGAATTCGTAATGAATTCGAGGTTTTTTATTTTATGCCGTCTAAGAGGCATTTATCAATTGATCTTGAAATCTAAATCATCTATTGGATTCTTACTACTCCTACAAACAGCGGAGCGTATAAGCGAATTGATATTCAGAAAGCTTAGCAACCTCTTGATCATCTCACCATGTAGTGGAGGAGACAAGGAATAGCTGACAAATATTGGTCACGATATTTTGTATTAAAGAATTATTGCAGACTTTCATGCACGAAATTGAGTTGACTGTAGAAATTAAACCTGATTTTATGATTCACAAGTTTGTGGTGGTTGACGATGATCCGGACGATGTGGACCTTTTTTTGGAAGCAATTTCAGAGATTAGTCAAACTATAACTTGTCTTTCGGCCAAAGATGGCAGAGACCTGCTGGGCAAGTTAGCATCGGGCGAAATTATCAATCCTGACATAATATTTCTTGATGTCAATATGCCAGACATGAATGGCTGGGAATGTCTGGCAAATCTTAAAAGTAATGCTGATTTCAAGTCGCTGCCCGTGATTATGTACTCCACTTCATCAGCAAAAAAGGACGCAGAAAAGGCGCTTGAACTGGGTGCGCTTGGTTTTTACGAAAAGCCAACCAGTTTCCTAATTCTAAAAGAGTTTCTGAAAATATTAGCATCAAGCACAAATTTGGATGAGAAATCCGTTCAGACACTGGCCAAAGATTGTGGCCGAAATCAAAAGTTTTTTGTTTAAAATTTGATGCCTCGAACACTGGCATCATTTTTCTTATCTGCCCTTTGTCATTGAAGTTTCAATAGAATACAATTTGTTAAATACTTGCTTATTGTCTCGCTAACTTTATCAATGATAAACTTGACAAATGAAGAAAGATCTCCTAGATAAGAAATTTTTAATTCCACAGTTCGAGTCAGATAATGGATCTTCCGATCAGGCATTAAGCCTCAGCGAAGAACACTTCCAGAAGATGATTAGTGAAGTGGAAGATTATGCCATCATTCTTCTCGATCTGGAAGGACAAATTATGTCCTGGAATAAAGGTGCAGAAAGGATTAAGGGCTATAACTCAAAAGAAATTATTGGGAAAAGCTTCAAATTATTCTATCCAAAAGAGGACAAGGAAAACGGATTGCCTGATACCCTTATCATGGCTGCACGAGAAAATGGCAAAGCTATTCATGAAGGATGGCGGCTAAGAAAAAATGGTACACGATTTTGGGGAAACGTAACGTTAACAGCTATCCACAATGACGAAGGTAGCATTACAGGTTATTTAAAGGTCACCCGCGACTTAACCGAGAGAAAAACAGCCGAGGATAAGAATCACAATTACACAGAGGAGCTTCAACAAAAAAATGAGGCCTTACGAAAAAGTGAAGAGCGCTATCACAGAATGATTAGTGAAGTAAAAGACTACGCAATCATTCTCCTTGATAAGGATGGACTAATATTGGATTGGAATAAAGGAGCTGCGCAATTAAAGGGCTACAAAGCCGAAGAAATAATTGGCAAAAGTTTCAGATTGTTTTATTCGCTTCAGGATAGAGCAGCAAGAGTTCCTGAAGAATTTTTAGAAGATGCAAGGAAACACGGAAGCGTTTCAAAAGAAGGATGGCGTGTAAGAAAAGATGGAACAAGCTTTTGGGGTAGTATTACTCTTACAGTGCTTCATGATGAGAATGGTGAATTATTCGGATACTCCAAAGTCACAAAAGACCTGACGCCTAAAAAGGTGGCAGAAGATGAGCTCAGCAATTATATGGAGGAGCTGAAGCAAAGAAATGAAGCCTTGAGACGGAGCGAAGAACGTTATCATAAAATGATTTCTGAAGTTCAGGATTATGCAATTCTACTTTTAAATAAAGAAGGTATTGTTCAGAATTGGAATGTTGGTGCAGAAATTTTAAAAGGGTATGCGTATTCCGAAATAGTTGGTCACAGTTTCGAAAAGTTTTATTTACAGGAAGATATTGATCGAGGGTTGCCTAAGAAATTGCTGCTGGAAGCCGAAGTAACGGGCAAAGCTTCCACAGAGGGCTGGCGATTAAGAAAGGATGGCACCAGGTTCTGGGCAAGCGTAGTAATTACTGGCTTGCATAATGAGGCTGGTGAACTGATTGGATTTTCAAAGGTTACTCGCGATCTCACGGAGAGAAAGAGTGCTGAAGACAAAGCAAAAGCTTATGCAGAAGAACTAGAAATTAAAAATAAAACTCTTCAAACTTTAAACGATGAACTCTCTTCGTTTGCCTATATCGTCAGTCATGATTTAAAGGAACCAATCCGGAAAATAAGAATCTTTGCGACTCGACAAAAAGAACCCAACAGATCTGCTGACCAGATCCTGGAGTATTCTGAGAAGATCGAACAAAGTGCAGCAAAAATGCAAAAGTTAATGGACGATTTGCTTGCATACTCTGAGCTGTCGTCAGAGAATAGCCTTAGGCATGTTGATCTGAATCAAATCCTGCTTTCTGTAAAAGCTGATCTTGAAGTTCTTATAAGTGAAAAAGAAGCATCGATTTTTTCAAATGAACTCCCTGTCATTAAAGGCATTCACTATCAGATGCAACAATTGTTTCTTAACCTGATTTCCAATTCGTTGAAATTCAGCAAGCCAAATGAAAAGCCAGAAATCAGGATTGTTTCAAATGAAGTAGATGGCTCAACGTTATCCGAAGAGTTGGAAAACAAAAGTTATATAGAAATTAGTTTTATTGATAATGGAATTGGATTTTCTCCTGAGCATTCTAAAAAGATCTTTGAAGTCTTTCAAAGACTGCAACCAAAAGACTCCACTGGTAGTGGAATCGGATTAGCTATTGTTAAAAAAATTGCGTCAAACCACGCTGGCTTTGTTACTGTAGAAAGCGAACTGGGCAAAGGCGCTACTTTTAAAATTTATTTTCCCAAGCTGTAAAAAGTGTTCATAGTTCTGTTTCAAAATAAACATGCATCCTTAAAACAGAAGCTTTCTTCCTAAAATCCAACATTTCTCTAGACTATACACTTATAAGTACTGATTGAATACGGACGTTGGTGTAATGAAAGCGAACGGCATCAATCATCGTATACCTCATTTATATCTCATTCTCGCACTCTGTTAGTCTGGCACGATTGTGTAATACGAAAGTAAGTTTATGCTTAATGTTAAACTGAAATCCACCAACATTAACACACAGTTACAATTATGAAAAGACTAACCATATTCTCTTTTGTTTTTCTTTTTACAATCATTGGCTTTGCTCAAAAATCAAAATCAAAAAAAGATGCAGCACAGGCAGAGATAAAAATTCCGATGGAGTCTGCTTATTGGGATTATGATTCTACCCAGGTAGAATTCGTCAAGCATCGATCAGTATCTGCCGCTAAGGGGAAACGTGGAGCTTATTATCAAATCTTTTTGAAAAACCATGTCTTTACCAACGGTACGATTGAGTACGATGTAGAGTTAATAGGAATGGGATTCCCAGGTATTAATTTCAGAATGTCTGACGATAAAAAAAATGGTGAGAACTTTTACATCCGGTCATTCGGACCTGTCAATGCTGAGAACAGAACTACTTTACAATATGCTGCCATTATGGATGGCATGAGCATCTGGGATTTAACAGACGAGTATCAATCAGGCGCTGCTATCAATCAACAAGGCTGGAATCATGTTAAGATGGTAGTCTCAGGCAAACAAATGAAAGTTTATGTAAACGATATGATAAGGCCCGCACTCATCGTACCTGAATTAGAAGGGCAACGTGACGCTGGTTCAATCTCACTTAGCGGAAATGTTATCTACGCCAACCTGGTGATCAAACCAAATGCAACGGAAGGCTTAAGTGCAGAAGCTGGCTACATCTCAACTTACAACGACACACGCTATATTCGAAATTGGAAAGTTAGTCCCGCGATAAACTTCCCTTTTGGAAAAGATATAGTCATGCCATTGCCCAGTGCTCACGGAAAACTGAATGCCTCTGAGTTACCCGACAGCACTACGATGTGGACCGACATAAAAGCAGAAAGCCGTGGTGTTGTAAACCTAAGCCGAAAGTTTGGCTCCATGCCAAATGATGAGCGTAGATTAGCCTGGATAAAAACAACTATACACGCTACGAAGGCACAGGAAAAAAAATTGAATTTCGGTTTTAGTGATGAAGTGTGGGTATTCATCAACGGTCAGATTTTGTACGTCGACAAAAACTATTTCGGCACACCAAGTCAAAAAACACCACGAGCACGATGCACCATAGAAAACACCAGCTTTAACGTACCGCTAAAAGAAGGTGAAAATGAAATTTTAATCGGACTTGCAAATTACTTCTATGGCTGGGGCGTCATAGCCCGCTTCGATGATACCGATGGAATTCAGATCGTAAAATAATTTGATTAGACTTACCACACCAAGACTCGCAGTCCAAGCTAAAAACGAAAAGCATTAACCTACCCATTCTCCCCCTAAGCATTAGGGGGACTGACAAGCGCAGCGATGTCGAGGGGGTAACTTTATTTTGCAATCTCAACATCAGCCTGTAATTTAACTGCCTATCTTAGCAAACAAGATTAAATATAATAATCATGAATAGACTTATCGTTGCCATGCTGTTATTAGTTGGTTTCTCAGCTCAGGCACAAACCATGACGCAGGGAATTGCTACTATTGATACTAAGATATATTACGTTCTCACCATCAAGCCAGCAACAGACGTTGACGCTTTTATTGAACGCTTGAAAGAGGACTTTGGAGTTTATAAAGAAGAAGGCGACGTCATTAAATGGAATGGAGTTCATAAACCAGAGTTTACAAAAAACAAGTTCACCATCGAGTTACGAAAAGTAAAAGAAGGAAACGACATGCTCAAACCCAAAACAGAGATCCGCCAAAAGATTGTTGATTATTTCAATACGAAGTTGCTGTAAACAAATTAACAAAACCAAAGGCCTTGTCATACAAGCACAGCGATGTCAAGAGGGTTAAACCTACTCGACACCATGTTTGGGGAGGAGAGGCGAAGACTGTATCGAAACCCTTGTTTTCTAAAGATTGGAATAAATTGCTGGTGGGCTGTGTGGAAGGAAAATACTAAGATGAAGAAGTGTATGAGAGGTTAAAGTGCCATTAAAATTCAAATAGTGTAATTTTGCAGAAAATGTCTCAAACCTAATAATTTGAATAAAGCAGTTTACAAAAAAAATCAGGTTATAACACCCGCTATGCAAAACCAAGATATACAAAACAACGATGAGGATGTTGAAGACGAACTGATAGATGACGTCTCGTTGCGGCTTATGGATAAACCATTTGACCCAACAAAAATCAATATCGAAACTAAAACACCTTCACTTGATACACTTATTAAGCGTATTAAAAACAAAACTGTACAATTAAATACAGAATCCTACTTTCAACGACAAGCTGATTTATGGGATGTGGTAAAGCAAAGCAGATTGATAGAATCGATTTTAATAAGATTCCCATTACCTGCATTCTTTTTTGATGCTACAGACGATAATAATTGGTTGGTCGTAGATGGATTGCAGCGTTTAAGCAGTGTTAGAAACTTTTGTGTTGAGACCGATCCAAAGAAAAGGCTAAAGCTTACCAACCTTGAATTTTTATCTCACTTAAATGGAGAAACATGGGATACGCTTAGTGGAGACTTACAACGAGTAATAGAAGAAGCACAGGTAGTGATTTACAAAATCATGCCCGGCACTCCCACAGATGTGAAGTTCAATATCTTCAAACGTATAAATACAGGTGGTTTAATATTGGAACCACAAGAAATACGCCATGCTTTGTTCCAAGGAAAACCTGCTATTTTCATTGCTGAGTTAGGTCAGAACAAAGAATTTATAAAAGCTACCCATAGCAAAATTAAAACTCACAGAATGCTGGACAGGGATTTTGCAAATCGATTTCTTGGCTTCTATTTATTTGGCTATAAGAATTACACGCCTGACTTGGATACATTCATGAGTAAAGCGATGGCAAGTATCAACGACAAAACTGAAGTCGAAATCAATAGGATAAAAGAAGATTTTTCAGAAGCAATGAAATTGTCTCTTGTCGTATTCGGAGATCAAGCTTTTCGAAAGGTTTTTAAAGATTCAAAAAGACTTCCTCCAATCAACAAAGCACTCTTTGATGCGATTGCAACTCAATTCGCGTTACTAAGTCCTTCGGAAAGAAAAGCATTAGAGGAACGTAAAGCAGACTTTAAACAAGGCCTGAAAGATTTACTCAATAACGATGCGTATTTTTTTACATCGATTACAAGTTCTACTGGCGATAAGAACAGGGTAATACATCGTCACGAATCAGTTGAGATGTTAATCAAAAACGTAATTCATAATATAATATGATACAATCATTAGAATTAAAAAATTTCAAGTCCATTAAGAAGAAGCTATTCAAGCTTAGGAATTTAAATATTCTGCTTGGCCTGAATGGTCAAGGTAAGTCTTCTTTTATCCAATCGCTTCTAGTTCTTAGACAATCAGAAAAAATAGCACAGGGAGAATTGAAATTAAATGGTGGTGAAAATGGACTTGCAAACATAGGAACTACTAAAGATGCATTATACCAATATAGTAGATCAGAAGGATTATCTCTAACGATTCAATTTAGCGATACTGATCCTTATCAAATGGATTTTGGATATGAGATTGACGCAGATGTTTTTAAACAAAAAATGGAGAAAGACTTCTATGGGCAAAGCAAATCGAAGCTCAATAAATCCCAATCACTTTTTGATAATAATTTCCAATATCTAAATGCCCAGAGAGTAGAGCCTAAATCGCTAAATGTTACAAGCTATTCAAATGTAGTCGATGCGAATAACATAGGTAAATACGGTCAATACACAGCTCATTATATTGAACTAAGGGGCAATCAAGAGATTACGTTTGAGAATCTCCTTCATAAGGATTCAAAAATTTTTGATTCAGTTACCAACAAAGAAGTAATTAACAAAACATTAATCAATCAAATAAATCTTTGGCTCGGTGAGATATCCCCAGGAGTTAATGTACGTACGACTAAAATATCTTCTGATTTTGTATTGTTAGAATATGTATTTAAGCAACCGAATTTTGGTAATACAAATCGTTACAAGCCAGAGAATGTAGGTTTTGGTATTTCTTACGCCTTGCATGTGGTCACTGCGTTATTGTCATCGCGACCAGGTGAATTAATTATTATTGAAAATCCAGAAAGTCATATCCACCCAAGAGGACAAGCAGAGTTAGGTAAACTTATAGCATGTGTCGCTCAAAATGATGTCCAATTAATTATCGAAACACATAGCGATCATATTTTAAATGGGATAAGAGTTGGTGTTAAAGAAAAAGCCATAGCCGCCCATAAAGCAATTGCATTTTACTTTAAAAAGGTGGTGGAAGAAACAGAGCAATATTCAAATGTTACTGACATTGAAATACAAGTAGATGGTGAACTAAGCGAATATCCAGCAAACCTCTTAGATGAATGGAGCAATCAATTATTTAAACTGATGTAACAATGGAGGTGTTTTTCAATGAATTGGCCATTAACCCTGTTGCTATATCAGTTGAGGCATCAAGAAATAAAGTATTGAATTTACTATCAACAATGAAAGCATTAAGAGAATATGATATTACAGTTTTGCGAACCTATGATGGTTTTTTTGGAGAAGATCTAGGTTGTGGCTATACTTTTTCATCTTTTCTCAATGACAATGCTGTAAGAAGAGATTTGAAAATATTATTACAATCTTTAATAAAAAATCCCGTAATACCGGATTCAGAAAGCTATGAAGCAGAAATGTTTATTAATACCAAATATGAAACATTAGATCATACTAAGACATATGTGTCTCCTGAAGGCATTGCAGTAAGCGCTATTAATGAAGTACCAACACTGAGTTTAGTAGATTTCCCTCATTGGCAAGATTCTCTGCTGACACTAAGAGTTTATTCGAATGCGACCAAAACTCCGTCTATAGAAACAGTTTTAAATGTAACTACACCTAATTCTTTGTTGAGTAACGAGTTTACTCAGTGGATACAAAGTATTACGGTCAATATAACCTTAAATTCAAGGGAGAATATTGTAAAAGTATTCCCTGAGGCGAAATATACTTTTGATAATCAAGCAATAAGTGATATACTTTCCTGGTACTATGATGATAAAAGATTTT
>Ga0310811_10003658_pt1 | contig 19378 bp, 16 predicted proteins | sample YCmetagenome_FD_207642 | JGI IMG/M metagenome (GOLD analysis project Ga0310811, IMG submission 207642) | Soil microbial communities from experimental microcosm in Duke University, North Carolina, United States - YC | ecosystem: Engineered > Artificial ecosystem > Soil microcosm > Unclassified ...
TCTGTCCAGGCAGCTGAAGCTCGCCCTGGCCGACGCCGGCTATGCGGTGGACCACGCCCCCGACGGCGAGGAGGCCCAGTTCCTCGGCGAGACCGAGCCCTATGACGCCATCATCCTCGATCTCGGGCTGCCGAAGGTCGACGGGGTGTCGGTCCTGGAGCGCTGGCGGCGCGAGAACATGGCCACGCCGGTGCTGATCCTCACGGCGCGCGGCGCCTGGAGCGAGAAGGTGGCCGGGTTCGACGCCGGCGCCGACGACTACCTGACCAAGCCGTTCCACACCGAGGAGCTGCTGGCCCGGCTGCGGGCGCTGCTGCGCCGCTCGGCCGGCCACGCGGCGCCGCACCTGTCCTGCGGCGGCCTGCGGCTCGACCCGCGGGCGGCGCGCGCCAGCGTCAACGGCGAGCCGCTGCGGCTGACCTCGCTGGAATACCGCCTGCTGCACTACCTGATGATGCACCAGGGCCGGGTGATCAGCCGCACCGAGCTGGTCGAGCACCTCTACGACCAGGACTTCGACCGCGACTCCAACACCATCGAGGTGTTCATCGGCCGCGTGCGCAAGAAGATCGGGCCGGAGCGCATCGAGACCGTCCGCGGCCTTGGCTACCGCCTCACCTGCCCGGCGGAAGAGACCGGCGGGACGGCGGGCGCGTGATGCGCTAGCCCGTGCTCAGAGAGGCGCTGCGCCGGCCCTCGCTGGCCCGCCGCCTGGTGCTCCTGGCGCTGGGCTGGAGCCTCGCCGCCCTGGTGAGCTCGGCGATCCTGTTCGCGGTGCTGTTCCAGCAGGCGGCGCTGCGCCGGTTCGACATGGGCCTGTCGGACCTGATCGACAACCTGATCGCCGGCGCGACGGTGGACCAGGGCCAGGTCTATGCGCCGGTGCTGACCGACGAGCGGGCGCTGCGGGCCTACAGCGGCCGCTACTGGGAGATCGCCGAGAAGACCCCGGACGGCAACGTCCGCGCCATCGTGCGCTCCCGCTCGCTGTGGGATTCCGAGCTGCACCCAGGGGTCCCGTTGCTTCAGGTGCTGGCGGCGACCCCCGGCAAGCCGGTCGGCTTCAACGTGCGCGGGCCGCTCAACGAGCCGCTGCGGGCGATGGCCCGCCAGGCGAGCTATCCAGGCCTGCCGCAGCCGTTGATCTTCATGGCCGCCGAGGACCGCTCGCCCATCGACCGCGACGTCCGCGCCTTCGTCGCCTGGACGGCGGGCGCCTTCTTCCTGCTGGGCGGCGGCCTGATCGTGGCGGTGGTCATCCAGGTGCGCGTCGGCCTGCGGCCGCTGTTCGAGCTGCGCCGCGAGGTGGCGGCCGTCCGCCGCGGCAAGGCCGAGCGCATCGACGGCGAGTTCCCCACCGAGCTGACGCCGCTGGCGGAGGAGCTCAACGCCTTGATGGCCCACAACCAGGAAGTCGTGGAGCGCCAGCGCACCCACGTGGGCAACCTGGCGCACGCCTTGAAGACGCCGATCTCGGTGATGATCACCGAGGCCAGCCAGCGGCCGGGGGCGTTGGCCGAGGTGGTCGCGCGCCAGGCCGAGGTGATGCGCCAGCACGTCGACCACCACCTGCGCCGCGCCCGCGCCGCGGCGCGCACCCAGGGGCAGGGCGAGCGCACGGACGTGGCCGAGGTGCTCGACGAGCTGGCCCGCACCCTGCAGCGCATCTTCGGCGACAAGGGCGTGGTCATCGACTGGGACTGCGACGAGGACCTCTACTTCCTCGGCGAACGGCAGGACCTCATGGAGATCGCCGGCAACGCCATGGAGAACGCCTGCAAATGGTGCCACGGCAAGGTCAAGGTCCGCGCCGGCGCGCTGGGGCCGGAGCGCCTCTGCCTCACCGTCGAGGACGACGGCCCGGGCCTGCCGCCCGACCAGCGCGCCTCGGTGCTGCGCCGCGGCGAGCGGCTGGACGAGACCGCGCCGGGCTCCGGCCTCGGGCTGTCGATCATCAACGAGCTGGCCCGCGCCTATCGCGGCGCGCTCACCCTCACCGACTCCAGCCTGGGCGGGCTGAAGCTGTCGATCGACCTGCCGCGCTCGGCCGCGTAACGGCGTCCTTTAAGCTTCGGAAAACCTTAACCCGGTGGAAGCCATGGTGAGGCTGCGGAGCTTCGTCCGCGCCGGAGCCGTTCATGCCCGCTCTATCCGAGCGCAAGATCGAGATCGTGCGGCGAATCGTGGAAACGGCTCCCGACACGGTCGTGGGCGGGCTGCAGGCTGCGCTCTCGGAGACTTCGGAGGACTCCGCCCTCGCCGGGGTGCGCCGCCTCGTGGAACGGGAGGCGGGCGACCGCCGCCTGCGCAACACCGTCCTCCAGCCGATCGCCCCGATCTGCGTCGGCGACGGCAAGGATCCGCAGCGGCTGGTGTTCCCCGGCCGCGTCCTCGCCCTGCTCTGGCGCGGGCTCAAGGAGATCGCGCCGGACGGGATCGCCCGCGCCGGCGCCGCCCTGATCGACTTCCGCCCGGGTGAGAGCCCGACCGAGCCGTTCGACAGCCTCGTGCGGATGGCGGCGCTGGCGCTGCGCAACCGCCAGACGCGGGAGTTCGAGATCGCGGCCGAGATCTGCGAGACCGCGCGCCCCGACGGCGGAGAGTTGCTCGCCCTCTGCCTCGACCTGTCGCCGATCGTGCGGCGCACCATCCCCAAGCTGCCCGACTGGATCACCCACTTCGGCGAGGGCACCACCGCGTCCGCCCGGATCGCCTACCGCGACGCCGTGGCGGTCGCCGACGACGCCGGGCCCCGCTTCTTCGAGATGCTGGCCGCCCAGCTCGCCCATCCCTGGATGGTGCTGCGGATCATCTCGGCGGTGATGGACAAGCCCACCGAGCGCTACCTCGCCGACTCCGAGCTCGCGGTGTTCGGCCAGCGGGTCATGCAGGACATCGAGGACAACCTGAAGGCCATCGCCCGGCTCGATCCCACCGCCGGTCCGGACGCCGGCCGCGCCACCGCCAAGAAGGTGGAGCGGATCACCTTCCTGATCAGCGAGATGGAGACCTGCATCGACCTCAGCCGCGAGCACGGCTGGGGGCACGAGATCGTCAACTTCAAGAAGAGCCTGGCGGGCGCGGTCGAGTCGCAGCTGCGCAGCGCCGAGAAGTTCGCCGCCGCGGCCTTGCCGACTCAGCCGCCCAAGCTGCGCCGCATCCGCCGCAACATCCCCAAGCTGAACCTCATGCCGGATCCCGCGGCGACCCGCCGGGCGGTGACGCTGCTGACCTTCGCTCAGGAGATCCGCTCCAGCGCCAACTACGGCGGCTTCGCCGCGGCGCGCGGCAAGATGCTCGAGAACCTCGGCGAGATGCTCGACAACTATGTCGAAGAGACGCTCGACCTGATCCGCACCGGCGACGCGGAGGACGAGGGGATCGGCTACGCGTTCCTGGAGGTCGCCGCCGAGATCAGCCTGCTGGCGCGCGACGAGAAGGCGGCCGAGCTCGTTCGCCGGCGCACCACAGCTGTCCGCCAGGAGAGCGCCTCCGGCGTCGGCGCCATGGCGCGCCTCATGACCCACTCGCGTACCTAGCCGCTTTCAGCTACACGGCCCCACATGATCGTGTTCTGGGTCGCAGCGGGCGTGCTTTCGGCCGCCGCGGCGGGCCTCATCCTCAGTCGCGCCGCCCGGGCCGCCGCCGAAGGCGAGGCCCAGGACCCCACGCCCATCCTCTATCGCCGGCAACTGGCCGAGATCGACGAGCTGGTCGAGCGCGGCCTGATGGGCGAAGCCGAGCACAAGAGCGCCCGGGCCGAGGCCGCCCGCCGCCTCCTGGCCGCCGCCGACGCGCCGGCCGACGCCTGGACCGCCGATGCGAAGCCGCGCGGCGCGGTGCTCGCCGCGGTCGCCGCCGCGCCGGCCCTGGCGCTGGTGATCTACCTGGCGCTCGGCTCGCCCGATGCGCCCGACCTGCCCTTCGCCAAGCGGATGAAGGCCTGGCAGGCGACCAATCCGGCCGAGCTGACGGCGCCCGAACTGGCGGCGGTGCTGAAGAAGATCACCGCCGAGCGGCCGAACGATCCGGACGGCTTCCGATTCCTGGCGATCGCCGAGGGCGCCGCTCAGAACCCGCCCGAGGCGGTGCGGGCGCTGCGCCGCGCGGTCAAGCTCGCGCCGCAACGGAGCGACCTCTGGGAGCTGCTCGGCGAAGCGCTCACCGCCGAAGCCGGCGGCAAGCTCACCGAGGAGGCCCAGGCCGCCTTCCAGCAGGCGGTGCGGCGTGACCCGAAGGCCGTCGTCGCCCGCTTCCAGCTGGCGCACGCCCGCATCGAGGCCGGCGACAAGGCGGGCGGGCTCGCCGACTGGCGGACGCTGATGGGCGAGCTGCCGGGCGATGATCCGCGCCGCGCCGCCATCGCCCAGGCGATCGCCGAGCAGACCGGCCAGGCCGCGCCGCAGGCCGCCCCGTCCGGCGGCCAGATGGAGATGATCCGCGGCATGGTCGAGGGCCTCGCCCAGCGGCTGAAGGCCAACCCGGAAGACCCCGACGGCTGGGTGCGGCTGGTGCACGCCTACGCCGTCCTCGGCGACGCCGCCCAACGCGACGCCGCGCTCAAGTCGGCCCGGGCGCGCTATGCTGCGAAACCCGAGGTGCTGCAGCAACTGGACGAGGCCGCCAAGGCGGCGCCGATGCAATGAGCTGGCTTCCCAAGTCCCCCAAGGCGCGCCGCCGCCTGACCCTGATCCTCGCCATCGCGCCGGTGCTGGCGCTGGCCGTGGGCCTGACGTTGTGGGGCCTGCGCGGGTCGATCTCGTTCTTCTACACGCCGAGCCAGGCCGCCGCCTCCAAGCCGCCGCCCGGCCGCTCGGTGCAGCTCGGCGGGCTGGTGGCGCAGGGCTCGGTGGTCAAGCACCCGGACGGCGCGGTGGAGTTCACCGTCGCCGACCAGCACGCCATGGACAAGGTGGTCTTCCAGGGCGATTTGCCGGACCTGTTCCGCGAGGGACAGGGAGTGGTCGCCATGGGCGCCTTCCGCGCCGACGGGGTGTTCGAGGCCAAGACCGTGCTCGCCAAGCACGACGAGAAGTACATGCCGCGCGAAGTCGCCGAGCAGCTGAAGAAGCAGGGCGAATGGCGCGGCGGCGGCGCCATGCCGGACTACGAGAAGGCGCAGCGCCCATGATCGCCGAGTTCGGCGCCTTCGCTCTGATGCTGGCGCTCGCCTGCGCCGTGGCCCAGTTCGGCCTGTCGGTGGCGGCCCGCTTGCGCCGCTCGATCGTGCTCGCCGCGGCGGGCGAGGGCGCGGCGCTGGCCTCGTTCGCCGGCGTGGCGATCGCCTTCGGCGTCCTGATGCACGCCTTCATCGTCTCCGACTTCTCGGTGGCCAATGTGGCGGCCAACTCGCACACCGAGAAGCCGCTGCTCTACCGCGTGGCCGGGACCTGGGGCAGCCATGAGGGCTCCATGCTGCTGTGGGTGCTGGCGCTCACCGGCTACGGCGCGGCCATGGCTGCGTTCGGCCGCAGCCTGCCGCGCGGCCTGAAGGCCGTGGCGGTGGCGACGCAGGGCCTGCTCGGCACGGTGTTCCTCGCCTATACGGTGTTCGCCTCCAACCCGCTGGCCCGGCTCGCCCAGGCGCCGGTGGAGGGCCGCTCGCTCAATCCGCTGCTGCAGGACCCGGCGCTCGCCGTCCACCCGCCGTTCCTCTACGCCGGCTACGTCGGCATGAGCGTGGTGTTCTCCCTGGCGGTCGCCGCCCTGGTCGAGGGCCGCGTCGACGCCGCCTGGGCGCGCTGGGTCCGGCCGTGGGCGCTGGGCGCCTGGAGCCTGCTGACCATCGGCATCACCCTCGGCTCGTTCTGGGCCTACTACGAACTCGGCTGGGGCGGCTGGTGGTTCTGGGACCCCGTCGAGAACGCCTCCTTCATGCCGTGGCTGGTCGCCGCCGCCCTGCTGCACTCGGCCATCGTCACCGAGAAGCGCGGCGCGCTGGCCGGCTGGACGGTGTTCCTCGGCCTGGCCGCCTTTTCGTTCTCGATGCTCGGGGCGTTCCTGGTGCGCTCCGGCGTGCTGACCTCGGTGCACGCCTTCGCCGTCGATCCGCGGCGCGGGGTGCTGCTGCTGATCATCCTCGGCGCCATGACGGGCGCCGGCTTCTCGCTGTTCGCCTGGCGCGCGCCGAAGCTTAGCCAGGGCGGCGTGTTCGCGCCGGTCAGCCGCGAGAGCGCGCTGGTGCTCAACAACATCCTGCTGGCGGCCGCCACGGCCACCGTCCTGCTCGGCACGCTCTATCCGCTGATCCGCGAGGCGGTGACCAAGGAGCCGATCTCGGTCGGGCCGCCGTACTTCAACCTGACCTTCACGCCGCTGATGGCGGTGCTGATCCTGATCCTGCCCGCCGGCCCGCTGCTCGCCTGGAAGCGCGGCGACGCGCGCGGCGTCGCCCAGCGGCTGTGGGCGGCCATGGCGCTGGCGCTGGTCGCCGGCCTGCTGGCCTACGCCGTGGTCAGCCCGAAGAAGGCGCTCGCCGCCACCGGCCTGACGCTCGGCGCCTGGCTGATCGCCGGCGCGGCCGCCGAGCTGGTCGAGCGGACCCGCGCGTTCCGGGTCCCCGCCGCCGAGACCTGGCGGCGGCTCATCGGCCTGCCGCGCGGCGCCTGGGGCATGACGCTCGCCCACCTCGGCCTCGGCGTCTTCGTGCTCGGCGCCTGCTTCGAGACCGGCTGGCGCGCGGAGGCGGCCGAGACCCTGCCGCTCGGCGGGGCGCTCGACGTCGGCGGCTACCACCTGACGCTCGACAGCGTGAATCCGGTGGAGGGGCCGAACTATGACGCCGACCGCGGCCTGATCACCGCCACCAAAGGGGGCCGGCTGGTCTGCCACGCGCAGCCCGAGCGGCGGCTTTATCTGGCCAACGGCCAGACAACCTCAGAAGTGGCCATCTGCGATCGCGGCGCGTCCCATCTCTACATTGTGCTCGGCGAGCGGCGGGAAGCCGGCGGGAAACCGGTCTGGCTGGTGCGCGGCTACTGGAACCCGTGGGCGATGCTGATCTTCCTGGGGCCGGTGATCATGGCGCTCGGCGGCCTGACCTCGCTCTCCGACCGGCGGCTGCGGCTCGGCGTCGCCGCGGGCCGCAAGGCGCAGCCGGAAGGCGCGCCGAAGGTGCAGGCCGCATGAGGCTGCGGGCGCTCCTCGCGGGCCTGGCGGGCGTGCTGTGCATCGCCGCCGCCTCCGATCCGGCCGAGCGCCTGCCCGACCCCGCCCAGGAGGCGCACGCCCGGGCGATCTTCAAGGATATCCGCTGCCTGGTCTGCCAGAACGAGTCCATCGACGACTCCGAGGCCGAGCTGGCCCGCGACCTGCGCCGCACGGTGCGCGAGCAGGTGACGGCCGGCCGCAGCGACGCCGAGATCAAGCGCTATCTCACCGACCGCTATGGTCAGTTCGTGCTGATGCGGCCCTCGTTCGACGCCGGCAACCTGATGCTCTGGCTGGGGCCGTTCCTGGTGGTCGCGCTCGGCGTCGTCCTACTGCTCGGGCGCCTGAGGAACCGGCAGCCGGACGCGGAGCTTTCCACAGCCGAGGCGGAACGCGTCGAACGGCTATCGCGAGAAGGCCCGCCCTGACATCATTGCGCCGCAGACCGGCCGAATTGCCGAACGGAGGGTGACCTAAACGTAACTTGAGAGCGGTTGCGCTCTCGTGCATCGAACCTAGGTTTGTGGTGCGCGCCGACCGCTCCCCGGCGTGCGCAGGGAAAAACACTGATGACCTCGAAGAAGACCGGTTACCTCTTTGGCGCCGTCGCCGGCGCCGGTGTTATGGCGGCTGCCGTGGCGGGCGCAGGAATGCGCCTCCCGGACGCGCATGCCGGCGAGGGCCAGGTGATCAAGGCCTCGACCGCACCGATCTTCGCGCCGCCGCCCGGCGCGCCCATGTCCTTCGCCGACATCTTCGAGAAGGTCTCGCCCGCCGTCGTCTCGATCAACGTCACCAGCCGCGTCGATCCCTCGGTGCTGCGCCGGATCCCGGGCCTCGAGGGCCTGCCGTTCGACCTCGTGCCGAAGGGCGGCCAGGGCGGCCAGGGGGGCGGCGACGACGACGAAGGCGCGTCGCCCTCCAACCCGCCGCAGGGCGGCCGCACGCCGCGGGGCCAGCCCAAGCTGCCGACCCAGCAGTCCTCGGGCTCGGGCTTCTTCATCTCGCAGGACGGCTACATCGTCACCAACAACCACGTCGTCGAGAACGCCGAGAGCATCAAGGTCGTGCTCAAGGACGAGCGGGAGCTCGACGCCAAGGTGATCGGCCGCGACGAGGCCACCGACCTGGCGGTGATCAAGGTCACCGGCGGGCCGTTCCCGTTCGTGAACTTCGAGAACTCCGGCAAGCCGCGCGTCGGCGATTGGGTGTTCGCGGTCGGCAATCCGTTCGGCCTGGGCGGCACCGCCACCGCCGGCATCGTCTCGGCCTACGGCCGCGACATCGGCGAGACCTTCGTCGACTACATCCAGATCGACGCGCCCATCAACCGCGGCAACTCCGGCGGCCCGACCTTCGACATCTACGGCCGGGTGATCGGGGTCAACACCGCGATCTTCTCGCCGACCGGCGGCTCGGTGGGCATCGGCTTCGCCATCCCGGCGGAGGTGGCCGAGCAGGTCACCCGCCAGCTGATCAACGGCGGCAAGATCCAGCGCGGCTACATCGGCGCGACCATCCAGAACTTCACCAACGAGATGGCCGAAGCCCAGGGCATGGGCGACCAGAAGGGCGCGATCGTCTCCGACCTGGTGCCCAACGGGCCCTCGGCGCGGGCCGGCCTGCTGCCCGGCGACGTGGTGGTGTCGGTGAACGGCCAGATCGTGAAGAGCTCGTCCGAGCTGACCCGTCAGGTGGCCAAGGCGAAACCGGGCGACGTGCTGCGCCTGGACGTCGTGCGCGACGGCAAGCACCGCAACGTCGAAGTGCGCTCCGGCGTGCGGCCGTCGGAAGCCGAGCTCGCCGCCAACGACAACGGTCCGGGCAAGCAGGCGCCGGGCGGCGGCGCGCCCACTGCGCCGGTCGCGCCGGCGGTGCTCGGCCTCAAGCTGGCGCCGCTCGACGAGAGCATGCGCAAGCAGCTCAGCCTGCCGGCCGAGGTGCGCGGCGCGGTGATCACCGGCGTCGACGACAGCTCCGACGCCGGCGAGAAGGGCCTGCGCCGCGGCGACGTGATCGTCCGGGCGGGCGACCGCCAGGTGGTCAACGCCGCCGACGTCTCGCTCGTCGTCGACCAGGCCCGCAAGGCCGGCCGGCCGAGCGTCCTGGTGGGCGTCTACCGCAGCGGACGGACCATCTTCCTGCCGCTGAAGATCACGAAGTAGGATCACGCCGTTACGAGTCGCCGGGGGGCCGACATGAAGATCCTGATCGTAGAAGACGACCTCGAAGCCGCGGACGCCATGGTCCGCGGCCTCGCCGAGGCCGGCCATGAGTGCATCCAGGCGGCCGACGGCGAGGCGGGCCTCGGCGCCGCCCGGGCCGGCGAGTTCGACGTGATGATCGTCGACCGGATGATGCCGAAGATGGACGGCGTCACCCTGGTCGAGACGCTCCGGCGGGAGGGCGACGGCACGCCCGTCCTCTTCCTCTCGGCGCTCGGCGAGGTCGGCGACCGCGTCACCGGCCTCACGGCCGGGGCCGACGACTACCTGGTGAAGCCCTACGCCTTCGCCGAGCTGATCGCCCGTGTCTCGGCGCTCTCGCGGCGGCGCGAGACCGGCTCGGTGGCGACGGTCCTCAAGGTCGGCGACCTCGAGATGGACCTGATCGGCCGCACCGTGCACCGCCAGGGCAAGGAGATCGACCTCCAGCCGCGCGAGTTCCAGCTGCTGGAATTCATGATGCGCCACGCCGGCCAGTCGGTGACCCGCACGATGCTGCTGGAGAAGGTCTGGGAATACCACTTCGACCCGCAGACCAACGTCATCGACGTCCACATCTCGCGGCTGCGCTCGAAGATCGACAAGGGCTTCGAGCGCCCGATGCTGCAGACCGTGCGCGGCGCCGGCTACCGGTTGGATGCGTAGTCTGCCTCCCCCGTTCACGGGGGAGGGGAACCGCACGCCGAAGAGCGGGCGGTGGAGGGGGGCGAGCCCTCCGCACTGCAGACCCCTCGCCCCTCCCACCATCCGCTCGGCGCTGCGCTCGGCGGACGGTCCCCCCTCCCCATGAATGGGGCGGGTAGAGCCATGCGCCTGCCGCGCATCTTCCGGACGACGGCGTTCCGACTGACGCTGCTGATCCTGACGCTGTTCCTGGCCGGGGCGAGCGCCTTCCTGGCCTACATCTACGTGGCCACGGCGGGCGAGGCGACGCGGCGCACCGACCGCGAGATCGTCCGCGAGATGCGCTCGCTGGTGGGCGCCTACGACCGCGCCGGGGTCGATGCGGTGAACCAGTCGCTGATCGAGCGCGCCGCCAGCGAGCGGCCGTTCCTATATCTGCTGCTCGACAAGGACGGGAAGCGCATCTCTGGCTCGATCGAGGGCTTGCCGGTGGTGAAGTTCGACGGCAGGCCCACCTGGACCAGCTTCTCGGTCACCGACCAGGGTCCGCACGGCCTGATCTCGCACCCGGCGCGCGGCCTGCAGGAGCGTCTGCGCGGCGGCGAGGTGCTGTTCGTCGGCGCCGACGTGGGCGAGGACCAGGCCTATGTGACCAAGGTCAACCGGGCGCTCGCCGGGGCCGGCGCGCTGGTGATCATCCTCGGCCTGTCATGTGGGGTGCTGGTCAGCCGCAACGTCAGCCGCAGCATGGCCGGCCTGACGGCGGTGCTGGAGGCGGTGAACGCCGGCGACCTGGCGGCCCGCGCCCAAGTGCGCGGCACCCGCGACGAGTTCGACGAGCTGGCGCAGGGCCTCAACGAGATGCTCGACCGGCTGGAGCGCTCCATGGCCGGCCACAAGCACGCCGGCGACGCCATCGCCCATGACCTGCGCTCGCCGCTGACCCGCCTGCGGGCGCGGCTGGAGGCGGCGTGGCTCGACGTGGAGGCCGGCAGGACGGACCCGACCCAGGCCTTCGAGCAGGCGCTCGCCGACACCGACGGCGTGCTGAAGACCTTCAACGCGGTGCTCGCCATCGCCCGCCTGCAGGCCGCAGGCTCGGCCCCCGACCCGGCGGTGTTCGACGCCGGCGAACTCGCCGCCGACATCTCCGAGCTCTACGAGCCGCTCTGCGAGGACAAGGGCATCGACTTCGCCGCCGAGCTCGGCAAGGGGCTGCAGGCGCGCGGCAACCGCGAGTTCCTGGCGCAGGCCCTCGCCAATCTGCTGGACAACGCCGTGAAGTACACCCCGGCCGGCGGGGCGATCATGCTGCGCGTGCGCCGCCGCTCCTCCGGCGAGGTGGAGTTCTCCGTCACCGACACCGGCCCCGGCGTGCCGGAAGCGGACCGGGCGCGGGTGATCGAGCGCTTCGTGCGCCTGGAGAACAGCCGCAACCAGCCGGGCGCGGGCCTCGGCCTGTCGCTGGTCGCCGCCGTCGCCGAGGCGCACGGCGGCCGCATCGAGCTGGACGAGGGGCCAGGCAAGGTCGGCGACAGCGGCCCCGGCCTGCGCGTCGCGCTGATCCTGCCGCGGGCGTCCTGAGCGCCGCCGCGGCAGTGGCGGCGCTAGCGCGTGGTGCGGCCCGAGGCGGCCCACTGCAGGATTTCGCCTGTCAGGGTCTCGGCCGCCGCCGCCCGCCCGCCCGGACCTAAGATGACGAACTCGATCTCCGGCAGCGTTGGCAGCGCTGGGCTGGCTGCGATGACGGCCAGGCCGCTCGGCATCAGGCGCGTCGAGTGGGGCATCAGGCCCACGCCGGCGCGGGCCGCTGCGCTGAGCCCTGTCAGGCTGGCGCTGGTGAACGCGATCCGCCAGGCCCGCTGCGCCCGCTCTAAGGCGTCGAGCGCCAGCGCGCGCGTGACGCTGGGCGGCGGATAGAGCAGGAGCGGCAGGGCAAGCTCCGGCTCGATGCGGAAATCAGCGCGCCCGACCCAGGCGATGGGCTCGCGCCAGGCGGTCAGCCCGCGCAGATCGCCGGTCCGACGCTTCACAAAAATGAGGTCGAGGCGCCCCGCGTCGTAGGCGTCGTAGAGCTGCTCGCTGAGCCCCACGGTCAGTTCGAGATCCACCTCGGGGTAGCGGCGGATGAAGCCCGCCAGCACATCAGGCAGGGCGGAGAGGACGAAGTCTTCCGACGCGCCGACGCGAAGCCGTCCGCGCAAGGGCGTGCCGGACAGGTGGCGGTCGAGGCCTGCGTGCGCGTCGAGCACACGGCGGGCGTGCTCGAGCACCGCCTCGCCCTCCGGCGTAAGCGACACGCGGTGAGTGTCGCGGTCCAGGAGCCGGCGGCCCGTCGCGCCTTCGAGCTGCTTGATGTGCTGGCTCACCGTGGACTGCCGCACGTGCAACTGGCGTGCGGCCGCGCTGAAACCGCCTGTCTCGGCGACCGCGACGAGGGTGCGCAGGAGGTCGGGGCGGATCGGCTGCATGGTCATCACAATATGCGATCACCGATATCGTGGCCATCACCATTGTGAACGGTTGGGCGGGTTCGTAGCTGTGGCGCGAACAGGAGTTCGTCATGTCCATCAGAGCCGCGATCGCCAAGCTTCCGATCGACCCCTATTTGCTGCTGTTGATCGCCACCGTCGGGCTCGCATGGATCCTGCCCGCCGAAGGAAAGGCGGCGGGCGTGGCGGACGCCAGCGTGAACGTGGCCGTCGCGACGCTCTTCTTTCTTTACGGCGCGCGGCTGTCGCCTTCCGCCATCTGGGCCGGCCTGACCCACTGGCGGCTTCAGACATTGGTGTTCGCCAGCACCTATCTGCTGTTCCCGGTCATCGGCGTTGCGCTCAATCTCATGCTGCGCGGCCACATCGCGCCCGAAGCGGCCACCGGGCTGCTGTTCGTGTGTCTGCTGCCCTCGACGGTGCAATCGTCGATCGCCTTCACCTCGATCGCGCGCGGCAATGTCCCCGCCGCGCTCTGCGCGGCGTCGGTTTCCAACATGGCCGGCGTCGTCATGACGCCTGCGCTCGTGGCCCTGCTGCTGCCTGCGGCGAGCGGCGGCCTGTCCGCGCACGCCCTGATCGACATCGCATGCCAGATCCTGCTGCCGTTCCTGGCGGGCCAGGTGGCGCGCCGCTGGATCGTGGACTGGCTGCTCCGGCATCCGGTGCTCACGGCCGTCGTCGACCGCGGCTCGGTCCTACTGGTGGTCTACGCCGCCTTCAGCGCCGGCACGGCGACAGGCGTCTGGGCCAGGGTCTCCCTGGAAGACGTGGCGCTGATCCTCATGCTCGACCTGGTCATCCTCGGCCTGGTGCTCGTCACGACCACGGCCGTCAGCCGCCGGCTCGGCTTCTCCACCGAGGACGAGATCGCCATCGTCTTCTGCGGCTCCAAAAAGAGCATGGCCGGCGGCATTCCCATGGCGAGCATCCTGTTTCCCGGCCACGCGGTCAGCCTGATCGTTCTGCCGCTCATGCTCTTCCACCAGGCGCAGCTGTTCGCCTGCGCGACCCTGGCGCGGCGATACGATAGGCGCGCCGCGCCAGCGCCGAGCGCGAGGCGGCCAAGCGACGGTGTTCTCGGTCTGAGCTCGCCGTCTGCAGGTTCGCCGCTCGCGGACCCCTCAGCGCGCCTTGGCGGCTAGAACCCCGCGGCCGTGAGCCGGTGGAAGACGAGGCTCAGAAGCGTCCACCAGAAGGCGACGGCGAGGGCGAGAACGACCACGACGATGGCGATCCGCCCCCAGCGCAGCCGGCGCCGCGGCCTGTCCGGACGGTTCCTCCGCTCACCGTTCATCCAGTCCGCCGTCGCTTCCATCCGCGAACAGAACGACCGTCGGGCCGATCCTCGCCATAACGTTTGACGCGGCCAAGCGCCGCCCGCTGGACGACTCCCCGCGGGATCACCATTTATCGGCCCTGTCCCGCGACCTGCAGTGGGACTGGGAGACCAAAGGGCCCAGATGTCCAAGATCCGAACCACCCTCACCGGCGCGCTCACCGCCGCCGTGGGGCTGTCGCTTGTGCTGGCCGCACCGGCCGACGCCCGCCGCGGCGGCAGCTTCGGCAGCCGCGGCTACCGCACCTATTCCGCGCCGGCGCCGACGTCGACCGCGCCGGGCTACACCGCGCCCGTGCAGCGCTCGATGACGGCGCCGTCCGCCAATCCGGGATCCTCGCCGTCCGGCTATCAGCCGGCGCGGCCGAGCGTCATGCCCGGCCAGCCCAACGGCGGCTTCTTCCAGCGGCGGCCGGGCTTCGGCACGGGCCTCGCCGCGGGCCTGCTGACCGGCGGCCTCGTCGGCGCCCTGATGGGCCACGGCTTCGGCGGCGGCTGGGGCGGGTACGGCATGGGGGCCGGCGGCGGCTTCCTGGCCGCGCTGATTCAGCTGCTGCTGGTCGGCGGACTGATCGCGCTCGCCGTCAGCTTCTTCCGCCGGCGCTCGAACCCCGCCATGGCCGGTCCGTTCGGCGCCGCCTACGAGCCCGACCCGCAGCCCATCCAGGGGCCATGGGGCGGCTACGCCAACGGCGGCCAGGCCTACCCGCCGCCGTCGGACGACATCGCCGTCTCCGCCGCCGACCGGGCCGCCTTCGAGCGCCTCCTGGGTGAGGTGCAGGACGCCTTCGGGCGCGAGGACTACGGCGCGCTGCGCGAGCGCACGACGCCGGAGGTGATGAGCTTCCTCGCCGAGGAGCTCAGCCAGAACGCGACCCACAACCGGCGCAACGACGTCAGCCAGCTGCGCCTCCTGCAGTCGGACGTCTCCGAGGCCTGGTCGGAAGGCGACGCCGACTACGCGACCGTCGCCATGCGCTACGAGAGCCTCGACGTCATGCGCGACCGCCAGACCGGCGCGATCGTGGAAGGCGATCCCAATCGCCCCACCCAGACCACCGAGCTCTGGACCTTCGTCCGCCACAGCGGCGGGCCCTGGAAGCTGTCGGCCATCCAGGAGACCTGAGGGGAACCTCCTCTCCCCCACGCAAAGCGTGGAGGGAAAGGGCAGGGACGGGGGCGGAGAAGGCGTTTCGGCCGCCGCTCCACGAGCCGCCAGTGGGCGCCGGCTGAATCGGGCGCGATGGCGGCGCGACCTGCGTCGCCCCTCTCCCTTACCCTCTCCCCTCTCGGCTGCGCCGGAGGGAGAGGAGCTCGCGCAAGTGCGAGGGCTCGGGCGCAAAGCCCTTCCCAGCGGGTCCTCTAGCCTGGGCCGCTTCGCCAGGCGGCCCAGGCCAGCACCGCCCAGCCGATCAGGAAGCTTAAGCCCCCGAACGGCGTGATCGCGCCGACCCAGCGCGGCGCGCCGGCGGCGAGCGCGAACAGCGAGCCCGAGAACAGCAGGGCGCCGGCCAGGAAGAAGGCCGGCGCGAACCGCGCGCGTTCGGCGCCGGCCTGCATGAGCGGCGCGCAGGCGAGCGTCGCCAGCGCGTGCATGGCGGCGTACTGCGCGCCCGTCCTGAGCAGCTCCTGCGCCCGCGGGTCTCTCACGCCGTGCGCGGCGAAGGCGCCGACCGCCACGGACACGAAGCCGGCGACGGCCGCCAGGGTCAGCCAGTTCCGACGCGTCCAGACGCCCATGCCGCCACCTCCGTCATCCCAGGCCTTGGGCCTCTTTATCACCGTCATGGCCGGGCTTCTTTACCCCCAGACCGGCGGCCGGCGGTCCTTCCAGGGCGCTTCCTTCTCCAGCTGGCCGGCCAGGCGGAAGAGCGTCGCCTCGTCGGCGTATTTGGCGGTGAACATCATGCCGATCGGCAGGCCGCCCGCCGACATGGCGAGCGGCAGGGACATCGACGGCTGGCCGGAGAAGTTGAACGGCGGGGTGTAGGGGAAGACGCGCCCCTGACGGCGGTTCACTTCCTTGGGCTCGAGGTTCACCGGGTCGATGAAGCCGATCTGCGGCGGCGGCTCGCCCATCACCGGGCAGAGATAGACGTCGATGTCCTCGAAGGCGGCGAGCGTCGCCCGGTTCAGCATCCGCGTCTCCTGCAGGGAGCGCATGACGTCGGCGCCGGTCTGGCGCAGGCCCGCCTTGTAGCTCGCCCAGGTGAGCGGCTCGAGCTCGTCCGGCTCCGGCTCGCGGCCGACCTGCGCGATCAGCCGCGCCATGCCGGCCGCGAAGTTGGCCGCCGCGGCCGGTCCGCGGGAGGCATAGAGCGCCCGATAGTCGAGGCCCAGGCCGCGCTCGATCACTTCGTGGCCGAGATCCCGCAGCAGCTGGGCGGTCGCCTCCAGCGCCGCCTGCACCTCGGGATCGATCGGCCGGCCCGACGCCGTCTCCGACGACCAGGCGATGCGCAGCCGTCCGGGCGAGGCCGCGACCTCCTGCAGGTAGGGCCGGGCCTTGGGCGGGGCGGGGTAGGGTGACCCGGGCTCGGGATGGCCGGTGGCGTCGAGCATGGCGGCGCTGTCGCGCACGGTGCGGCTGACCACGTGGTCGACGACGTTGCCGAGCGCGTAGTCGTAGCCGTCCGGCAGGTTGGGGTTGCGGTCGCGGGTGACCTTCAGGCCGACGAGGCCGCAGCAGGCGGCCGGGATGCGGATCGAGCCCAGGCCGTCGGAGGCGTGGGCCAGCGGGACCATGCCGGCCGCCACCGCCGCCGCCGAACCGCCGGAAGAGCCGCCGGCGATGTGGTCCGGATTCCACGGATTGCGGCAGGGGCCGAGCAGGGCGCTCTCCGTCGTGCCGGTGATGCCGTACTCCGGCGTGTTGGTCTTGCCGAGCGGCACGACGCCCGACGCCCGGTAGCGGCGGGTCAGGCCGCCGTCGTCCGCGTCGACCATGTCCCTGGCGAAGCGGCTGCCCGACGTGCGCGGCCAGCCGGCCACCGGCATGCCGAGGTCCTTGATCAGGAACGGCACGCCGCGGAACGGGCCGTCCGGCAGCTCGCCCCGCGCCCAGCGGCGCGCGTCGTCGAAGCCCTGGTAGACCACCGCGTTGAGCGCCGGGTTGTGGCGCTCGATGCGGGCGATGGCGGCCTCGACCAGTTCCGACGGGCTGACCTGCTTCGAACGGACCAGCGCCGCCAGGCCGAGGCCGTCGTGCTCCGAATAGTCCTCCATCAGTGGGCTCCAGCGCTCAGGAAGGCGAGCTTCTCGACCGGCGCGAGATCGCGGACCTGGCGCTTCAGGGCGGCGAACGCGCCGTCGGCGGCGTCCAGGGCGGCGTCGATGTCGGCCTCGGTCATCGCCGCGCAGAGGAACATGTTGTGCCAGGGGTGCACGTAGACGCCGCGGGCCAGCATCTCGGAGGCGAAGCAGAAGCCCTTCCTGAGGTCCGGATCGTCATCGAACAGGAACAGCGGCATGGTGACGGGCCCGGTCTGGCGGAAGGCGAAGCCCGCCGCGGCCGCCCGCTCCGCGAGGCCGTCGCGCAACCGCGCGCCGAGCGCCGTGATCCGCTCCAGATAGTCGGTCTCGCGGACCAGCCGCAGGGTCTCCAGCCCCGCCGCCATGGGCGCGGCCTGATACCAGTACGAGCCGGTGACGTAGATCGCCGCCGCCGCCTTGCGGGCGACCTCGGAGCCCAGCAGCGCCGAGATCGGGTGGCCGTTGGCGATGCACTTGCCCCAGGTGGAGAGGTCCGGCTGCACGCCGATCGTGGTCCACGAGCAGTCGCGAGCCAGCCGCAGGCCCGCGCGCACGTCGTCGACGATCAGCAGGGCGCCGGTGCGGTCGCAGATCTCGCGGGCCTTCCTGGCGTAGGCGAGGTCCGGCTCGGCCTGGTCGATGAAGGCGTCGTGCTTGAACGGCGCGGCGAAGATGCAGGCGAGGTCGTCGCCGGCGTCGGCGGCCGCAGCCTCGAGCGAGGCCACGTCGTTGTAGTCGCAGAACAGCTGGTGGGCCCGGTCGCTGTCGATGACGCCGGCCGGCCGCGGCGTGCACCAGGCCGCCGCCCCGTGGTAGGCGCCCTTGGCGCGGATCACCGTCTTGCGCCGCGTATGGGCGCGGGCCACGGTCAGCGCCATGGAGGTGGCGTCGGTCCCGTTCTTGCAGAACATCGCCCAGGCGGCGTGGCCGACGAGGCCGACCATCGCCTCGGCCATCTCGACCATCAGGGCGGTCGGCCCGGTCAGCGTGTCGCCGAGGCCGAGCTGGCGGACGTAGGCCGCGTCGATCTGCGGGTTGGCGTAGCCGAACAGGTTCGGGCCGTAGGCGCACATGAAGTCGAGGTAGCGCCGGCCGTCGGCGTCCCAGACGTGCGCGCCCTCGCCCCTCTCGAAGAACTGCGGGTAGTCGTCGGGCAGCAGCCCCACCGCCTGGTGGCCATACATCCCGCCCGGGATCACCGCCGCCGCCCGCTCACGCAGCTCGCGGTCCCGGCTGTTGCTGCGGTCCATGTCGTCCGCCTCCCTGATTGTTGCTGAGACCATCGCGCGGCGCGGGCGCGGCGGCAATCTTCCCGGTGTCATCCCGGTTTTGGCCGCAGGCCGAAGGCCGGGATCCCGGTCTTCGCTTCGCGAACCGGGATGACACCCTGGGGCTTTTCGCCGACTCTTGTTAGCTGACCGCATGTCAGCGCCCTTCCGCATGGGCCTCTACTATGGGGCGATCTTCGTCGGCACCGGGGTGTCGTCGCCGTATCTACCGGTGTGGTTCGCCCATCATGGGCTGTCGGGCGCGCAGATCGGGCTGATCCTGTCCTTGCCGATGCTGGCGCGGGCCGTCAGCGCGCCCTTGCTGGCGATCTGGGCCGACAGCTTCCGGCTGCGCCGCACCGCCCTGGTGGTCATGGGCGCGGCGGTGAGCGTGCTCTACGCCGCCATGGCCCTGCCGTTCGGCTTCGCCTGGTGGACGGTGGTCTGGTTCGCCGCCTCGTCCATGTATTCGACGCTCAGCCCGCTGGCCGACGTCATCGTCCTCAAGCGCGCCGCCCGCGACGGCTTCAACTTCGGCTGGCCGCGCGGCGTCGGCTCGGTCTGCTTCATCATCGGCAACGTCGGCATGGGCGCGCTGCTCGCCCGTCATTCGCCGGAGATCGTGCTGGTCTGGATGGTCGCCGCCGTGGCCCTGGCGAGCCTCGGGGCCCGCTTCCTGCTGCCCCCCGACCCGGTGCACGAGGCGGGCGAGCCGCCGCGCCTGACCGACCGTCTGGCGGGCCTCGGCGAGCTGCTGCGCGACCCGGTGTTCATGACCGCGACGCTCGCCGCCGGCTGCGTGCAGTCGGCGCACGCCTTCTACTACGGCTTCTCGACGCTGGCCTGGAAGCAGCAGGGCATCCCGGAGAGCCTGACCGGCGTGCTCTGGGCGACCGGCGTCACGGCCGAGATCGGCTTCATGTGGTTCCTCGAGCCCTGGCGCCGCCGCATGGGGCCGCGCAATCTGCTGACACTCGGGGCCGTGGCCGCCGTGGTGCGCTGGAGCGCGCTGGCCTTCGCCCCGCCGCT
>Ga0310811_10003659_pt1 | contig 19374 bp, 13 predicted proteins | sample YCmetagenome_FD_207642 | JGI IMG/M metagenome (GOLD analysis project Ga0310811, IMG submission 207642) | Soil microbial communities from experimental microcosm in Duke University, North Carolina, United States - YC | ecosystem: Engineered > Artificial ecosystem > Soil microcosm > Unclassified ...
AAGACCATGAAAAGGACGAGGCAGGACAGCAATGATGTGTTTTTGTCCCGCGTGGAGAACAACGTTGTTCCTGACTTGCGCCCAAGCGACATCCTCAGGATCAACGAGAGTGACCTGCATAGTTGCTGGCATCTGCCTATTTTGTTGTGGCAGCGGAATTGTAAGTGCGAGGCGTTGCTCACTTACTTCGATACATGTGGCCGGAGCCCGCGTTTTTGGCGATGCTGTAACTGCTTCGTGCTGAGCATGGAGGCTCTCAATGAAACAAGTGAGAGATAGTAGTAAGAAAGCGCAAAGACGAAGCCGGCCCATCTAAGAACCTCGAGTGAGGCGATGGTAGCACTAAATGTGCAGAAGTAAACGGCAGGGGCCTGCGCCACCTGAATCAGTTTTCGAGGATGCTGGTCGAAACGCGCTAAGTTTCGATTCCCACGTAACAGACGCGGCCGATGATGTAGTCGGACGGCTTCTTGTCGGGTTCAATCGTCAGCACCTCAACCGGGTAAGCCTGGTTGTGTGGACGCAGGATCAGATAGTTGTCGGCGTGCTCGACGTACTTGACGGTCAGAGTTTCGTTCTTGCGAACCGCGTACATGTTGTTCTCGCCCTTGCGGTAAGAATGCAGGGCGTTGTAATGGCGATCGAGGAGGATGGTCGCGCCCGGCAACATGCGCGGATACATGCTCATGCCTTCGCGGGCGTCGACGCGGATGATGACGAAGCGTTCCCAGGTGTCGCGGTCGCCTTCCATATCGGCGCGCATGCGGCGCAGAAAGCTTTTCTTAAATTTCAGGATTTCGCGGACATGCATTTTCATGACGAGCGGCTGGGCGGCGGCCACGTCATCATCGACCAGCATGACGCTGTCGAATTCGTCATCGCTGGGAGCGGGGATGCTGGCCCGCTTGTTGACCTCGACGGGATCGAGCAGATCGAGCACGGAGAGATGCTGGACGGCGAGCACTTTGTCCATGCCCTCGAGGCTCAAGCCGCGCTTGCGGTTGAGGAAGTTCGAGATGTGCGCCTGCTTGAACCCTGTCTGCTCCGCCAGTCGTAGCCCGGTGAGGTCTCCGTCCTCGATCCGGTCCCACAGGGTTTTGCGCAGATTTTCCTGCAAAGTGCGGAATTTCATGCCGGAAGTATAGCACCGGCTTATAGCCTCGTGATATTAACCATCCAAGTACAACACCTCAAAGGAAATAAATTTCTTGACTCGGGAAGTACAAGAAAGCTATACATGGGAAGATTTTTATAACTCATACTGTAGTTAGTAGAAAGTGTGTTTTCATATGTCCGAACCTGAAATTCTGGCAACCAGCTTTGTTGAATTGCGTCGCAAGGTGCAATCGGCGGAGCTACTCTCTGCTTCCACGGAAAGCCTGTTGCGATCGTGTCACTTCACGGGCCGATTGAGCGTGGTCGTGCAAAACGGACGCGTGCTCAAGTCGGGCTATGAAGAGGGATATTTCCGGCATCACGAATAGCCGGGACGCGCAGGATGCACTCATAACTAAATAATCAAGCAGGTCATCGTAAGAGAAACGAGCCCTGTACCGGTAGCTCCGGTGCGGGGCTTTTTTGTTTTGGTAGTCAGGAGTCCGTAGTCCGCAAGAAGAAACTCCGAATTCGGAGCGCCAATCTGGGGATGCAAAGTCAATCAAAGGCTTGCTGACTGCAACTCGCTACTGGCGACTGACTACTGGCTACTGACTACGGAGTTCTTCATATAGGAGATGGCAATCATGGAACTGATCGAAGCTGAAATCGGAAGTGACGAGATCGAAGAAGTGGAGCTGAAGTATTGCGAGCGGTGTGGTGGGTTGTGGTTGCGATTGAAAGGTGACGTCGAGATCTACTGTGCGCCTTGCATCCCGAAAATGGACGAACTTCCCGGGGGCAGGCATCCACAGCGCATGGAGTCGCGATGGCCGGCAGGGCGTGGTTTGAAGCTCCAAAGTGCGATTGACACGATTGTGGAGCTTTGCATTCGTGGAGGCCGAGCATGAGCACAATGACGCTTCCGGTGGTGATGGCGGTGGCGGATGAAGAGGAACTGGAAGTCTCGGCGATCACAGAGGCAAATTTGCCGGTCGAGGATAAATGGGCTTCGACAGACACTAGCGATCCGGAGTTGTCGTTCTATCGAGACAGGACCATGGCGATACTAAAGCGTTATGCGCGGATGTCGATTGAGGTCGGGCGCCTGCCTTCGGTCCTGGGACGCGAACTGTTTCGCGGACACGTGACGGGCTACCAGGTGGCGACGTTCGAAGACGTAGTGATCTTCGTGCATGACGTGGAACGCTGCGTCGCGCAGCTCGACGCGTTCTCGCGGCAGGTGGTCGGTAAGTGCATTCTTCTCGATTACAGTCAGCAGGAGGTGGCGCGAATGATGCATGTCGGCCTGCGGACGATCCAACGAGAACTGCCGGATGCTCTCGATCAATTGACGCTACTCTTTCTGCGGGGCGGAATCATGAAAGAGAAAAGCCATCGGGCGAAAGCGAGCAAAAAATCTTGTCAAGGGGGTGAAAACGACGATTCGTTTGTAAGTGACTGTGTCGACTGGAAAAATAATTTCTGAAAAGTTGGCGGGTTCACCCCTTTCAACCTGCTATTCTGAAATTAAGAGTGAGAAAAAAGAAAATAACTGAGAGTTGCTGAGCGAATCGGCAATGAGGTGGGTTCGGGAGGCGCGATGCATATCGCGCCTTTTCCATTTTGCAGATAGATATTTTGACGGGAGATCAGTTTGGCGACGAAGAAGCGGTTACGGAAACGGTCAACGGTGCAGGTGAGCGTGTCGAGGAAACCGGTGGATGCGGAGCTGGTCCGCCAGAAGATCCGAAGCATGGTGGCGAACCATGCCTATGATATGACACGGGCCATGATCAGCGAAGCGGTGGATGGTGGAAGCATCGCGGCGATGAAGTTTCTGCTCGAGTTGGCGGGGATCTTCCCGGCGAACCCGGAGATGGAAGAGACGAGTTCCGGAGAGTCGCTGGCGAAAACGCTTCTCGAACGATTGGGACTGCCTGAGAAGCCGTTCGACGAACCACAGCCGGTGTAGAGTTAGAATCAGAAGATTAGTCGTTGGTCGCCGGTCGTTGGCCGTTTGCGAATTATTGTTTGGATCATGGGTGCGCGCGAGATCCCCTTCGGCTTCGCTCAGGGCAGGGCCTCGCGGCGCTGGTGAAAGCGCGCGGCTTCGGGATGACGCCAGATTTCTCAGGGATGAGCGCAGATTTGTGCCGAGCTGGCGCTCGGCTGGGCAGACGAGGCGTCCGCCCCTACGTGAGCTTGACTTGCTGAGCAACGAAGATGCAAGCAGAGAGGTCTAATCGCGGATGGATATGACGTGGGTGACCGGCCGCATTGCGGTCGGGGGCGGAATCTGGAGTGCGGACAACATGGCGAAGGTGGCGGGGGCGGGAGTCACGCACATCCTCGACATGCAGATCGAGTTCGACGACACTCCGCTGGCCACGATCCACGGTATTGAGGTGCTGTGGAATCCGATTGACGATGATTTCGAGCCAAAGCCTCCACAGGTATTCGAGAAGGGGATCGAGTTTGCTCGTGCGGCGCTGGATCAGCCGGGAACAAAGCTGTACATCCACTGCGCGGCTGGAGTGCATCGGGCACCGATGATGGCGGCTGCGGTGCTGTGCGCATTGAGTTGGAAATTGCAGGATGCGATCCGGCTCATCGAGACGAAACGTCCGGTGGTGGATTTTGCAGACGTGTACGTGAAGAGCATTGAGAATTATCTGCAGCATGCGAACGTTGGCCGGGTGGCAGCGAGGCCGCGGTGGGTGGAGTCGTAGGGTCTGTCGTCTGCTTTCCGTCGTCCGTCGTTGGTCGCCCGCTAGAGCGGTCGTGGGTCGTCGGCGGAATGTAGGAGTCGCGTGGTAGACCCTTAACCGCAAAGGTCGCGAAGGATCGCAAAGTTCGCGAAGAAAGCGGTCGTCGGCTTTCCGTCGTCCGCGACTGACGATGTGATGCGCGCGAGATCCCCTTCGGCTTCGCTCAGGGCAGGCTCTCGCCGCGTTGGAAAAAAGCACGCGGCATCGGGATGGCGCCGGGTTCGGTCCGTACGTGAGCAGGCGAGTGAAGGTTCAAAAAGATCGGGTTTGAGGGTTGGGGCAGTAAAGGAAGGCATTCATGGAGGGAGTCATGGTGGACGTACGCCGCCCGGCAAGGCGGCTTTTTTATTTGCTGCTGTCGGTGATTGCTGCGGTGGGGATTTCGCGGATGAGCATCCCGCTCGAGGCAGCGAACGGGCCGGCGATGACTACGGTCGCGGATGTGATCTACGGCGCGGATGGAGCGACAGCATCTGGGACGCTGCTGATCTCGTGGCCCTCGTTCACGACTTCCGACAACAAGCCAGTAGCGGCAGGCACGAAGAGCGTAAAGCTGGGCGCGGGCGGGGCGTTTACTGTAGACCTGGCTCCGAATGAAGGAGCCACGCCAGCAGGAACGCTCTACACGATTGTCTTCCAACTGGATGATGGAGTGCCGAAGACAGAGTATTGGTCGGTGCCGACGAACTCTCCGGTGACGGTTGCGGGCGTGCGATCTACACCGGGAACGAGCACTACGGCGCAGTTGGTGTCGCGGCAGTATGTGGATACCGCCGTGAGCGGGAAGGCGAGTGATACGTCTGTAGTCCACCTGAGCGGGAGTGAGACGATCGCCGGCGTGAAACAGTTTTCGCTTTCGCCAAGTGTTCCGTCACCGCTTGATTCCGGTGATGCGGTGAATAAGGCGTATGTCGATGCGGCCGTGGCGAATGTAGGCAGTGGGTCTTACGTCCAGAAGAACGGCGACAGCATGACGGGTCCGCTGGTGTTGAGCGGCGATCCGACGGCGCCGACGCATGCGGCAACCCGGAGATACGTGGACAACACAGTAACAGGGAAGGCCGACCTGGCGGGTGGATTCATCCCGGTCAGCGAGTTGGGAAGCGGCGCAACGGACGGGACGATGTGTCTGAAGGGGAATTCAACATGGGGCGCATGTGGAACGAGCGCGAACGCAGTGTCAATCCAGGGTGTGCCGATGGATTCGGTTGTGCCTTCCGATGGTCAGGTTATTACGTACGAATCTGCAAGTGGAAAGTACAAACCTAAGGTGGGCGGCGGGTCGGGATTGAGTTTGGGAATGCAGATGGTGAAATACGCCACGGACTTTGCATGGACGCAGGCGCCGGCGGCGGACTTGAGCACAGCGGGGGCGAAGACGGTGTCGCTGGGCTCATGTCCGCCTGGGGTAGTCGGGACCGAACCCTGGTACTACGTCTATGTTTCGGGAACCGGAACGGCGGAAGCGGTGAAGGTGACAGGCGGTACGTGCGCGGGAAATGGCGCTGCTGGAACGCTGCAGTTCACGACGGCGAACACGCATCCGGCGGGTTACATGATTTCGAGCGCATCGAGTGGATTGCAGGAAGCATTGATTGCGGGCCGCATCACGCCGACGAATCCGACAGGAAGTTCGCAGTCGGGCAAGATCGTGGTGCCACCGGGCGAGTACAAGGCGTATGCGCGAGTTTCGATCCGAGGATCGAACTCGACGGTCGACCTGACGGGCTCGATTGTTGAGTGCTACATGGATGATGCCTGTCTGTACGTGGGGGACCCGTCGAGTTCAAACCTGGTGCAGGACGTGACGCTGATCAATCCGCGCGGACGTCCGATGCTGGCAAATGGAACGAAAGCGTTCCTCGAAGTGAACGGGCAGAAGACGCGGTTGCTCAATGTCAGCACGCGGTCGAGCACATTTGGGACGTTTGGCTCATATGTGCAGGTTGATGACGACCAATCGTTTCTGCTCGATGGCTTGGACAGTTCGCTTGGGTATGGTTTGCGATGCGACGCGACATTTTGCGGAAGTTATGTGACCGCGCCTGGCCCGTTTAATACGTGGTCGGCCGTGGGATGGTTGAAGAACCTGAATATATCCGGGCAATGTCATGGAAATGGCGTGGATTGGCAGAGCGGCAACACTTTAAGAGTCTCTGACAGCGTCGTTCAGGGCTTGGCGCAGTTTGGGATTCGGACGGGAGCGGCCCGGGGTGGTTACGGTCCGACCGTGATTGAAAACGTTTACATGGAGACCGGGAATTGCTCGAATCCTGCAGGGAACATCGGGATCGCGGGTGTAATCGCACAGGGACAAAGACTGGTTTGGATTGCGGGAGAAGGCCCGCAGGCTGTGATCCCACAGTTTGCGAATACGGGCACGACGGATTACCGGTACTACGTGGTGCCGCATCATGCAACGTACGGATATGGGAATCCGTTGTATGCGGGGAAGGCGCTAACGAATGGCACTGGAAATATCACGGTGACGACACCGGATATTGCTGGAGCTGACAAATTCGATCTGCTGCGCGTCAACGCGCCAACCGGGAACGTCATGGAGCAAGCTCCGTTTGGGACCGGAAATTATGCGGTGGCGACGAATGTGGCAAGAGCATCGGCATGCTCAAACGGAGTCTGCACATTCACAGACTCGCAGTCTGCGTTAAGTTCTTACGCCGTGGCCACGGTGAGTTACTTTCCCTTGCTGAGTTATTGGCCAGGTTCGTTCGTGCTAGGAGCGACAGGCGATTCGAACTCGGCCTATGCTGCTGCGAACTTAACGATCGATTGGTTATCCGCGCCTGTGACGAGCGTGGCAGGAGCGACGAAGCCTTCCGTGTTTGCACAATCGTGTTATGTCCAGAACAGTTGGACGCCCACATGGCTTTCGTGCGCAGCGCAGAGTGCGCCGCCAACAGGATTCTATGACCAAGGCGCGATGGTGCTGGCCGTGAAGCCGACGGGGGACGGTGGTTTGAAGACGAATCTGAAAGGAAGGCTGAATTTCTCGACGGTGGGTACGGGGCCGGGACACGTCGTGACGCTGTCGGATTCGAATTTTGCGAAGACGGTGGCGACGGCGAATAACCGTCCGACAAACGATGGAGACGATGCATACATCGGGTACGACCAGGGAAATGGGAGTGCACCCAGTGTCGGGATCGCATTCGGGGCACCGAAATCGATGTCGAACTACATCGGCAACGTAGGAGACGGAACGAACTGGAAGGAACGACTGACATTGTCGCTGAAGGAATTTAAGACCGATGTGAAGGTAAACGGCAATCTGACGGTGACCGGAACGTGCACTGGTTGCGGCGGTGGCGGCGGTACGGGCAACAATGTGACCGGGGATTTGACGGTTTCGGGGAAAGTGACGGCGGATTCGTTCGTGTCGACTGGGGCTGGTGCCTGGAATGTAGAGGGCAGTTATGGAGCGATGACTCCTGCAGGCACGGGGAAATCGAAACTTGGGTTCGATGCGGGCGGGAGGCTGGCGGTATCAGAAAATGCGGGAGCGGTGGTGGAAGTGGCGAAAAAGCAGCCGCAGGAATTCACGTATACGTTCTTCGATCCGAATAATCTGCTGACCACGACGCTGCAAGTGCCGTCGATTTATGTGAATCGGGCCGCTGCGTTCCATATTGTCGAGGTGTACTGCGAGATCGATGCGGGAAGCGCAACGATCAATTTGCAGAATGGTGGCGGAAATGTGCTGAGTTCAGACTTGGCGTGCTCGACGAGTGGAGCGGTTTCGTCTTCGCTGGCTGCAGGGAAAGATGCGGTGGCCGTGGGAACGAAGCTAGGGCATGCGACTGTAAGCGCGTCGGGAGCGCTACATCGGATGAACGTGGTGGTGAAGTACGTGGCGGATTGAGAGCGTCGTCGGTCGTCCGTCGTCGGTCGTCCGCCAAAGCTGTTAACGACAGAGTTCGCGAACAGGAAGAGCAGATTCCTCGCGTTGCTCGGAATGACAAGGTTGTAAAGGAAGAGCAGGTCCTTCGCTCCGCTCAGGATGACAAGCTTAGAAATTGGGCTCTGGTAGCGAAGCGCACATTGTGCATCACAAACGGTGAGATCGCGCGATATCACTAGTACGGCTGAAGAAAACGCCGGGCGTCGGGATGACGCGATGGTTTTACCCGGAACAAATCCATAACAAATCAGGTTAAGGCGGCGATGAAATGAGTTTCAGCGCGGGGGCGAAGGTGTGCGTCGGTCGTTGGGTGTCAGTCATTAGCCATCGAAGTCAGGAATTAACCACTGTGGGCACGGATGGGCGCGGACAAGACTGCATCACCGATGACGAAATGTCACGAGAAGAGCCCACCCTGTCGCAAAGAACGCGACAAGGGTGGGGCACCCAGCCAGTCATAGAAGCTCAGAACCGAAAAGAGCGTGAAACGTCGCGAAGGACGAAAAGAATCGCTCGAGTGAGAGCAGCGCTTTGGACGATGTTCGTGAGTGCAACGCTTGGCGTGGCTACTGCGGCGGGAGCGTCTACGTATTACGTCGATGCAACGGGCGGAAATGATGCGAACAGTGGCACGTCGGTGGATGCGGCGTGGAAGACGATCGCGAAAGTGAATGGTGCGACGTTCGCAGCGGGGGACCAGATCCTGTTCAAGCGAGGCGAGGTTTGGAGAGAAAGCCTGGTGCCTCCGTCGAGTGGGGCGTCGGGCGCACCGATCGTGTTCGATGCCTACGGCACGGGCGAGGCGCCAACGCTGACTGGGGCGCTCGATCTTCCGAGTTCGGCGTGGACGATCGATTCCGGGAATATCTGGAAAGCGCCAGTCACGGCGACAACGATGAGCTATGTGTTGTTCGGGACAGTGTGGGGACAGAAGCAGACTTCGAAAAGCGCGGTGCAGCACGATCGGGATTTTTACCTTTCGTCAAACATGTTGTACGTGTATGCGCCGGCGGCGACGAATCCGGCGGCGTATTACGGCAGTGTGGCTGCAATGTTGATGGCCAACGGGCAGATTATTTATGTGAATGGAAAGACCTGGCTGCAGATTCAGCATTTCAAGCTGACGTACTTCGACACGTACGGGTTGAGGATCGGCGGAGCGTCGGACCACATCACGGCGGCGAACGTGTATTCGGACGGGATCATTCCTGCGGGGCCGACACCGCACGGGTTTTATGTGAATGCGTCCGCGGCGCCCGTTGATATCAAGTTTTACAACGTTGATGCACACCGGAATTATGACGGGTTTCGGTTTTCGGGAGCGGCGAATGGGATCGTAGTGAGGAACTGCCGAGCGTATGGGAACCGGAACTACGGGCTGGAAGACACGTCGACGGGCAGTGGAGTCAGCTATGACTACTGTCATTTTTATGGGAATGGGCTGGGAGTGTTGCCATCAACCGATGTGGCCGGCGGAGTTGCGGGGACGCACAACCTGGCGGCGTACACCGAGCCGGCGGTCGTTGGATTTCGGAAGTACCCGGCACGGATAACGCTGACGGAGGACGATCCAGGACTGATGGATGCGGCGACGAATGATTATGTGGACAGCTGGTTGCCGCAGTTTGACTCGAGAGGCGTGCAGCCGAGCATCGCGATCGTGACTGGGTATGACGGGACGCTGTCGATGGTGCCGAAGTTTCAGGAATGGATCAATGCAGGGCGGGACCTGAATCCGCATTCGTGGTCGCATCAGTATTTTCAATCACCGTCGGCGTTCACGATCCGCTACACGGGGACAGGTACGGCGGCGACGATGACGATTAGCGGAAACTTGCTGACGACGACGGTGGCGGGTGGTCCGGGCGGAGAGAATTTGAGTTTGAACTTGGCGAGTGCGTCCTACGACACGATGTCGGAATTGTGGTCGACGATTGCGAACAAGAGCGGGTATACGGCGGTGGCGGATCCGAATGCGAAGGGCGCGGCGCATTCAATCACGCTGGCGGATGTGACTGCGCAGGATATCAAGACGGCGGGGTACACGGTACAGATCCAGGAAAGCCGGCTGATGCCGGATGAGATGGCGTCGTCGAAGGCGTGGATGGCGGCGCACCTGACGGGGCTGCCTGCGACGTGGGTGTATGTGTATCCGGGCGGGCAGGAGGATACGAGCACAGAAGGGTATGCGGCGGCGGCAGGATATCGAGGGTCGCGCGGTGCGTTGTCGATGAGCGGAGTGAAGGATGTGTACGCGCGAGGAGTGAACATCCAGAACATCACGAGCTTTGGTGTTGCGACACCGCTGCAGGGACTGACGGCGGCACAGATGGACGAGCGGATCGGAGCGCTGGTGTGGAAGGCGTCGGTGTGGGGAGCGCCGTATGGAATTTTCTGGCACACGAATGAAATGACGCCGACGGAGATTGGAAATCTGCTGGACGCGTTGATCGCGCACGGAGCGACGATCATGACAAACACGCAACTGGCGGACTGGTTGTATGGGACGTCACAGGTGGGGACCGGGACGTTCTATACGTCGGCGGCGCCCGGAGCGGAGCCTGACCTCCGGCCGACACCGGCGTCGCCGATCGTGAATGGAGGGTTGGATTTGGGAGTCGCGTACGTGCTGGATTTGGAGGGAGTGAACCAGGCAGCGTTCGGGAGTTCCTGGGAAATGGGCGCGTATGCGGTGAAGCAGGGCGGAGGGTTTGTGGTGGTGGTGGGGCAGTGAAGGGATTTGCGATTTCAGATTGAACATTGTTGATTGCGCGCTGCGAGACTCGAGCTACGCGCGAAGTCAAAAGGACAACCGCAAAGTACGCGAAGGTGTCGCGAAGGCCGCAAAGCCGCAGAACAGTCGTTGGTCGTTGGTCGTTGGCAGAGCGAGTTGTCGCTGATTGGTGGTCGGGAAAGATTCCAGAAGAAGAGATTCCAGAACAATGAAAACAGTTTGGGTGGTTGTGGTGCTGACCGCGACAACGGTGGCGCGTGCGCAGTCGACCTGGAAGGGCGGTTCAACTGGACATGGGTCAGCGACGCATGGGGCGGCGGTGCTGGCCGCCCTGGAAAATGCATACTGCGGACCGGGAGATGTAGCCCGCTTCGGTGGCACGGATGGTCCTGCGGAGTTGCCGAGTGGGTGCGTGTATACCGCGCTGAGCGGATCGCCATCTCCAGGGGCAGTGGTATCAGCTTCAGACAGCGCGGATCTTGCGGCGAAGCTCGCGTCGGTGAGTTGTGGAGACACGATCGTGTTGACGGCTGGTGCGAAATACACCGGGCCATTCACACTTCCAGCAAAGACATGCGACCGAAATCACTGGGTCACGTTGCGGACGAGTGCGATTGGCGATGTGGCCTTTCCGAAAGAAGGAATGCGGGCGACACCATGTGAGATTGGGTTGACGTCAGTGAGTGGATATCCGGCGTATGCGTGTGCGACGCCCGGACAGAGGATGGCGACGATCGAAGCGCCAGCGGATTCGTCAGGCGGGGTGCTGAAAGCGGAGACGGGAGCGAGGTTTTATCGGCTGATTGGGTTGAACATGCAGAAGGCGCCGGGAAGTCCGAAGCTGTATCGGCGGATTGTTGATTTGAGCGATGGAGCAGATCACATCATCTTCGATCGAATCTTGTGCCATGGAGAGAACTTCGCGGGAAACGCGACGAATGAGATGTTGGGCTGCGTTTGGGCGAACAACTCCACATACATCGCGGTAATTAATTCGTGGATGTACGACACGTACTGCATGGGATCGTGCACAGATTCGCAGGTGTATGCGGCGGGAACAGGAACCACACAGGACGGGCCGCACAAGCTCTACAACAATCTGTTGGCCACGGGAGGAGAGAGCTGGTTATTTGGTGGGGGAGGGAATTATCCGTCAGCAACGCCGGTTTCACGCGATATCGAGATCAGGAGAAACCACAGTTTCAAGCCATTGACATGGATGCTGCCCGTGGGCGGCGACGATGGGAGTTCCAACGGAGTGCATCCGATCAACAAGAATCATGGCGAATTCAAGAATGGCGAACGTGTGCTGGTGGAATCGAACGTGATGGAGAACAACTGGCATGGCTGGCAGACCGATCAAACGGGGAATTCGCTCCTGATCAATCCGAAGAATCAGAACAACAAAGTGAGCGTCACGGTGACGATCAGCGGAACGTCGCTGACAGCAACGAGCGGCAGTTTCTCACCGGATATGGCGGATCGGACTGGGTGTCCGGTGGACCAGAGTGATGGAGTGCGGCGATGCCGGTTCGAGATCACCGGCCAGCCTGGGAGAAGCGATAACGGCGATGGATACAGGATCGCGAGCTACATCGATTCGACGCATGCGACGTTGACATCGGCGCCGACCGGAGGAGATGGAACGGGTGTGACCGCATATGCGTGTCACCCGGGGGATTGTCCGGATTGCTACGTGCGGAATGTGACGGCGAGGTACAACCAGATCCGAAACACGACGAATGGGTTTCAGATCTCGACGGCGCTCTCGAGTCACTGCCTGGATGAAGCGGCGGGGATGGACAGTGTGTCGATCCATGATGTGCTGTTCGATGGACTCGATGACAGGATGTCGAATGGAAATGGACCCAATATTCAATCGAGGGCATTTGATATCGGGAATGGCGCGCGAGCGTCGACGTTCTCCAATTTCACGGCTGCGCACAACACCGCGATCATTCTCCATGGCGGAGCGTCGAGCGTTTCCGGACTATTAAAGGAAGGCGATGCGACGAACGCTGCATATCTGAAGAACATGACGTATCGCGACAACATTGCTTCGGGCGGGATTGTGCCAGTGCAAGGGCAAGGCAGTGTCATCGCGAGCGGGCCGCTTGCTGGATTGAATACGCACGATTGTAAAACGCATGCGAACACGTACACGGCAGGGGGAACGGTGCCGGCGGGAAGTTTGCCGGATCCGACGCCGGTTGGAACTCCTCTGGAGGCGAACTGCACGTGGCAGGTGACAAAGAACCTGTTTGGGATGAACCAATGGCCAAACCAGACGAATCAGAATGCGGCGAATTATCCGTATAGCAATCAGACGTGCGGGGCTAGTGGGGAGAGTTGTTTTTTGGATGGGGCGGCATTTGCGGCGGTGTTCCGGAATTTTGCGGGCGGATATTTGGGAGATTACCGGTTAGCTGCGGGGAGTCCCTACAGGGGACAGGCGAGTGACGGGCGAGATATCGGAGCTGATCTCGATGCGATCGCGTCGAAGACGGCGGGCGTGGCCGGCACTCCCTCGTACGTTCCGGTGGTGGTAACGAACGCGACCTTGCCGGCGGGTACGGTGGGCGTGACGTATCCGCAGACAACGTTAGGGGCGAACGGGAATTCACCATTCAAGGAATGGACGTTGATCTCGGGGTCGCTGCCTTCGGGATTGACGCTGACGAGAGGTGGACGGCTGGGATGGATCGGGTGCACGCAGGTGGCGCGCAATAGCGGAGTGAGCACGTTGACGTGTCCGGAGGACATCAATGCAGGGAGTTTTGTAGTCGGACAGAGCATTAGCGTGTCGGGATTCGCGGCACCGTACGATTCGTTCAATGGAACGTTTGTGCTGAAGAGCTTCACAACCGGAGGGTCGTTCAGCTTCGATCAGGCGGGAATCGATGTGGCGACACATGCAGTGGACGGTGTGTTGCAGGCGGCTCCGGCGACGGCGGGAAGTTTTTCTTTCACGGTGCAAGCGAGAGATGGGGCGAAGCAGGTCGGGACGAGAGCGCTGAACATTTTGGTGCAGTGACGCTTTTGCCGATGTTCGAAAAGCTTTTAACCGCAAAGAGCGCGAAGGTTCGCAAAGTTCGCAAAGGGGCCGAGTGGTTGCGGCGGCGGAGTAGCGAACTCACGGATGGTCCTTGGATGTGCCTAACCGGTAGGGGTCCTTTGACTGCGTTCGGCTTCGCCTCACTCCGCTCAGGATGACAGCTTAAAAAGCAGGTCCTTCGCTCGCAGAAAGCGCTCGCTCAGGATGACAGCGGTGGAAAGCAGGTCCTTCGCTTCGCTCAGGATGACAACACTTTAAAGGATGAAGCTCTTCCGGCGCGAGAGTAGGTCAAAGAAAAGAGCAAGGCAAGGAGATAAGCGAGAGCGCCGGAGGCGAGGGTGATATTCAGTCCGAAGTGGATGGCAATGACCATCGCGAGGACGGAGCCGAGGACGCTGGAAGCGGCGTTCATGGCCCAGGCCCATTCGATGGAGTTGTTGTCAGATCGATCTGCGAGAGCCCGGAGGCCGGTGGGGAATGGCATCCCCATGACTACGCCAAGCGGGATGAGAAGAACGGCGCTGACGAGCAATTTCAGGAGAAACGGAAGTCCGACAAGCGCATTCAGAATCGCGGGTAACGCGAAAACGTAAATGATGATGATGGCGATTGCGAAGGAAAGAGGACGCCAGGCGGAAGATGAGTGGGAGAGCCATCGGCGAGACAGGAGACTGCCTGCACCACTCGAAAGCAGCATAAGAAAGATGACGACGGTGAGAGCGTACGTGGGATGTCCGAGGAAGAGAACGAAGCGCTGGATGAAGGCGATTTCGACCAGGATGTAAGCGAGTCCAACGGCGATGAAGTAGAGCAGGTGGCGCGATTTGTGGCCGCGGCGGCGTGTGGACTTGAGCAGCAATGGAACGATCAGAAAGGCGAGAACGGCGGCAATGGAGATGACGAATACCATGCCGAGAACGGCGACGCCGAGATTGACTTTCCAATCGATGCCTTGTTGGAGGCCTTCATCGTTCAAGATCTGGCTGGTTTTTAGAGTGAAGAAGAAGAAGGGATCGTTGTCGGTTACAGGTGCGACGTTATAAGGATAGGACTGAGCGAACGCCCAAGGGTTATTGCTGGCGATAAGAGCAGAGAACGGGTTGTTCGTCGGCGAAGAAGGAAGATAGAGAGCGTTGAGATTGTCGTGGCTGCCGAGATGATTGGTAACTACTTGCTCCTCTTCGCGAGTGAAGGGAGATTTCTTGGCGAGCACGACAACGGGGATGCCGTCTTCATCGAGCGGGCCCTCTGAAACGACGATGAAGTGACGAGCTGGATTGGAAACTCCGAGCTGATGTAGCGCTTCGGTCGCGACTGAAATTACACGCAGGGCTTCGCGAGGCTCACGAAACTCCCAGCGTGTGATGGCGACCATGCCTTCGGGATTCAGATGTTCGAAATATTGGCGAAATGCTTCGACGGTGTAGAGGCTGTTCTCGCTGAGAGCGAAGGCGCCGGCGGCGGTCGAAGCCCAGGTGTCCACCAGAGTCATTTGGACGACATCGAATTGCTGAGATGCGTTGCGGACGAAAGAACGGCCGTCGGTCACGTGAATGTGAACCTCAGGCTGCGAGTAGAGGTGGTACGCGTAATCGGCGTAGCGACCGCGCATGATGTCATTGGCAATGATGGGATTGATTTCGATTCCAGTGACGTTCGGACTGCCATTGGCGACGGCACGCAGCACGTCGACGCCTCCGCCGGGACCGATGATCGCGTAAGAGCCATGCGGACGAAGAATGTTGGCGAGAGACGGCACTGCGGACATCAGATTTCGTTGCCAGTCGGTGTCCTGCCAGTGGTGCGGATCGACATTCATGATGTAGGTAGAAGCGTCGGCATCGATGACGATGGCTTTGGCGCCTCCCTGGCGATCGACTTCGACGCGCGAAATGGCATTCCATTTCGCGAATTCGACCCAGTCGCGGCTGCGGACGAGTCCTTTAGCGTAGACGATGTCCATGAGACGGCCGGAGTGGTTGAAGGCGATGAGGAGAAGCAGAATCACTGGCACAAGAAGCTGAAGACGGAAGCGAGTGAACTTTCGTTTCCAGAGAATGGCTGTGAAGCCGGAGACACAGGCCGCAAAGAGCACGGTGTTGGGGCCACCGATGAGATTGAGTATTGGAACGATGGTGAGACAAGCGGCAGCGCCTCCGACAAGGTCGGCACCATAGAGGCGGGTGATGTGGCGGCTCTCGCGAGCGAAGACGACTGAAAAAAGCAGTCCCGTAAAGAAGAATGGGACGGCAGCAGCGAGATACATCGCGGTGAGGCGAAGGAAATTCAATCGAGAAATTTCAAGGGACACAGGGACGCGCAGCACGACGATGAGAGCGAAGACAATCGCGGCCGCGTTCATGGTGCAGAGTTCAGCTGCGAGACGGAAGGTCTCGAATTTCTGGAGCCATTGGCGCGCAATGTAAGCAAAGACGCCGCCGGCGCCCAGGCCGAGCAATGCTATGGAAATGGCCAGAAAGGCGAAGTGATAGAAGAGCACGACCGAGAAAAGGCGAGTGAGTGCGAGTTCAAGTAGCAAAGCCGTGAAACTTGTGAGTGCGACGGGGAGAAGGAGAGATCGGTCTGTTGGATTCGTCATGCGTGGCGAAATGGATTGGACAGGATAGCAGAGAATCAGCAGTCAGCATTCAGCACTCAGCATGCAACGTGAAATGTTTATGGAGTTGCGCGCTGCCATGCAAATTCTGGCATCAACTTTCCAGAATCACGTTGGCGAGAGCTTGCTCAGCGGTATGGGTCAGGGAGAGAGCGATATTTTTCGTGCCGAGGCGTGCGGCGATGTCGGCGGCGGTGCCGTGGAATTTGATGGTGGGGCGCTGTCCTTTGGGACGGACGACTTCGATGTCGCGCCAACGGACGCCGTGACTCCATCCGGTGCCGAGGGCCTTCATGCCGGCTTCTTTAGCGGCAAAGCGCGCGGCGTAGCTTTCGAATCGTGAAGCCTTCGCATCGCAATAAGCGATCTCGCCGGCGGTGAAGACACGATGAAGAAAGCGATCGCCGAAGCGCTCGATGGATTGGCGAATGCGAGGAACTTCGGCAATGTCGACCCCGGTGCCTAGGATCATGAAAGTCAGGCTACAGGCTGCAGGCGTCAGGGTTCAAGTCAGTCGTCAGTGGTCGGTGGTCAGTGGCTAGTGGTCAGTCAAAACAATCAATGACCGGCGGACAGTGATCAGCATAGAAGTCGCACTTCAGAAGAGGAGGTCGGCGCGGTAGAGAAGTTGTCCGTTGATCAGACGTGCTTCACGCGTGAGTCGGTGAGGACGGGCGGGGCCTTCGGCATCGATGTGTAGGACCTCGTGTCCGTGCGCAACGAGCCAGTCGGAAACGAGCATGCGATGGCAATGGAAGTAAACGCGCTCCGCACACATGTAAGCGGTGCGGGATTGTGATGCAAGATCGAGAAGACGGTGCATGGCCGCCTGGAATTCTTCAGTGAGCATGTAGTCGGCGTAATTGCGAAAGCTTGAGTTACGAAGGGCGATGTTGGGTGATTCCGAGAGAATCTTCTTTCGATAGCCGCCAAGTTCTTTCATCCAGACATATTGAATGCCATCTTTGGGGAGATCGAGTTCGAGCGATTCGCGGCTGAAGTGCGGGAGACGGCGCGATGCGGGGAAGGCACGGATATCGACAAGAGTTTGGATCTGGTGAGCTTGTAGGGCGGAAACGAGTTCGGCGAGCGTGCGGGTGGAATGGCCGATCGTGAAGAGAGGGTTCAACGATTTCCGATTTTCGATTGCTGATTGTCGATTGGCAAAACGGATTGAATTTTCGCGAAGGCAGAGATCAATTGTTGGTCCTGCTCGGGAAGAACGGTGCGGAGATCCAGTAGAACTCGATCTTCTTCGATGCGGGAGATGATTGGCGGATCGGATTGGCGGAAGAGAGCGGTTAAATCGGCGGCGGAGAGATAGCGGTGCTGAATAGCGAGTAAGCATGTCGGCAATGTTGCGGACGGTGCGGCTCCGCCGCCGATCAGGGAATCGCCATCGCGAAGTTCGATAAGGAAAGTGTTGTCTGAAACGGCCTGACGAAAAACTTCGGCACGGCGCCGGATCGAGTCTACGGATAACTGAATCATGTGCACTGCGGGGATGGAATCGTACTTTTTTCGCAGGTAGGACAAGAGAGTGGCTTCGAGGGCCGCGTAGGTAAGCTTGTCGACACGAAGTGCGCGGAAGAGCGAGTTCGAGCGCATGCGGGCAATGAGATCGGATCGTCCTGTGATGAGACCTGCTTGTGGTCCACCGAGAAGCTTGTCGCCGCTGTAGCTGACGATGTCGACGCCGAGGGCGAGACTTTCGCGAACACCGGGTTCGTTCTGAACTCCAACCGAGCGAAGGTCGAAGAGCGCGCCGGAGCCGAGATCTTCCATCAAGGGGATCTTGCAACGATGCGAGAAAGCGACAAGTTCTTCGAGGCTGGTTTGTTCAGTGAAACCAGAGATTTCGAAGTTCGATCGATGCACGCGCAAGAGAAGGCGAGTGCGATCGGATAAGGAGCGTTCGTAATCGGCGATGCGCGTGCGATTCGTTGTTCCAACTTCGCGCAAGATAGCGCCGGATTTCGACATGACGTCTGGAATACGGAAAGAACCGCCGATTTCGACGAGTTCACCGCGCGAGACGATGACTTCTCCACCTTCCGCAAGCGAGTTCAACGCCAGCAGAACGGCTGCGGCATTGTTGTTGACTACGATGGTGGATCGAGGTGCGCGTGAGTCAGTTGTGGATTCGCTGGTAGCGAATATCTGCTGGAAGAGATTGTCGACATGGGAATCGCGCTTGCCACGATCTCCAGTGGAGAGATCGAACTCGAGGTTGGAATAGTTGGTGGCGATTTCGCGGATGTGATCGATAACGGTGTCTGAAAGTGGAGCTCGTCCAAGATTGGTGTGAAGAATCACTCCGGTTGCGTTGATAACAGCGCAAAGAGAGTGAGTTAACGAGCTACGCAACTGGCCTTCGATCGTCGAGGGTAGTCTGGCGAGCAGGAAATCAAGTTCGTGAGCGTCGAAGGATCGACGGGACATTTCCAAGCGAATCCTGTCGAGAACATTGCGCACTGCGGCCGTTACTGCAGGCAGGCCATCGCGGGCGACGAGCGCCTGGATTTCAGGGGAGCGCAAGAGTTCGTCGGTCGACGGGAGCTTTCGGAACAAATCAGTCGAATGCGGTGCCACGAAGGGATTATGCCACGGGCGCAGGTTGGCAGTCCGATGGTCAGATATGGATGTTGGGCCGGGTCAGGGGTAAGGGGAAGTTGTGAATACGGACGTTCTCCTGTTGGAAGAGTTGGGAGAGTTGCTGGATTATCCAATTAACAATTTTTATCTAGGACCGTTTGCGCAAGCTGGGAAGGTGAGTTTTGGAGAGCAGACGAATTCAGACTCAGAAATAAAAGGAGAGAGGGTCGAAGGCGCAAAGAAGTATGCACCAACGTTGCGCGATTTCCTTATGGCGCGACTTCTGAAGGTAAGAAGAAAGAAGGGTGGAATTCAGTATTTAAAACTGAATCGCGCGCAATACGAGTTTTCTATAGGGGCGACGAAACGGAACATCGTCCTAAAAGCACGGCAGTTGGGAATCACTACTTATGTCGCTGCGCGTTTTTTCCTGGAGACGATCACGCACCCGGGAACGGTTTCGTTGCAAGTGGCACATAGCCAGGAAGCAGCAGAGGAGTTGTTCAGGATTGTGCATCGATTTCTGGAGAACCTGCCGGAGTCGATGCAACGCGGCGCGTTAAAGACGTCGCACGCGAACGTCCGCCA
>Ga0310811_10003661_pt1 | contig 19372 bp, 19 predicted proteins | sample YCmetagenome_FD_207642 | JGI IMG/M metagenome (GOLD analysis project Ga0310811, IMG submission 207642) | Soil microbial communities from experimental microcosm in Duke University, North Carolina, United States - YC | ecosystem: Engineered > Artificial ecosystem > Soil microcosm > Unclassified ...
CGCGCAGACTTCGGTGCCGGCGATCGAGAAGAACACCATCGTCTCGTTGCCCATCGGCTCGACCACCTCGATGCCCGCATCGAAGGTCGCGAGGTTCTTCGAGCCGTTGGTCTTCGCTTCGGTCAGATGCTCGGGCCTGATGCCGAATGTCACCTCCTTGCCAACCGCCGGACGGTAGCGCTGCACGCGCTCGGCCGGCACGGCAACCGCGATCGTGTCGGAGAGGCGCACGTTGAGCCCGTCGCCGGCCTGCTCGACCTTGCAGGGAATGAAATTCATCGCCGGCGAGCCGATGAAGCCTGCAACAAAGCGGGTCGCGGGCGAGTGATAGAGAAAGTTCGGCGCGCCGATCTGCTCGATCCTACCCTTGTTCATCACCACGACGCGGTCGGCGAGCGTCATCGCCTCGACCTGGTCGTGGGTGACGTACACCGTGGTGGTGCGCACCTTCTGGTGCACGCGCTTGATCTCGGTGCGCATCTGCACGCGCAACTTGGCATCGAGGTTGGAGAGCGGTTCGTCGAACAGGAAGACCTTCGGGTTGCGCACGATGGCGCGGCCCATCGCGACGCGCTGGCGCTGTCCACCGGATAGCTGGCGTGGCTTGCGCTCGAGCAGGTCCTTGATGTCGAGGATGCGCGCCGCTTCCTGCACGCGCTTCTCGATCTCGTCCTTCGGATAATGCTTGAGCCGCAGCCCGAACGACATGTTCTGGTAGACGGTCATGTGCGGATAGAGCGCGTAGTTCTGGAACACCATCGCCATGTCGCGGTCTTTGGGCGGTACGTCATTGACGACCTCGCCATCGACCGCGATTTCACCGCCGGTGATGTCTTCCAGCCCTGCGATCATGCGCAAGGTCGTCGACTTGCCGCAGCCGGACGGGCCGACCAGCACGACGAACTCCTTGTCGGCGATGTCGAGGTCGATGGCGCTGACCGCCTCGACCTCGTCGTACTTCTTGACGACCTTACGCAGTGTGACTTGCGCCATTGTACTTAAGTCCCCTGACTCTCGTTGACGCGTTTTCTTGACGCGAACCGGTGCCCACTTCGCTTGAAAACGCTTTATCCCTTTGTTGCGCCGGCGGTCAGCCCGGCGATGTAGTAGTCCATCAGGAAAGCGTAGATGATGAGCGGCGGCGCAGCCCCGAGCAGCGCACCGGTCATGATCTGTCCCCAGTTGTACACGTCGCCTCTGATCAGTGAGGTGATGATGCCCACCGGAAGCACGAGCTGATCAGGTGATGTCGTAAACGCCAGCGGATACAGGAACTGGGCCCAGCTTACGGTGAAGGCGAAGATCGTCGCGGCGATCAGTCCGGGCAGCGCCACCGGGATGAAGATCTTCAGCAGGATCTGCCGGTAATTTGCGCCATCCATCAGCGCCGCTTCGTCGAGCTCCTTCGGGATCGACGCGAAATAGCCGATCATGATCCAGGTCGCGAAGGGTACGGTCAGCGTCGGATAGACGATCAGCAGCACCCACCACTTGTTGATGAGCTGGACGCCGGTCCAATCGTTGAACACCGCGAACATCTTGAACAACGGGATGAACAGCAGCGTGTCCGGGACCAGGTAAGTGAGGAATACGCCCGTCGCCAAAATGCCAGAGCCCCAGAAGCGCATGCGCGCGAGCGCGAACGCGGCCGGCACGCTGATCAGCATCGTGATGCAGACGACGAAGACAGAGACGATCGCCGAATTGCGGAAGAACGTCAGGTACATGTTCGACGTCAGTAGCTCGATGTAGTTCGTCAGACTCGGGTGATAGACCCACCATGGATTGGTCGCCGCCGATATCTCGGCGCTCGTCTTGAGCGACGTGATGAACATGTAGAGCGGCGGGGTAAGGAAGAAGATCGCGAACAGCACGAGGAAGAAGTACGACCACCGCAGCGCCCACGTCCGGTCGCGGCTCATGCTGCCGTAGCGCGCCCTCGTCGGGGCACCCTTGTCCATAACGACGGTTGCGGCGGTCATGACGCTTCATTCCCCCGGCGATGGATGTCGCGCAGGATGAAGATCGCGCAGACCGCAAGGATCGGGAACATGAACAGCGACACGCTGGCGCCGAGCGGGATGTCACCGCCCTGAATGCCGAGGCGGAATGCCCAGGTGGCGAACACGTGGGTCTTGTCGATCGGGCCGCCCGCGGTGAGCACCTGCACGATGTCGAAGTTCGCGAACGTCACGATGGTGGAGAACAGCACCGTGATCGCGATGATGTTGCGCATCATCGGGAGCGTCACGTACCAGATCTTCTGCCACCAGTTCGCGCCGTCGATTTGCGCGGCCTCATAGAGCTGCTCGGGCACCGACTTGAGCGCCGCCAGATACATGATCAGGAAGAACGGTGCTCCGTACCACACATTGATCAGGATCACGCAGAAGCGTGCCCAGTAGGCATCACCGGTCCACGCGATCGGCGAAAGGCCGAGGTGGACGAAAATCCAGTTGAACGCCGAGTAGGATGGATCGAACAGCCACAGCCAGGCGAGCGTGCTCATCGCCGGCGGAATGACCCAGGGAATGAGCAGGATGCCGCGCCAGCGCCGCTGCTTGTTGGCCGGCACGTTGTGCACGAAGTGCGCGACGATGAAGCCGATGAGCGCTTTGAAAATGACGGCGGTGATCGCGAAGATGCAGGACTGCTGCACCACCATCCAGAAGGTTTCGCGCTTGAACAGGAAGGTGAAGTTCGAAAGGCCGACGAAGCGCTGCATCGACTTGTTCAGCATCGCAAGATGCATCGCGTAGCCGGCCGGATACAGCACCAGTCCAAAGATCAGAATTATCAGCGGCAGCGCCATGAAAAACGCAATCGTCGATTTGCGCTGGAAAAAGCGTCGATTGCTGGCTTTTCTGTGTGGCCTGCTGATTTCGCGGACGTCACCGATCGCGGCGTCGACCATCTTGTCCCTCTCGTCTCCCCGCTGAGTTTTTTTCTCAGCTACACGGCCGGCTCGATCCGGCTCTTCATGCATGCGCGCGGGCGCGACTGGCGCGCCCGCGCATTCTCGTCAGAATTGCGGACGCACTCAAGTCCGCATGAAGCCCTCGACCTCGCCCTCCGCCCAGGCGAGCGTCTTTTCCATTGCCTCGCCCTGCAGGTGACGCACGATCATCTTGGTATGGATCGCCTGCGTGTAGATCTGATGCGCGATCTTGGGCGGAGCCGGAGCCGCAGTCACCGAGAGGACTTGGTGATTGTAGGGGTTCGGATAGTGATAGAGCGTACCCTTCGGCGGCCCTTCCTCGGCCCAGGTCTTGAAGGTGGTGAAGTTGGCGAAGGACGGCAGGTCGTATCCGCCGCTCGCCGCCACCATCTTCTCGGCCGACGACTGCTGCGAGAGATGCACGAGCAGGCTCTTCGCCGCCGGGATGTTCTTCGAGAAGTTCCAAATGCCCCAGAAGTACGGGAGGAACGGCGCAACGCGGCCCTTCGGACCGGCGGGGAAGCCGTGCGTCCAGCACTGCTCGGCAACCTGCGGCGCGTCACGCTTGGCAACTGCCCAGGCGCTCGGCGGGTTCATGATCAGCGCGCCGCGGCCGGAGACAAGCCACTTGTTGTTCGACGCGTCATCCCACGCGGGTGCGTCCGGCGGATAGAACTTCGCGAGCTTGACGGAGTATTCGAGCGCCTGACGAACCGCGTCAGTCTTCACCGTGATGTCGCCCTTGGCGTTGACGAGGTAAGCGCCATACGCGTTGAACCACGCACCCGCCGTGTCGACGGAGTCGGTGGTCTGGCCGAGGCCGATGCCGAACGCAAAACCCGCCTTGTGGCATGCTTCGGCCGCCTTCAGGAACGTGTCGAAGTTCCAGCTATCGGCATTCGGCTTCTGGCCGGCCGGATAGAGCGCCTGCACGTCGATGCCGGCATGCTGCTTCATCAGGTCGATACGCGAGCACGGCCCCTTGATCTGCGAGCCGATCGTGGCCGGCACGGCGAGCCACTTGTTGTTCGCCTTGCCGAGATAGGTGACCGTGTCGTTCACCGCGCCGTTCTGCTTGATCAGCGGCTCCATGATGTCGGTGACGTCGACGAGCTGCTCCCCATAGGCGTGGGGGTACCAGGTCGGGAACGCGAGGATATCGTGCCCGGATTTCCCCTGCGCTTCTGCCGCAATGGTGATGAGGTTCTTGTCACCTTGAGAGGTGATGTAATCGATCTGGACTTCGACTTTCTCTTTGGCGGCCCACTCTTCGATGAGCGCCTTGGAAGTGTTGTTGGCGCCGGGAACCCAATGATCCCAGAGGCCAAGCGAAAGCTTGCCGGCTGCATGCGCGCCGCGCACGTAGGGTGCGGCGACAAGCGCCGTGGTGGCGAGAGCCGCGGTTTTCAACGCGTTTCGCCGTGTCAATCCTGAGCGCATCGAGTTTCTCTCCCTTCGAATGGCCCGTTACATACCGTCGGAGTTTTTCTTCGTTCGACGATGCGAAACCCTATACACCAACATGTTACGGGGCGGCTAGCCGCGCAGCTGAATACCTGCCCATGCAAATTTCGCCGCCGCGCAAGGCGTTTACGCCATGTCGCGACGGCTGCCTCTTATTTGATCAAAGGTTCCGGCGGCTCGCGGCCTTCAGGTCCGCATGAACCCTTCGACCTCGCTTTCGGCCCAGGCCAGCACCTTTTCCAGCGGTTCACCCTGAGCGTACTTGACGATCATCTTGGTCTGCAGACCCTCGGTATAGATCTGGTAGGCGATCTTGGGCGGCGCCGGCGCCGCCGAGATCGAGAGCACCTGGTGATTGTGCGGATTGGGGTAGTGGTAGAGCGTGCCCTTCGGCGGCCCCTCCTCGACCCAGGTCTTGAAGTCGGTGAATTTGGCAAATGACGGCAGATCGTAGCCGTTGCTCGCCGCCACCATCTTTTCGGCTGCGGAGCGTGTCGAAAGATGAACGAGCAAGCTCTTCGCCGCGGGCACGTTCTTCGAGAAATTCCAGATGCCCCAGAAATAGGGAAGGAACGGCGCGAAGCGGCCTTTCGGTCCACTCGGGAAGCCATGCGTCCAGAGCTGCTCGGCGATCTGCGGCGCGTCGCGCTTGGCGACGGCCCACGCGCTTGGCGGATTCATGATCAACGCGCCGCGGCCTGACACGAGCCACTTGTTGTTCGAGGCGTCGTCCCACGCCGGAACGTCGGAAGGCATGAAGGAGGCGAGCTTCTTGTAGAAGTCGAGCGCCTGGCGCACGGCGTCGGTCTTGACCGTGATGTTGCCCTTGGCGTCGACCAGCGTGGCACCAAACGCATGGAAGAATGCGCCTGCGCTGTCGACCGAGTCCGAGGTCGTGCCGAGGCCGATACCGAATGGATGACCATCCTTGTGGCAGGCTTCGGCGGCCTTGAGGAAGGTATCGAACGTCCAACCATCTGCTTTCGGCGCGGCGCCTGCCGGATACATCTGCTGCAAGTCGATGCCGGCGGCCTTCTTGAAGATGTCGATGCGCGAGCACGGCCCCTTGATTTGCGAGCCGACGGTTGCCGGCACGGCGAGCCACTTGCCGTCCTTCTGCCCGAGATAAGTGACAGTCGGGTTGACCTCGCCGTTCTGCTTGATCAACTCATCCATGATGTCGTTGACGGGCTCGAGCGATTCCGCGTGTCCATGCGGCTGCCAGCTCGGGAATGCGAAAATATCGTGACCGGAGCGCGCCTGCGACTCCGCCGCGATGGTGATCAGGTTCTTCATGCCCTGCGACGGGATGTAATCGATCGTGACGTCGACCTTTTCCTTCGCTGCCCATTCCTCGACCAGTGTCTTGGTCGCGATGTTGGCGCCTGGCACCCAGTGGTCCCAGAATCCGATGGCGAGCTTGCCAGCGGCATGAGCGCCGCGGACATACGGTGCAGCGATGAGCGCCGTGGTCGCGAGCGCAGCCGTTTTGAGCGCACTGCGGCGAGTAATTGAGCGCATCGAAATCCCTCCCTTTCGAATGCTCGATATGGTCGTCGTGTTGTTGGTTTTGTTCGACGATGTCGAAACACTACACCAACGCGGACGATCGGCCTAGGCGGCGGTCGGCAGCACCCTCGCCGCCTTGACTTGGGTCGGAGGAGCGCCAACACGCGGCAGTAGAAAGGCTTGATGATGCGGGTTGGCCCGCCTAGCATGTTAGGGATGCCGGGCCCGACGCGCAAAAGTCCTTACGCCTTTCTTCCCACCCTTGCGCGCGAGGGACGCGGCGGCACCGTGCAGCGCGTGCAGGATGTGATCCGCGACGCGATTGTCCGGCTCGAACTGCCTCCCGGTACCGCCATCGACAAGGTTGCCCTGTGCGCGCGGCTCGGTGTGTCGCGCTTTCCGGTATCGGAAGCGCTCGGCCGGCTGGCCGCGGAAGGCCTCGTCGAGGTGATGCCGCAACGGGGCACGCGGGTCGCCCGCATCGACCTCGCCGACTGCAGGCAGGCCATGTTCATCCGCCGCGCTCTCGAGATCGAAACCGTGCGCGCGGTTGCGCCCCGCGCCGACGCGGGACTGCTCGCGGCGCTCGACCGGAACCTGCGCGAGCAGGACGGCGCGCTCGGCTCCGACTACTCCAGCCGGTTTCATGCCCTCGACCTCGAGATGCACGAGCTCCTGCTCGGGTTTCTCGGATACGAGCGCGTGAAACACACGGTCGAGGCCGCGCGCGCGAACCTCGACCGGGCGCGGCTGTTCATGTGCACTCCAGCGCGTCAGGCCTCGACCTCCGGCGAGCACAAGGCAATCGTTGCGGCTTTGAAGAAGCGCGACCCCGACGCCGCGGCTGCGGCGATGGAACATCACCTCGACGCGGTCATGGCCGAATTGCTGGATGTCGCTGAACGCAACCCCGACGCCATCGCGGTTCCGGCAGGCACGATCGCCGCCGCCTGAGGCTGTCGCACGCGTTTCATGGAAGTTTGGAACTAACTCTCCGGATCATGGTTTACGGCCCGTTAACGGCCTCCCTTCAGGATGGCCGTGCGGGCCGGGGCCAGCATTCGGGAGTTTTTCATGTCGTTGCATCCGCTTTCTCCGGCCGACACTTCGCCACTCGGCGATATGCCGCTTGCCCCGTTCGCCATGACCAAGCGCACCGAGGCGGATCTCGCCCAGGCGATGGTGGAGCATCTGGAGGAAGCTGCGCCGAATTCCGGCTCCGAGGCGCTCTCTGCACTGCGCCGGGCATTTCCCGATAGTCCGTTGAGCGCGCGCGTAACCGCCTTCACGTCGCTGATGCGGCGTTAGTCCTTCTCTTGTCATTCCGGCCGGGCGAAGCGAGGGCCGGAATCCATAACCGCAAGACAGTCCGTATCGCGCAGCTGGCGTTTGCATTCCGGGCTCGGCGCTTCACGCCGCCCCGGAATGACGAGCTCACATTCCCAAGTAGGCTTGCCGCACCCGGTCGTCGGCCAGAAGCTCGGCGCCCGAGCCGGACAGCGTGATGCGGCCGTTCTCCAGCACATAGGCGCGGCTCGCGAGCTTGAGCGACACCGCGACGTTCTGCTCGACCAGCACGCAGGTGAGCCCCTGCGCATTGAGATCGCGGATCGCAGCCAGCACGTGCTGCACGACCGCGGGCGCCAGGCCCAATGAGGGTTCGTCGAACATGACGAGGTCGGGCGAGCCCATCAGGCAGCGGCCGATCGCAAGCATCTGCTGCTCGCCGCCCGAGAGCGTGCCGGCCGCCTGACGCAGCCGCTCCTTCAGCCGCGGGAACATCGCAAGCACGCGCTCGCGGTTCTCCTCGCGTCCTGCGCGCGCGCGCGGCAGCATCGCGCCCATGTCGAGGTTTTCCGCGACCGTGAGCGTCGGGAACACCTGACGCCCCTCCGCGACCTGCCCGATGCCGAGATCGCAGACGCGGAAACTCGGCATGCCCGCAATGTCGCCGCCGCGATAACGGATCGCGCCGGACGCAGGCCGCAGCATTCCGGCGATCGTACGAATGAGCGACGTCTTGCCCGCGCCGTTTGCGCCGACGATCGCGACGACGGCGCCTTGCTCCACCTCCAGCGAGACGCCGTCGAGTGCCTGCGCGTCACCATAGAACACGTCGAGATTCTGCACGGAGAGCATCACACGGCCTCCGCGCCGAGATAGGACTCGATCACGGCCGGCTGGCTTGTGACCTCTGCCGGGGTGCCGAGCGCAATCGGCGCGCCATGATGCAGCACCAACACGCGGTTCGCGAGTGCCATCACGGCGCGCATCACATGTTCAATCAGCAGAATGGTGAGCCCCTGCGCATTCAGCTCGCGCAGGATCGCCACCATACGGTCGGTCTCGGTGGGCCGCAGGCCGGCCATCACCTCGTCGAGCAGGAGGAGCTGGGGCGCGGTTGCGAGCGCACGCGCGACCTCGAGACGCTTGCGGTCCGGCAAGGTCAGCGATTTCGCCTGCCGCTGCCGCTTGTCGAACAGATCGAGCCGCCGCAGCACCTCATGCACGGTCTCTCTCGCGCGCGCTGCATCGGATGCGCGCAGCAGCGCGCCGACCATCACGTTGTCTTCGACGGTCAACGCCGGAAACGGCCGTACGATCTGGAAGGTGCGCGCGACACCGCGCCGGCACACTTGATCCGGGCGCAAGCCGTCGATGCGCTCGCTCTGAAAAGCGATTTCCCCCTCGTCCGGCTCGAGTGCGCCGGCAATCATGTTGAACAGTGTGGTCTTGCCTGCGCCATTCGGGCCGATCACCGCGAAGATTTCGCCCTTGGCGACTTCGCAAGACACGCGATCCACCGCGACGAGCCCGCGAAAGCGCTTCGACACGCCGGCAATGGAGAGGAACGCGCTCATGTGCGCCCCAGGCCAAGGCGGCGCGCGAGCCAGGGCCAGATGCCGTCAGGCAAGGCCAGCACCACGACGAGCAGGCACACGCCATAGAACACCTGCTTCGCTCCGGGCACGTCGATGCCCAGCATGTGCAGGAGTTCGGTCATCGCCTCGGAAAGGCCGGTGAGCACGAAGGCACCCAATACCGGGCCGAACAGCGTACCGATGCCGCCGATGATCGGCGCAAGGATCAGTTCGATCGAGCGCGAGATATGGAAGACCTGCTCCGGAAAAAGATTGTTGTAGTAGAACGCAAAGAAGACGCCTGCGACCGCCGTCATGCCGGCGGAAATCACGACCGCGAACATCTTGTAGCGGAACGTGTCGATGCCGAGTGCACGCGCGGCTTCTTCATCCTCGCGGATCGCCTGCCAGAAGTAACCCATCCGGCTACGCAACAGGTATCGGCACAGGAGGAACGCCGCAGCCGTGAACGCCAGCATCACGTAGTAGAACATGATCGGCTTGCCGCGCAGATTCCACAGATCATTGTGCGTGTACTGTGCGACGGGAAGAAAGAGTCCCGCCGAGCCGCCGGTGTAGGCGATGTGGTCAAAGCCAATGCGCGCGAATTCCGCGAACGCAATGGTGAGGATTGCAAAATAGACGCCCGCGACGCCGAAGCGGAACGCGAGGAAGCCGATGATCGCGCCGCACGCCATGGCAACCGGGATCGCCACCAGCAAACCAATCCACGGGCCAATGCCGAAGTGCACATAGAGCGTAGCCGCCGTGTAGGCGCCGAGCCCGACATAGATGGCATGGCCAAGCGAAAGCTGGCCCGCAAAGCCCATCATGATGTTCCAGGCCTGCCCCGCATAGGCGAAGTAGAGAATGATGATGAGGACCGTGAGCAGATAATCGTTGATGAAGTGCGGCGCGAGGATCAGCACAGCAAACAGCAGAGCAAGGAGAGCGCCGCCGCGTCCTCGAAAGCCCGCAAGACTCATGACGCGCGCTTTCCGAGAATGCCCTGCGGCCGGAACAGGAGCACCAGCACCAGGATCGCAAAGGCGAACATGCTTTTGGCCGACGGCGCAAACAGCAGCCCGGCGAGCGCCTCGGTCACACCGATCAACACGCCACCAAGCAACGCGCCCGGCATCGAGCCGAGCCCGCCGGTGATCACGATGACGAACGCAAGCAGGGTGTATTGCGGCCCGAGCGGCGGCGTCACATCGATGATCAGCGTGAGCATCGAGCCGGCCGCGCCGACGCAGGCTGCCCCCAGCCCGAAGGTCAGCGCATAGAGGTGCTTCACGTTCAGCCCGACCACGAGCGCGCCGGTATAATTGTCGGCGCAGGCGCGGATCGCTTTGCCGGTGTCGCTGAAGCGGAAGAAGGAAAACAGCGCAGCCGCGACGACGATTGCGGCAAGGCCCGCATAAACCTTGGTGGCGTCGACGATGACACGACCGAACGCGAAGCTGTCGAACGCGTATGACGTCTGCACGCTGCGCGCGTCCGGCCCGAAGACGAGCAGCAGCACGTTGACGAATATGATCGCGATCGCGACGAGCAGCATGAACTGTGCATGCTCGGGCCGGTCGATGAACGGATTGATCAGGCCGGCCTGCATCACGTAGCCGAGCGCAAACAATACGCCGGCGATCGGCACCATCATCACCAAGGGATCAAGCCTGAAGGCTTGGAAGGCGACGATCGCGAGATACATCGCGATGGTCATCATCTCGCCGTGGGCGAAGTTGACGACGCGCACCACGCCGAAAATGACGGACAAGCCCAGCGCCATCAGCCCGTAGACGAGCCCGGTGAGCAGGCCGCTCACCGCCACGTTGAGGTAGATGTCGAGAGGCACCGGCGCGGTGCTAGCTTCGCTTGTCGTAGGGCTTCATCGGCCATTCGGCCTTGGCATTTGCGGCAGCCTGCGGCGCGACCGTCGGCGTTTTTCCGTCACGGTTCTGGATCGCCGACAGTCTGAGCTTGTCGTTCTGCCCCTTGGCGTCGAATTGAATGCCGGGACCCGGCGAGACGTTATCGGTGATGTTGGTCTTCCGGATCACATCAGCGAGCGCCTTCGGATCGGCCGAGCCCGCACGCTTGTAGGCATCAGCCGCCACCAGCAGTGCCTCGAACGTGTAGACGTGGTTGGTATTGAGGTTGATCTCCGGATACTTCTTGGTGAGCGCGCCTTCGAGCACCTTCGAGAGCTTCTTGTTCGGATCGTACCAGGGCACGAAGCTGAGCGGTCCGTCGGCAAGCTTGCCGAGCGTCTTGAGATACTGGTCCTCGTACCAGCCCGGTCCCATCGAGAGCACGCCCTGCGGGGTCCAGCGCTGCTTCACCATCTCGCGCGTCAGCAGGATCGCGTCGTTGATGCGGCTGACGACAAGCAGGGCATCGGCACCGGCCGCCTTTGCCTTGGCGATCTCGACCGAGAGGTCGCGCGCCGTCGGATCGTACGGGATCGTCTCCTTGATGGTGTACGGCATGTTGTGCTTCGGCATCACGCCGCCGATCCCGCCGGCCATGGCGGTGCCGAACGTGTCGTTCACATGCATGAACACGACGCTCTTCGGCGCGCCTCCGGTCGCAGCGAAGATCTCCTTCTGATTGATGAAAGCGTCGTTCAGGATCATCGGGGCAGTCGGGAAGTTGCGGAATACGAACTTGTAGCCCTGCTCGGTGATCGGAGGAGCCGCCGCGATGTTGATGACGTAGGGAATGCCTTTCTGCTCGGCGACCTGCGCGATCGCGGTGCTTTGGCCGGAGTCGAACGCGCCGATCAGAAGCTGTGCACCGTCGGCGATCAGCTTTTCGGCACGCGCGCGCGCAACCTCGACATTGGTCTCGGTGTCGGCATTCATGATCTGCAGTTCCGGCAGTCCGATATCCTTCAGGATCGGCCCGGCAATTTCGACACCGCGGAAGCAGTCCTGCCCAATGCTCGCCTGATAGCCGGAGCGCGGCAGCAGCACGCCCACTTTGAGCGGCGCGCCCTGCGCACGCACAATTCCCGGCGCGGCGAGCACGGCGGCGGAGCCCGCCAGCATGTGACGGCGGGTGAGAGATGCATTCATGTCGTTCCTCCCTCGAAATTTGCCGCGACTGTAAGAGCTTTGCCCCTGCCCGGGCAAGACGATTGTTATGGCTTATAACAGTCTTGGCAAGCCGCTCACGCGGCAAACAGCCGCTCGATCCCGGCCGCGATCTCAAACAGGCGGCGGTCGTGGCCATTGCGGCCGACCAGCATCAGGCCGACCGGCAATCCGCTGCCCGGCACGGGAATCGAGATCGCGCAGTTGTCGAAGAAATTCCAGGTCATCGTATTGCGCAGCAGCAGCATGTTCTTGACGTTGAACGTGTGCGTGTCCTGCATCTCGGCAATCGTGGGTGCGACGATCGCGGTGGTCGGCATCATCCAGGCGTCGAAGGCGGAGAGCTGTGCGTCCATGGCACGGACGAGCCGCGCACGCGCCTGCATCATGTCGACGTAGTCGGCAGCCGTCACGTTGCCGCCGCGCTCGATGCGGACGCGAACGTTGGGGTCGAACACATTGGCGTGCCTGGCAAGCCGCTCGCGATGGATCGAAAAGGCCTCGGCCGGGGCAAAGCCTCCTTTGGCATTGACCCCCTGCATCTCATCGATCAGCGGCATCGGCTCGTCGGTCACGCGCGCGCCCGCATCGCTGAGCCTCTTGCGCGCCGCGCCGAAGCGCGTACCGACCGTATTGTCCCATTCGGTGGTCAGGAAGCCCCGCGGTACGCCGAGGCGCAGGCCGGCGATCCCTGCAGGCTTCAGCGGGGCGTACTCCTCCCCCGCGATCACGGCGTCGGTCCGGGCGCAATCGGCGACGTTGCGTGCGAGCGGGCCAATCGAGTCGAGCGTGAACGAGAGCGGGAATGCGCCGTCAGTCGGCACGCGCTGCTTGCTCGGCTTGTAGCCGACGATGCCGCACAGCGCCGCCGGGATGCGGCACGAGCCGCCCGTGTCGGTGCCGATGGCGATCTCGCACATGTGGTCGGCCGCGGCGACGACCGCCCCCGAGGAAGAGCCACCCGGCACGCGTGCCCGGTCCGCTGGATTGCCCGGCGTGCCGTAATGCGGGTTCATGCCGACGCCGGAGAACGCGAACTCGCTCATGTTCGTCTTGGCCACGATCACGGCGCCCGAAGCGCGCAGCCGCCGCACGACGGGTGCATCGGCAGCAGCGGGCGACGCCTCCGCCTCGATGCGCGAGCCCGCGCGGGTCGGCTCGCCTTTCACGTCGAACAGGTCCTTGATGGTGAGGATCGCGCCATCGAGCGGGCCGAGCGAGATGCCCGCCTTCACCCGCGCATCCGCTGCGTCCGCCGCGGCACGCGCGGTGTCCGCGTAGACGGTGAGGCAGGCGCGTGCACCCTCGCCTTTCGGATCGGCGATGGCAGCAAGGGCCTGTTCGAGCTTGCCACGTATACTCATGTGACCACCGGCAGCACTGTGATGTCGTAGCCGTACGTCATCCGTCGATTGAGCACGGGATCCTCCAGTTCCATGTCGAAACGCGCGGCCGGACGGATGCCGCCTTTCGCGCCGATCGTGCCACAGAAGATGATCGTGTTGGCGACGAACGCGCGGCCGTAGCGCGTCATCAGGTCGACCGGATCGCGCATCAGCGCGAGGGGGCCTTCCTGATACAGCACACGCTCACCGTCGATCTTCGCGTATGCGCGGATGATTATGCGATCCCAGTGCGGCGCGATGTCCTCAAACTTCCAGAGCGCGCCGCCCATCACCTTGCCGCACAGCTGCTTGGAGAGCGCGATGCCCATGGTCTCGGCCTTGCGGTCGGTGTGATCCGAGCCGAGTCCGATCCAGAGGCCGTCATTGAGCGCGACAATCACCGGCTCGACCTCCCCGGAGGTATCCGGCCCGAGTACTTCCAGTCGGCCCGTTTGCACGACATTGGTCGCAGCATTGCGGTAGAACACCGGCACCGACGAGGGCCGCGGTACGCCGATCGCGGCCAGTTCCTCGATGTGATGATTGAGCGCGTCAGGCGTCATGTTCACCTGATCGGTCCTGCCGTCCTTGAAGGTGCGCGTGAAGGTAAGCATCAGAGGCCGCCCTTGTCTGCGATGAACTGCATCACGGTGTCGACCCCGCTTCCGGTTTTCAGGTTGGTGAACACGAACGGCCGCTCACGCCGCATCTTCTTCGCATCGCGCTCCATCACGTCGAGCGACGCGCCGACATAGGGCGCGAGATCGATCTTGTTGATCACCAGCAGGTCGGAGCGCGTAATGCCCGGCCCACCCTTGGAGGGGATCTTATCGCCGGCTGCCACATCGATCACGTAGATGGTGATGTCGGCAAGCTCCGGCGAGAACGTCGCGGCCAGATTGTCACCGCCCGATTCGATCAGCACGAGGTCGAGTTCGGGAAATTTCCGGCGCATGTCGGCGACCGCCGCGAGATTGATCGAGGCATCCTCGCGGATCGCGGTGTGCGGGCAGCCGCCGGTCTCAACACCTGCGATGCGCTCGGGCGCGAGCGCACCGGAGCGAACCAGGTATTCGGCATCCCACTTGGTGTAGATGTCGTTGGTGATCGCGGCGATTTCATAGGTATCGCGCAGGCGTTTGCACAGCGCATCCATCAGCGCGGTCTTGCCCGAGCCGACCGGTCCACCGACGCCTACTCGCAAAGGTCCGTTCATCCGCGCCTCATATCACGACCGGAACAGCCGCGTGTACTGCGTCTCGTGCCGCATGCTGGCGATGTCGGCGCGGAAGGCCGCGCCGCCGAACTGGTCGAGCGGCGTCTCAAGCGCGCGCGCGGCTGTGACAGCGACGACCGGCTCCAGCGTCGCCAGCAGGCGCTGGCCCTCGGTTTGCCCGAGCGGAATGAGCCGCACGCCGGCCGAGATAAGGTTTGCCGTCACGGCGTGCAGATAAGCGGAAAGCGCGGCTTCGATGGCGATACCGTGGCCGGCAGCCGCCACTCCGACCGCGATCGGATACGCAACCGGGCCATCCCAGGCCGCTGCGAAACGATCGAGCGCTTCGCATGGCCAGGCAGAGCGCGTCGCCTCGATGAAGGCGCGGCCTTGCGCAGTTGTTTCGAGGTGGCGCTCCTTCGAGGGTACGAAAGCGGCGGCAAGTTCCGCGACGGTACGCAGAGCATTTGCATCATCGGCTGCCGCGGCACGGTGCGCGTGCGCGAACAGGACGGCATCGCAAAACACGCTCCCGCTTTCGATGAGGACCGTAAGCCACCGCTTAAAGCTGCCGGCATCGGCGATGTCGCCCTGCTCGACCGCCCATTCGATGCCGCTCGAATACGAGAACGCCCCGACCGGATAGGCGGGCGAGAGCCACGCCATGAGGCGATAGAGCGCGGGCTCGTCAGTCATGCGCGTGATAATGGCCATGCGGAGCGGCCGGCTCCGGATCGAACGGCGCCTCGATCTCGCTCACGTTTGCGCCGAGCCCCTTCACCATCTCCTCGAGCACATGGTCGCGCCGGATGCGGAATGCCCTGTCGGTGAACTGCGCATCGGTGTGCCGGTTGCCGATATGCCAGGCCAAGCGCACGAGATCGAGCGGCGTCCTCGCGGCTATCTCGATCAGCGCCTCCGCCTGTCCCGCGACCACGACCATTGAGCCGTCATCGAGCACCAGTCCATCGCCGTCGCGCAGCATCATCGGCTCGGGAAAATCGAGCAGCAGCTTCGATCCCTTTTCGGTCGTGAGCACGATGCGCCGTCGCACGCGGTCGCCGGCATCGAGCACGACGCGGTCGGCTGCCCGCGCGCGGTCCCATGTGCCCGCATCTGCAATGCCGCTGACGTGGCGCATCGCTCAGTAAAGGAAATATCGCTGCGCCATCGGCAGTACCTCGGCCGGCGCGCAGGTCAACAGTTCGCCGTCAGCGCGCACCTCGTAGGTCTCAGGGTCGACCTGCAAATCGGGCGTTGCATCGTTGTGCACCATGCTCTTCTTGTTGATCTTGCGCGTATTCGACACGGCGACGAGTTCTTTCTGGATGCCGAGCTTCCTGCCGAGGTTCGCGCGCACCGCAGCCTTCGAGGTGAACACGACGGCCGACGCCGTGAGCGAGCGGCCGAACGCCCCGAACATCGGGCGATAGTGCACCGGCTGCGGCGTCGGGATCGAGGCATTCGGATCGCCCATCTGCGCCGCGACAATCGTGCCGCCCTTGATGATGCAGTCCGGCTTTACGCCAAAGAACGCCGGCGACCACAGCACGAGGTCCGCCATCTTGCCCTTCTCGACCGAGCCGATGATTTTCGAGACGCCATGCGCGATCGCGGGGTTGATCGTGTATTTCGCGACGTAGCGCTTCACCCGCGCATTGTCGTTGTCGCCCTTCTCTTCCTTCATCCGGCCGCGCTGCTTCTTCATCTTATCGGCGGTTTGCCAGGTGCGGATGATCACCTCGCCAAGCCGGCCCATCGCCTGCGAGTCCGACGACATCATCGAAAGCGCGCCGATGTCGTGCAGGATATCTTCGGCCGCGATCGTCTCCTTGCGAATGCGCGACTCCGCGAACGCGAGGTCTTCGGCGATCGACGGATCGAGATGGTGGCACACCATCAGCATGTCGAGGTGTTCGTCGAGCGTGTTGCGCGTGAACGGCCGCGTCGGATTGGTCGAGGATGGCAGCACGTTCTTCAGCCCCGCGACCTTGATGATGTCCGGCGCATGGCCGCCGCCCGCGCCCTCGGTGTGGAAGGCGTGGATGGTGCGCCCCTTGAACGCCTTGATCGTGTCCTCGACAAAGCCCGACTCGTTGAGCGTGTCGGTGTGGATCATCACCTGCACGTCGTAATCGTCGGCGACCGAGAGGCAGTTATCGATCGCGGCGGGCGTGGTGCCCCAGTCCTCGTGCAACTTCATTGCGCAAGCGCCGGCCTTGATCATTTCTTCGAGCGCGGCGGGCCGCGATGCGTTGCCCTTGCAGGCGATGCCGAGGTTCACCGGGAAAGCATCGAACGACTGGATCATCCGCGCGATGTGCCAGGGCCCGGGCGTGCAGGTGGTGGCAAAGGTGCCGTGCGACGGCCCCGTGCCGCCGCCGAGCAACGTTGTCACGCCGGACATCAGCGCGTCGTCGACCTGCTGCGGGCAGATGAAGTGAATGTGGCTGTCGAATCCGCCGGCGGTCAGGATTTTGCCCTCGCCCGCAATCACATCAGTGCCCGGGCCAATAACGATCGTCACGCCAGGCTGGATGTCCGGATTCCCGGCCTTGCCGATGGAATGGATCTTCCCGTCCTTGATGCCGACGTCGCCCTTCACGATGCCCCAGTGATCGAGAACGATTGCGTTGGTGATGACGGTGTCGACCGCGCCCTGCCTGTTGGTGACCTGGCTTTGGCCCATGCCGTCGCGGATCACCTTGCCGCCGCCGAACTTCACCTCTTCGCCGTAGGTGGTGAAATCCTTCTCGACCTCGATGATGAGATCGGTGTCGGCAAGGCGCACGCGGTCGCCGGTGGTTGGGCCGAACATGTCGGCGTAGATCGCGCGCTTCATTTTCACGGACATGGCTCGCCTCGTCTCAATTCGTCCCCAGTCTTATCCACCGGGTCTGTGGGTTGTGCGGTTTCGATTGCGCGCAAAAACGTCTGCGCTATCCTTGTCTCCAGATGCTCATGTTCGGTTCGCCGGATATGAGGATCGCCAAGACCGGATCGGTCTGGGTGGTGGCGCTGCTACCGGCGCCGCGCCATGTGGCTGGTTTGATCCTGGTTCCCAGCGGCGGGTAGCCGTGCTGAGAGCGTGGCGGGTGGGCGCAAGTCCGCCCGTCATCGCTTTTGGGGCATCCCCAAGACATCGCTGCCGAGACATCGCTAGCTTCCCGTCGCGGCAAATGCGGCGCTGGTCTCCGCCGGCAAAAGCTTGTCGTGGATCAAAGCGCGCGCGATCTTGTCGTGTGCGATCGTCCGCCCATGCTCGCGGCGGCGAGCGATCGTCGCCGACGAAAAATCGCGCAAGCCGGATTCGTCGTCCTCAGGCGCCTGAGCGGCCCCTGGCTGCTGCAGATCGATCTCGACGGTCTTTGCGACCTTGTAGCGCGATGCTTCCGCAATATCGTCCTGCAGCCTTTTGTCGCGCGCGAGGCTTTCCGGATTGGCGATTTTCCTCAAGCCCTCAATGGCGCGCACCAGCTTGTTGATGCGCGTTGCCGCGGCGCGGTCCTGTCGCAGGCGGTTGCCGAAGCTCAGCTCGTGCACGCGGTCAGCCACGTCGAACAGATTTTTCGGCAGCGAGCCCTTGAGCGGATAAAGGTTGAGCACGATCAACAGGCGATAGACCTTGTCGTCTTCCGAGAAGGCCTCGAGCGCATCGCCAAGCGGCGTGTTGTCGACGAGCCCGCCGTCCCAGTAGTTGCGTATCTCGGGTTGGCCATGCCGGTTGCGTCCCTCGACCGGCGTCCAGGGAAACGGCGGTGCGAGGCTTCCACTCGCCATGATGTGTTTCGGCTCGAACGCAACCCGGCGATCGCTTTCTTCCAGGCGATCAGGCTCGGCTTCCGGCGGCCGGTTCTTGTTGCGGAAACGCCGCAGCACGCCGCTCTCCACATCAACCGCGCTCACGACGAATGTGGTCGGCGCGTCGCTTTTGTTGATGTGCTCGAACGAAACGCAGTCTTCCAGCGTCTGTTTCAGCATCTTGTTGTCGTAGAAGGAAATCCAACGCCAGAAATTCCAGAAATCCATGCGCGGCACATAGAAGCCGGGCAAGCCGAAGAAAGACATGTCGCGGGTCGGCGAAATGCTCGGGCCGCCGAATGGGCGCAGATCGATGCGCAGGTCGAACGGCGTCGCTATTTGCAGCGTCCCCCAAAGCTTCGCGAGGCGGTCGAGCCCGTCGGCGCGATCCTTCGCGCCCACGATGCATGCGCCATTCACCGCACCGATGGAAACGCCGGTGACGACTTTCAGCGATGTCGGCCGATGGTGCTCAAGCCGGTCCATCAGGCCGAACAGCGCCTCGATCGCGCCCCACTCGTAGGCGCCGAGCGCACCGCCGCCCTGGAGCACAAGGCCGACTTCGATACTGGTCCACGCCTGTGCCACGGATCAGAACTTCCGCCCGTCGACCTTTTTGATCTTCAGTAAATCGACATCGACGCCGTCGAGGCAGCGCGCGTTCACCGCAACGACTTCCGCCCCGTCCGGCCGCTTGCCGTGCGAATACGACTGGATGCCGCACGTCGAACAGAACAGGTGATGGATGACGTGCTTGTTGAACTGGTATTCGGTCGTCGCGGCTTCGCCCGAGATGAGTTTGAAATCATGCCGGGGCGCGAATGCGATGAGCCAGCCGAGCGGCCCGCAGCGGGAGCAGTTGCAGGCGATGACTTCGTTGTCGAGATCGAGTGAGACCTCATAGCGAACTTTGCCGCACTGACAGCCGCCTGGGTATGTCTGTTTGCTCATAGCTTGCCCATGACCTCCTGACGGAAACCATAGATCGTGCGCTTGCCGGCGAGCGCGACCAGCGTCACATCACGCGTCTGCCCGGGCTCGAAGCGCACCGCGGTGCCGGCGGCGATGTTAAGCCGCATGCCGCGCGCTTTCTTGCGGTCGAA
>Ga0310811_10003662_pt1 | contig 19371 bp, 21 predicted proteins | sample YCmetagenome_FD_207642 | JGI IMG/M metagenome (GOLD analysis project Ga0310811, IMG submission 207642) | Soil microbial communities from experimental microcosm in Duke University, North Carolina, United States - YC | ecosystem: Engineered > Artificial ecosystem > Soil microcosm > Unclassified ...
TCAGCTTGGTCACCTGGGTCCAGGCCTTGTACCGCAGCGGGTGCTTCGAGAAGTGGTTCAGCCTCCCGCCCATGATGCTGCGGCAGGAGTGGCACGAAGCGGTGTACGCCCAGAGCAGCACCACGTTGGCGGTGATGATCAGGCTTCCCAGCCCGATCCCGAAGCCGCCGTTCGCGCCGCGGAAGGACTCCACGGCGTCGATGGTGTTGATGATCGAGATGATCGCCGCGGCGTAGAAGAAGTACCGGTGCAGGTTCTGGCCCAGCAGCGGGAACCGGGTCTCGCCGGTGTAGCGCTTGTGCGGCTCGGCGACGGCGCAGGCGGGCGGCGAAGCCCAGAAGCTGCGGTAGTACGCCTTGCGGTAGTAGTAGCAGGTCAGCCGGAACAGCAGCAGGAACGGCAGCGTCAGCGCCGCGAACGGCAGGAACCACCATCCCGGGAGGAACCGCCCGAACAGAGCCGACTCCGGCTCGCAGGCGACCGAGATACACGGTGAGTAGAACGGGGTGAGGTAGTGGTACTCGGGTAGCCAGTACCACTTCTGCATGAAGACTCGGACAGTGGCGTAGATGACCCACGCCGCGAGGCCGGCGACCGTCAGCAGCGGCGGCAGCCACCACCTGTCGGTGCGGAGTGTGCGTGCGCTGATCTGCGCCCGGCCTGCGGACGCATCTGCGGTGGTGGACACGTCAGGCTTTCCTTACCTGGTTCGGGAACCGTCGTAAGCGGCGGAGCTGGGCGGACCCAACTGGTCCGCCGCCCGGCGGAGTGTGTGAAATTTTGCCGAGCCTACGGCTGCTCGGCGAGCCGGCGATATTCGGGTCCCCAGCCAACTACCGGACTCCGATACCGTCCAATGCATCAACAGGCGGCAACCCATACGGCTAGGCTATGCACGTGACGCTGCTGCAGCTCATGTACTTCGTCGCCCTCGCCGACGTGCGCAACTTCACCCGTGCTGCCGAGCGCTGTGGAGTCTCCCAGCCCACCCTCAGCCGTCAGATCCGCACGCTGGAGGAGGAGCTCGGTGCCGAGCTGGTGGACCGGGGGGCCGCCGGCGGGAAGGGCGGCCCGCTGACGCTCACACCGGCCGGGGAGGTGGTGCTTCCCCTGGCTCGCCGGATGCTGGCCGACAGCGACGGCGCACGCAATGCGGTCGCCGAGATCGTCGGACTCCAGTCGGGGCGGGTGCGGGTCGGCGCGACACCGAGCCTGTGCATCGGTTTGCTGGCCGACGTCCTGCGCGAGTTCCATGCCCAGCACCCGGCCATCCACCTCGAGCTCGCCGAGAATGGATCCCAGCCACTGGTCCGGGATCTCGCCCGTGGGTTGCTGGACGTCGCGCTGGTGATCGTGCCGCCGACCGGGCTCGACCCCGCGCTGTCGGTCACGCCGCTATTGAGGGAGCGGCTGTCGGTGGCCTCCGCGCGGTCGACGCCCTCCCCCTCGCACCGGGGGTCAATCTCGATCACCGAGCTCGCCCGGCGCGAGCTGGTGATGTTCCGTCAGGGCTACGACCTGCGCGAGGTGACCCTGCGGGCCTGCCACGAGGCCGGCGTCAGCCCGCGATTCGCGGTGGAGGGCGGCGAGATGGACGCGGTACTGCGGTTGGTCGAGAACGACACGGGGGTCGCGGTCGTCCCGGACCTGGTGTTCGCCGGGCGGCCCCGCCTGCGCCGCACCGTGCTGACCCCACCGCTCTACCGGACCGTGGCTCTGGCCCGGCGCGCCGAGGTGACGCCGACCCACGCCACCGCGGCCTTCCGTGCCACGTTGCTGTCGTTCCTACGCGGGCTCTCCAGCACCGGTGACGTCGCCGCCGACATCACGGTCCTGCACCGCTGAGCTGAGCCGTGCCGGGCCGAACCGGCACAACACAACACAACACGGCACGGCACGGCACGGCACGGCACGGCACGGATCAGCGTTGGCTAGGTGACATGCTCCGGATCAGGAAGCTCCGCCGAGGATCCGTGCTCCCGAAGGGCCTCCCTGACCACCCGGTAGGCCAGGCCCTCGGAGTATCCGCGGCGGGCGAGCATGCCCACCAGCCTGCGGATACGCGTCGGGTCGTCGAGCCCGGACATGGCCCGCAACTTGCGCTCGACCAGCCGATGAGCGGCCTGCTCCTCGTCGTCGGAGTCGATGGCGGAGACGGCCTCGACAGCGGTCTCGTCGGCCACACCCCTGCGCCGAAGCTCAGCGGAGAGCGCACGTCTGCCCATCAGCCGGTGCCGGTGCCCGGACTGAACCACCATCTCCGCGAACGCGGTGTCGTCGATCAACCCGACATCGCTGAGCCGGCCGAGCACCCGGTCGGCCACATCGGGCTCGATGCCCTTACGCCCTAGCGCGGTGGCCAGCTCGGCCCGGCTGCGCGGCCGGGCGGTGAGCAATCGCAGGCAGATGTCGCGGGCGCTCGCCGCCGGATCCTTCTCGGCGGCCGCTTCCTTCGATCCGCCGCCGGGCTTCTCCGTGCCCGGATCGGCGGCTCGTCGGTACGCCACGATCAGAAGTCGACCGGGGCCGGGACGGTCTGGTCGGTGTCGAGCTGGGCACCGATGCCGAGCTTGTCCTTGATCCGCTTCTCGATCTCCGCGGCCACGTCCGGGTTCTCGATCAGGAACTTGCGGGCGTTCTCCTTGCCCTGGCCCAGCTGGTCACCCTCGTAGGTGTACCAGGCACCGGCCTTGCGGATCAGCGCCTGCTCGACACCCACGTCGATCAGCGAACCCTCGCGGCTGATGCCGTGCCCGTACAGGATGTCCATCTCGGCCTGCTTGAACGGCGGGGCCACCTTGTTCTTGACGACCTTGACCCGGGTCCGGTTGCCGACCGCGTCGGTACCGTCCTTGAGCGTCTCGATCCGGCGGATGTCGAGCCTGACCGAGGCGTAGAACTTCAGCGCCTTGCCACCGGTCGTCGTCTCCGGTGAGCCGAACATCACCCCGATCTTCTCCCGGAGCTGGTTGATGAAGATCGCGGTGGTGCCGGAGTTGCTCAGCCCACCGGTGATCTTCCGCAGGGCCTGGCTCATCAGCCGGGCCTGCAGACCGACATGGCTGTCGCCCATCTCACCCTCGATCTCGGCGCGCGGCACGAGCGCGGCCACCGAGTCGATCACGATGATGTCGATCGCGCCGGAGCGGATCAGCATGTCGGCGATCTCGAGGGCCTGCTCACCGGTGTCGGGCTGCGAGACCAGCAACGCGTCGGTATCCACACCGAGGGCCTTGGCGTACTCCGGGTCGAGCGCGTGCTCGGCGTCGATGAACGCGGCGATGCCGCCGGCCGCCTGGGCGCTGGCCACCGCGTGCAGCGCCAGGGTGGTCTTACCGCTGGACTCCGGCCCGTAGATCTCCACGATCCGGCCGCGGGGCAGGCCGCCCACACCCAACGCCACGTCGAGCGCGATGGACCCGGTCGGGATCACTCCGACCGGGGCCCTCGCGTCCTCGCCCAGGCGCATGACCGCGCCCTTGCCGTGGTTCTTCTCGATCTGGGCCATCGCAAGAGCAAGAGCCTTCTCGCGGTCTGGAGCTGCGGTCATCTCGAAAGCCACCTTGGGGAGGACGTAGGGACTCGGTTAGCGTCTTGGCCGACGGTAGAGGCCACGTCCGACAATTTCGGGGACCGATGTCGAGGCTGTGGGTAACTCCGCCGGGTGTGGACAACACCATAGCCGAACGGCTGTTCGAACTGAACGGTGACACGCCGCCCGATCACGGTGCCCGGTTCAGCGTCTCTCGGGGGGCACGTCGAACGTCCGGCACACCACCCGCCAGACCTCCCGTGGGTCCACCCCCGCCTCCAGCGCCTGCTCGATCGTCCGGCCGCCGAGCTCGCCGAACACGTGATCCGCGGCCAGCGAGCCGGCACGGATCGAACCGAACTCGTCGACCATCAGCTGACGGAAATGGGTCAGTCGCACCCGGTCACGGTAGGACACCCTCCGGTGGCGGGCACGGGGCGGTGAGCAGCCCCGGGAGCGAACACCGCCTGCCGGGTACCGTGAACGCATGGGCACCACCGACCCGACCGGTATGTCGTCCCCGATCGGCCAGCTGGTCGTGCTGGCGATGCTGCTGACCTCGCTGGTCGTGCTGCTGCGCTGGTGGTGGCAGCAGCGCAAGCGGTAGGCGGCGCGCGGGCGTCAACCGCGCCACACCGTCAGACGCCTCCGATCAGGTGCGCAGCGAGCTGGACAGCGCCGCCCAGCGGGCCAGCAGGTCGGCGGCGGCCCCGGAGTCCAGTACGGCCCCGACCCGCTCCAGCGCCGGACGCACGTCCGCGTCCAGGTCACCGCTCAGACCGTCGAAGGCCGCGACCGCCGCGGCGGCGTTGAGCGTCACCGCGTCGCGGACCGGCCCACGCTGACCGGCGAACAATCCCCGTGCCACCTCGGCGTTGAACGACGCATCCCCGCCGCGCAGGTCCTCGGCGGTGGCCGGGGGCACCCCCAGAGCGGCCGGGTCGAGCACTTCTCGGTGCACGGACCCGTCACTGACCGCCCACACCGTCGTGGTCGTGGTCGTGGTGATCTCGTCGAGCCCGTCGTCGCCGCGGACCACCAGCGCCGAACTGCCGCGGCCGGCGAGCACGCCGGCGATCACCGGGGCGATCCGGGGATCGGCGCATCCCACCAGACCCGCGACGGGCTGAGCCGGGTTGGTCAGCGGACCGAGCACATTCATCGCGGTCGGCACGCCCAGCCCGCTGCGGACCGAGGCCGTGTGCCGCATCGCGGGGTGGAAGACCGGCGCGAAGCAGAATCCGATGCCGAGCTCGGTCACACAGCGCAACACACCCTCCGGCGGCAGGTCGATCGCCACTCCGAGGGCCTCGAGCAGGTCGGCCGCCCCGCACTTGGACGACGCGGCCCGGTTGCCGTGCTTGACCACCGGGACCCCGGCCGCCGCCACCACGATGGCCGTCATGCTGGAGATGTTCACGCTGTGGGAGTGGTCACCGCCGGTACCCACGATGTCCATCGCGCGGACGGGCACCTGGACGCGGCGGGCGTGAGCCAGCATCGCCTGGGCCAGGCCCGCGATCTCCTCCGAGGTCTCGCCCTTGGCCCGCAGAGCCACGAGGAAACCCGCGAGCTGGACGTCGCTCGCGTCGTCGTCGAGCACCCGGTCCATCACCCAGGCCGTGTCGTGGGCGGAGAGATCGGCGCCCGAGAGCAGTTGGCGGAGCAGCCCCGGCCAGGTGCGTTGCGAGGTGCTTTCCATCACACCGCGTCACACGCGAAGTCGCGCACCGGCTCAGCCGCGCAGCGCCGGGGCGGCCAGATCGCGCAGTAGCTGAGCAACGGTCTCAGCAGCCGTGAGCGGATCGAGCGGGTGCACCAGCACCGCGTCGGCCTGGGACCAGGTGGCCAGCCACCGGTCGTCCCGGCGCTGCACCACGATCACGATCGGCGGGCAGTTGTCGATCTCGTTCTTCAGCTGTCGCGACAGCCCCATCCCACCGGTCGGCTGGGCCTCCCCGTCGAACACACACAGATCGACCTGACCTGCGTCGACGGCCACCAGCACCTCGGCGATCGAGTCCGCCTCGATGTACTTCACCCGGCCCACGTCGGGGGCCGGGCGACGCCCGATGGCACCGATGATGGCCTCGCGCACCTGCGGCCGGTGGCTCAGGACCAGCACGGTTCGGGTTGCGGCTGCGCTCGTGACCTCAGCGTTGCTCACGTGCTCGGTTCCTCCCAGTCGGCGGCGCGCCGATGATATCCGGTCGGGCCCGGCACGCCGTCCACCGAGCCCACGGGTCGGACCCCGGGCCGCCGCCGGCTCTTAGCTGAGGGCCCGCGACACCGGGCAGCCAACCCTGAACGGGCGGTAACCATCGCGGGGGCCATAATGGCCCGGTGACGACGGCAGCGCCGGGTATCAGCCAGCGTATTCACTCGCTGAACCGCCCGAATATGGTCAGCATCGGAACGATCGTCTGGCTGTCCAGCGAACTCATGTTCTTCGCCGGGCTCTTCGCGATCTACTTCACGGCTCGCGCCCAGAACGTCGGGGAGTGGCCTCCGCCACCGACCCATCTCGACGTTCCGTACGCGCTTGTCGTGACGATCGTCTTGGTGGCGTCCTCGTTCACCTGCCAGTACGGCGTGTTCGCCGCTGAGCGGGGCGACGTGTTCGGGCTCCGCCGCTGGTACCTACTCACCCTGTTCATGGGCACGTTCTTTGTGCTCGGCCAGGCGAACGAGTACCACACCCTGGTCACCGAGCACGACACGACGATCTCGTCGAGTGCATACGGGACCGTGTTCTACCTCGCCACCGGCTTCCACGCCCTGCACGTGACCGGTGGTCTGATCGCGTTCGTCTTCCTGTTGGCCCGAACCAAGATGAGCAAGTTCACCCCCGCTCAGGCCACCGCGGCGATCGTCGTGTCGTACTACTGGCACTTCGTCGACGTGGTGTGGGTCGGGCTGTTCGCCGTGATCTACTTCATCCGCTGAACGCTCCCCCTGAGCGCCCGATCTGACTTCCGAGGGTTCGAGACATAGCGATGACGACCACCACACGCCACACCGGGAGCAAGTTCAGGCGACGCGTCGCCGGCGCTCTCGCTCTGGGTACCGCACTCCTGAGCGCGGGCGCGCTGTACACCGTATTCGCGCCCCAGCCTCAGACAGCCACCGCGCAGGACGACTCGCGACTGGTTGTCCAGGGCCAGCAGGTGTTCGACAACCACTGCATCAGTTGCCACGGGGCGAACCTGCAGGGTGTCACCGACCGGGGCCCGAGCCTCATCGGCGTCGGATCGGCGGCCACCTACTTCCAGGTATCCAGCGGCCGTATGCCGCTGGCCCGCCAGGAGGCACAGGCCGAGCGGAAGCACCCACTCGCGGACCTCGACCCGAAGACCGAGGAGGGTGCGCGCAACATCGACGCCCTCGCGGCGTTCGTGCAGGCCAACGGCGGCGGCCCGACCGTGCCGGCCGAGCACGGCGAGGCCCTGCGCGGTGAGGATCCCGCTAGAGGCGGACAGCTGTTCCGCCTGAACTGCGCCTCGTGCCACAACTTCACCGGTCGTGGCGGGGCACTGTCCAGCGGGAAGTTCGCACCCACGCTGGATCCCGCCAGCGAGGAGCAGATCTACACCGCGATGCTCAGCGGCCCGCAGAACATGCCGCGCTTCTCCGACCGGCAGCTGTCCCCGGAGGAGAAGAAGGACATCATCGCGTACGTGATGTCGGTGACCGACGGAAACAACGACCCCGGCGGTAACGGCCTGGGCGGTATCGGCCCGGTGTCCGAGGGTCTGATCGCCTGGCTCGTCGGGATGGGCGCGATGGTCGGCTTCACGGTCTGGTTGGGAGCGAAGGCATGAGCAGCGACACCACCCGGCGCCCCACGGACGCCGAGCTGGAGGACATGACCCCCGACGAGCTGGCGACGCTGGCCGCCGAGCTCGACGACGTGGTCGTCGTCCAGAACAGCCCCAAGTTCCCGATCCCGGGTACCCGGGCGGAGAAGCGGGCCGAGCGGTCGGTGGCCGCATGGTTCATTCTCGCGACCCTGGCGGGCCTTGCGTTTGTGGTCGCCTTCCTGTTCTGGCCGCACGAATACGTGGCCCCCGGCAAGCCCGGTTACCGGATGTACACGCTGTACACGCCGGTGATCGGCGCGACGTTCGGGCTCTGCCTGGTGGCCATGGGCAGCGGGATCATCTCCTACGTCAAGAAGTTCTTCCCCAACGAGATCTCCATCCAGCAGCGCCACGACGGCGCTTCCGACGATCTCGCCCGGCGCACCGTGCTGGCGCAGCTGTCCCGCGCCGGCAAGGACACCGGCATCGCCCGGCGATCCCTGATCATCCGCTCGGTCGGCCTGGCCGGCGCTGTGCTCGGCCTCGGCGGCGGTGTGCTCGCGCTGGGCGGCCTGGTCCGCAATCCGTGGAAGGGCGGTGACCGCGCCGCGCTGTGGGTGACCGCATGGGGCTCCGAGAACGGCGAGAAGGTCTACCTCCGCCGCGACAACGGGATGAGCGGCGAGGACATCGTCAAGAACAAGGTCGATCTCCGGGTGCGCCCCGAGGACATGGACGCCGCAGCCATGGAGACGGTCTTCCCGTTCCGGATGGCCGATCTGCAGGACCCGAAAAAGCTCGACGAGTCGCTGCACATGTCGGACGTGCCTGTGATGCTCATCAGGTTGCGTCCCGGGGAGAAGGTCATCCAGCGGGCCGGCCGCGAGACGTTCCACTTCGGTGACTTCTACGCGTACTCGAAGGTCTGCACCCACCTGGGCTGCCCCACCTCGCTCTACGAGGCGCAGACCAACCGCATCCTGTGCCCCTGTCACCAGTCACAGTTCCTCGCCACCGAGTACGCGAAGCCGGTGTTCGGTCCCGCCACCCGGTCCCTTCCCCAACTTCCCATTACTGTGGACGAAGAGGGATACTTCGTAGCAAGAGGCGACTTCGACGAGCCCGTAGGGCCCGGGTTCTGGGAGCGGAAGTCATGAGTTCGATCACGACACCGACGACATCCTCCGGCAAGCTGCAGGCGAAGGCCGCCGAGGGTCTCGACGAGCTGGACCAGCGATTCCACCCGGCCGCCGGGTTGCGCAGGCAGTTCAACAAGGTCTTCCCGACGCACTGGTCGTTCATGCTCGGTGAGATCGCGATGTACAGCTTCATCCTGCTGCTTCTCACCGGCGCGTACCTGGCGCTGTTCTTCGACCCCTCCATGGAGGAGGTCACCTATCACGGGGTGTTCACGAACCTGCAGGGCGTGCAGATGTCCCGCGCGTTCGAGAGCGCGCTGCACATCTCCTTCGAGGTGCGAGGCGGGCTGTTCATGCGCCAGCTGCACCACTGGGCGTGCCTGCTGTTCCTGGCCTCGATGATGGCGCACATGTTCCGGACGTTCTTCACCGGAGCTTTCCGCAAGCCGCGTGAGACGAACTGGCTGCTCGGCGTGCTGCTGATCGTGGTCGGCATGTTCGAGGGCTTCAGCGGCTACTCCCTGCCCGACGACCTGCTCTCGGGCACCGGCCTCCGCATCGGTTCCGGCATCACGCTGTCGGTGCCGGTGATGGGCACCTGGGTCCACTGGGCGCTGTTCGGTGGGGAGTTCCCCGGTACGGAGATCGTGCCGCGGCTCTACATCGTCCACGTGTTCCTGCTGCCCGGGATCCTGGCCGCGTTGCTGGGCCTGCACGTGGGGCTGGTCTGGTACCAGAAGCACACCCAGTTCCCCGGGCCGATGCGTACCGAGCACAACGTGGTCGGGGTCCGGATCCTGCCGGCGTTCGCGGCCAAGGGCGGCGCGTTCAACCTGGTCTGCTTCGGCGTCATGGCGATCATCGCCGGTGTCTTCCAGATCAACCCGATCTGGAACTTCGGGCCGTACAACGCGGCCCACATCTCGGCCGGTTCGCAGCCTGACTGGTACATGGCCTTCTCCGACGGTATGCCGCGGCTGTGGCCCGCCTGGGAGCTCTACCTGGGCAACTACATGGTCCCGGCGGTGTTCTGGCCCTCGGCGTTCTTCCTGCCGGCCATCATCGGTCTACTGGCCGCCTACCCGGCGATCGAGCGGATGTTCACCAAGGACAACGCGATCCACAACCTGCTGCAGCGACCGCGTGACGCACCGGTCCGCACGTCGCTGGGCATCATGTCGCTGACGTTCTACGGCTGGCTGGTGCTCGCCTCGGGCAACGACCTCGTCGCGTACTTCTTCAACATCTCGCTGAACGCGATGACGTGGATCGGCCGGATCGGTCTGCTGCTGCTGCCGCCGCTGGCCTACCTGGTGACCTACCGGACCTGCATCGGCCTGCAGCGCTCCGACCGCGCGGTGCTCGAGCACGGCATCGAGACCGGCATCATCAAGCGGCTGCCGCACGGTGAGTTCATCGAGGTGCACCAGCCGCTCGCCGGGGTCGACTCCCACGGGCACGCGATTCCGCTGGCCTACCAGGGCGCTCCGGTGCCCAAGCGGATGAACCAGCTGGGATTCTCGGGTCACCCGGTGGCGGGCTCGCTGCTCAAGCCCGACCCCATGGAGGAGACCATCGCACTCGAGCGGGCGCGTGCCGAGCTGCACGCCGAAGCTCATGGTGCGGGTCAGAACGGGTCCGGCAACGGGCACGTCGACTCCACCGACCGCGAGCTGGTCTCGGGGCGACCCAAGGACAGCGTCGACTGACAGTCCGAACCATCAGAGAGGCCCCCGACCTGCAGGTCGGGGGCCTTTCTCATGGGCTCTCCCCCAGCCGGCGGTCGTCCTGATCGACGTGCGACGTCGGCGGCACATCCACTTCGTGCGCCGCACCCGTGCTGCAGTGGGTGTGCGGGCGACAAAGTGGGTGTGCGGGCGATGAAGGGGGTGCGACCGGGGCTGCGTCCGGCTGTACGTGCGCGCCCGCGATCCAGGTCAGCTGAGTGGGCAGCGATCGATGGCGTAGTACACGACGGTCGTCTCCCGTCCGTTGCGTACGACCGTCTCATCGCGCCGCCGGGACATGCCCACCTTCTCCATGACCCGTCTGCTGGCCGTGTGGTCCGCCTCGGTGTCGGCGCACACCCGCACGACACCCGGCTGCCCGAGCAGATGGTCGCAGACGAGCCGCACCATCTCGGTGGCGTAGCCCTGACCCTCACAGCCCGGGGCCACGTCGTATCCCACGGACACCGTGAAGCCACCTGAACGGCCGCCAGAGCCCTCTGTGCCGGCTGCAGAGGCATCCGGCCCCTCCCCCACCAGGGAACAGCTCAGAGCGCCCAGGACGGCGCCGTCGGCCGTGCGGGCGGCGATCCAGGGCCCCAGTGCCGTCGGCAACGGTGGGAGCTCGTCGGGATACTCCGCCAGCAGCCGGAACAGCTGAACGACGATCGCCGAGGGATATCCCTCGGCGTAGTCGAACTCCGCGTGGCCGGCCAGCGACCGTGCGGCTTGGGACGGGGTCGGCACCCGCAATGTGAGCCGGGCGCCGACCAGCGACGTCAGTGGTCGGCTCGCGGCCGGTGGTATTCGAACAGCAGGCCACCGACCATGGTCAGCAGCAGCGGCACCGCGATGACGATGGCCCACACCATCCAGTAGGCCATGCTGATCGCCAGGATGGCCGCGGCGGCGGCCAGCCCGACGGGCCAGTAGCTACCGGGGCTGAAGAAGCCCATCTCGCCGGCACCGTCGACGACCTCGGCCTCTGGGTTGTCCTCGGGGCGCGTCTCGAGCCGGCGGGACACGAACCGGAAGTAGGTACCGATGATCAGTGACAGCCCGCCGGTGAGTGTGAGGCAGACGACACCGACGGCCTCCTTGGACAAGATGCCGTAGGCGATCGCGCACAGGAAGAAGAACACCGTGCAGATCTCGAAGATCCTGGACTCGACCTTCATCGCGCCGCTCCTGCTCGCGTCGTCAGCTGACCGGGCGGACCGAGGCGGCCCGATCGGTTCGCTTGGTCTGGAAGGGGTAGGTGGTGATCGCCTCCGGAGCGCACCACTGGCCGCAGTTCAGCGCAGCCAGCGCCTCCCCCGCCGTGTTCGGCACACCGGTCACCGCATTGTTCTGTAGACGCAGCTTGAGGTACTGGTCGTAGAGCTGCGGCTTGAGCGCGCGCACCTCGAAGTTCATCGCCGAGTGGTAGGCGCCACACAGCTCGGCGCACCGTCCGACGAACGCGCCTTCCTTCTCGATCTTGTCGATCACGAAGGTCTTGTCGGTGTCGTTCTTGTCCGGCATCGGGAACACGTCCCGCTTGAACAGGAACTCCGGCACGAAGAAGGAGTGGATCACGTCCGTGGAGGTGAGCGTGAACTCGACGCTGCGGTCGGTCGGCAGCACCAGCAGCGGAATCGTCTCGCTGGTGCCGAGCGTGCTGATCGGCTTGCCGGTCGAGTTGTCCGTGTAGTCGAAGCGCCAGTTCCACTGGAAGGCCGTGACGGCGATCTTCACGTCCGGCTTCGCCACGTTCTTGTCGACGTCGTTCTGGACGACGACGGTGTAGGCGAAGATGATCGCGACGATGATCGTCGGCAGCACCACGCTGATCACTTCGACCGGCAGGCTGTACTGGAACTGCTTGGGGACCTCGCCCTCGCCACGCTTGCGGTGGAAGGCCACCGTCCACGCGGTGAGACCCCACACGATCGCGCCCACCACCAGCGACGCCACCGCCAGGTTGGTCCACAACTGGCGCATCTCCTCGGCCTGGGGCGTGACCCCGATCGGCCATCCGAAGCGCAATGCCTCGGCCGTCGAACACCCGCTCGAGGAGACCGCTACCCCGATCGCCAGCACGGCTACCTTGGCCACACGGCCGAACCGGGTGCGTCGCACCCCACTGTCTGCACGGCCCACAGCTCGCTGCCTCCCGAAACACGACGCCATCATCGGCGGCCGCCCGCTCGACGGTGATCCGCCAGGCGTCACAACAACCTCGCGCGAAGCCTATAAGAGCTGCGGTCCCCCCACGCGCCAGGGTCGGATGCGGCCAGTGGGGAGTCGGTCACGTACGCGCCGACGTGGCAGGCATACTTCTGGATTCCTGCCGGCAAGCTGGAGGAGGCGGACGAACCGAGTGTGTGGCCTACTGGGGATGCTGACGGCGGGCGCCGATGCGCCTGACCGTGCCGAGGCTGTGACCAGCGCATTGACCTGCGCCAGGCACCGTGGGCCGGATGAGACCGGTGCGTGGCACGACGACGACGTCGTGCTCGGCTTCAACCGCCTGTCCATCATCGACCTGGAGAGCTCGCACCAGCCGCTGAGGTGGGGTCCGCCCGGATCACCGTCCCGGTACGCGTTGACCTTCAATGGTGAGATTTACAACTATCTCGAGCTGAGAGCGCAGCTCATCGAGGAGCACGGAGCCGAGTTCGCCACCCACGGCGACGGCGAGGTCATCGTCGCGGCGTACCACCACTGGGGCAGCGACGCGGTCCGCCGCCTGCGAGGGATGTTCGCCTTCCTGATCTGGGATACCGAGCAGCGCGTGCTGTTCGGCGCCCGGGACCCGTTCGGGATCAAACCGCTCTTCGTGTGGACCGGGCCGCAAGGAACCGTGTTCGGCAGCGAGAAGAAGAGCCTGCAGGAGCTGGCCGTCGACTTCGGGACGCAGCTCAGTCTCGACGAACCGGCGCTACAGCACTACCTGGTTCTCCAGTACGTGCCCGAGCCCGCGACGATGCACCGGGAGATCCGCCGCATCGAGTCGGGCACCCTGTTCACCGTCCGGCCGGGCGAGGCACCGGTGACCGAGCGCTACTTCACTCCCGCGTTCGCATCGGTCCCGCTGGTCGGTGCGAGCGAGCAGGCCGCCCTCTACCAGCGGATCACCGACGTGCTGCGCGACTCGGTGGCCAAGCACATGCGCGCGGACGTGACGGTGGGCGCGTTCCTGTCCGGTGGGATCGACTCGACCGCGATCGCCGCGCTGGCCAAGGAACACAACCCGGACCTGATCACGTTCACCACCGGGTTCGAACGCGAGGGGTACTCCGAGGTCGACGTCGCGGCCGAGTCCGCCGCCGCGATCGGTGTCCGGCACGTGATCCGCACGGTCAAACCGGACGAGATGATGGAGGCGCTGCCGCTGATCGTCTGGTACCTCGACGACCCGGTGGCCGACCCGGCGCTGGTACCGCTGTGGTTCGTCGCCCGGGAGGCCCGCAGGCACGTCAAGGTGGTGCTCTCCGGCGAAGGCGCCGACGAGCTCTTCGGCGGCTACACGATCTACCGGGAGCCGCTGTCGCTCGCACCGTTCGAGAGGGTCCCCGGCGGTGTGCGGCGGGCGATGGGCAAGCTCTCCACTAGGATCCCCGAGGGCGTACGCGGCAAGGATCTGCTGCGCCGGGGTGCCCTGGACCTGGAGCAGCGCTACTACGGCAACGCCCGGATCTTCCGCGACGAGCAGCTCGCCGCGGTGCTGCGGACCCACGACCCGCGCCGGGGGCACACCGAGATCACCGCGCGCTGGTACCGGGAGTCGGCCGGGTGGGACCCGGTGGCCCGGATGCAGCACGTGGACCTGTTCACCTGGCTGCGGGGCGACATCCTGGTCAAGGCCGACAAGATGACGATGGCCAACTCACTGGAGCTGCGGGTGCCGTTCCTGGACCCCGAGGTGTTCCGGGTGGCCTCGACGATCCCGCTGGCCGAGAAGATCACCGGAACCAACGCGTCGGGCACCACCAAGTACGCACTTCGGCAGGCCCTGCGGTCGGTTGTGCCGCCGCACGTGCTGCAGCGGCGCAAGCTGGGCTTCCCGGTGCCGATCCGGCACTGGCTGCGCGACGAGATGTACGAGTGGGCGGCCGGCATCATCACCGACAGCCAGACCGACCATCTGCTCGACCTGCGGGCGGTACGGCGGATGCTCGACGATCACCGTGACGGACCGATCGACCACAGCCGCAGGATCTGGACGCTGCTGGTCTTCATGCTCTGGCACGGCATCACCGTCGAGCGGAGGATCCGCCCGGAGATCCCCGCCACGGTGTACCCCGTTCAGGTCTGATCGCTCCGGACCGACGTCGAGCGGAGTGAACCGCCTCGATCAGCCCCCGGGTGCCTCCTACCGTCGATACCACCCGGCCGCGATCAGCAGGAGGTCCCAGTGCCCCTCAGCCGCGATCGCCCGGGAGCCGTCCGGGCCGCACTGACCACGCTGACCATGCTGTGCCTGATGTTCGGCGTCGACTTCGGGCTCATGTCCGGCTCGGCCCAGGCCGCCACACCGGTCGACCCTCGCCGGGCGGCCACGGACGCGGCACCGGACACGGCACCGGACACGGCACCGGCGTGGCGGGCCTCGGTCCTCAGTGGTTCCGCGTCGATCGCCTGCGCCCCCGGCACGACCGACCTCGGGGTGCACGACGGCTACCACAGCTCGGCACGGATCCCGGTTCGGCTGTGCGCGGTGAACAACCTGCCCAGCACCGCCCCGGAGAGCAACCCCACCAGCTCGTTCTACATCCGCAACGGGAAGGTCGGGGCGAACCGGCACGCCATCGTCAACTCCCGGGTGTCCCGGGCGGTGCAGACCATGGTGCGGGACATGAAGGCGGCCGGCCTCTCGCCGACCACCTTCAGCACGTTCCGCTCCATGGCTCGCCAGCAGGTCCTCTGCGCGGACGACGTCCGCTGCAGAGGCCGCAACTACCGCTACCTGGCCAGACCAGGGACCTCCAACCACCAGATGGGGTTGGCGATCGACTTCACGATGCCGCGGACCACCAGCCGGACGGCCCGCTGCGCGGCGCCGGCGAGCGAGCCCGGCAGCTCGGTCTGGAGATGGCTCAGCACCCACGCCGGCCATTACGGGTTCAAGCAGTACTCCGCAGAACCCTGGCACTGGGAGGCAACCGCCGCCGGCGGCTGCTGAGCCGCTAAGCCACGACCCTCGCGATGTCGTCGGCCGCCTCGGCGCCGTAGGCGTTCCGGAGCCGCTCCAGGGCCTTCTCGCGCTGCCAGGTCCACTCCTGCGGTCCGTCGGTCTCCAACACGTGGACCGCGATCAGGCTGCCGAGCTGTGCCGACCGCTCGAGGGTCAGGCCACCGGCGACGCCCGCCAGGAACCCGGCGCGGAACCCGTCGCCGACGCCGGTCGGATCCACGCGTGCCGTCTCCGGGACCACTCCGACGAAGATCTCGGTGCCGTCACGGGGCACCACCTGGGCACCCTTCTCCCCGTGGGTGGTGATCCGTACGTCAACCTGTTCGGCCACCTGATCCGGCGACCAGCCGGTCTTGTTGAGCAGGAGCTCCCACTCGTAGTCGTTGGTCATCAGGTAGCTCGCGCCCGTCACCAGGCGACGGATCTCCGGGCCCTCCATCCGGGCCAGCTGCTGCGAGGGGTCCGCCACGAAGGGCAGGCCGAGCTCGCGGCACTCGTCGGTGTGGCGAAGCATCGCCTCAGGGTCGTTCGCCCCGATCAGGACCAGGTCGACGCCCTCGGGCCGGGAGGCCAACGGGGCCAGCGCGATCTCGCGGGCCCGGGCCATCGCACCGGTGTAGAAGGACGCGATCTGGCGCATGTCGTCGTCGGTGGTGCACAGGAACCGGGCGGTGTGGACGTCGTCACACTCGTGCACGCCCGCGCAGTCCACCCCGGCCTTCTCCAGCCAGTCGCGGTAATCGGAGAAGTCGGCCCCGACCGCGCCCACGATCAGCGGCGACTGGCCGAGCACCCCCAGGGCGTACGCGATGTTGCCCGCGACCCCACCCCGTCTGATCACGAGGTCGTCGACGAGAAAGCTCAACGACACCCGCTCGAGCTGCTCCACCATCAGCAGGTCGGCGAACCGGCCCGGGAAATGCATGAGGTGGTCGGTCGCGATGGATCCGGTCACGGCGATAGGCACGAACGCTGACTTTACGTGGTGGGCACCGTGTCCGCCGTCTGTCGCGGGTCACCCGGGCTCTGCCAGGTGACCCGCGCCCAGCGGAAGATCAGCTGAACGAGTCGCCGCAGGCGCACGAACCGCCGGCGTTCGGGTTGTCGATCGTGAAGCCCTGCTTCTCGATCGTGTCCACGAAGTCGATGACCGCGCCCTGCAGGTACGGGGCACTCATCCGGTCCACCCCGACGCGCAGCCCGTTGAAGTCCTTGTACAGGTCACCATCGAGCGACCGGTCGTCGAAGAAGAGCTGGTAGCGCAGGCCCGCGCAGCCGCCGGGCTGTACCGCGATGCGAAGGTGCATGTCATCGCGGCCCTCCTGGTCCAGGAGAGCCTTGGCCTTCACCGCGGCCGCCTCGCTCAGCTCCACGCCGTGGGTCTCAGTGGTGGTGCCGCTCTCGACGGTCATGTGAATCTCCCTCAAATCTCAGCTCGGATCGCGGGGCGGTCCCGACACCCGACACAACAGCATCGGTGCCAGGGATGTTCCCGCGACAGCTCCATGGTGTCACAGGGAACCCCGGAGGTCAGCGTGAGCCACTCCACTGATCGGCGACTGACGCGGCCAGGTCGGCCAGCGTGCCTGCCGGGTCGGCCAGCGCCGCCCGCACTCCCCCGGCGTGCTCGGCCACCGAGTGCGCTTCGGCCACCCCGACGGCCCCCATCTCCCGCCGCCCGACCTCGACCTGACCTGCGAGGACCACGCACGGCAGCCCGCGCTCGGCGGCCGCCCCGGAGACCGCGGTGATCAGCTTGCCCCGAAGCGACTGCCAATCGAAGCTGCCCTCCCCGGTGATCACGAGGTCACAGCTGTCCAGGGCGGCGTCCAGCCCGGCGAGCTCCCGTACCAGCGCGGCTCCGGAGACCCGCCGTGCCCCGAGTGCGAGCAGCGCCGCGCCCAACCCACCGGAGGCACCGGCACCCGGCGTCCCGGCGAGCTCAGCGGGATCGCGGCCGGTCGCCGCGGCGAGCACCCCGGCCCAGCGGGTCAGCGCGGCTTCCAGCTCGGCCACCACGGTCGGGTCGGCACCCTTCTGGGGCCCGTACACCGAGGCCGCGCCGTGCCTGCCCAGCAGGGGGTTGTCCACGTCGGCGGCCAGCACGAGCACCGGGCCGGCCGGAGGCCTGGGCGGCTGCGCCAACGCCGCGACGTGTGCCAACGCCGCCCCGCCGTCGGGCAGCTCCCGTCCCTCGGCGTCCAGCGGGATCGCCCCCAGCGCGGCCAGCGCGCCCGCTCCCCCGTCGGTGCAGGCCGACCCGCCCAGGCCGATGACCAGCTCGTCGAGGCCCCGGGCACCCGCCTGACCGCTAGCTTGCCGAGCAACCTCGGCCCGACCGCCACCGCCACCGTCACCGTCACCGGCAAGGGCCGCCGCGACGAGCTCGCCGACCCCGCGGCTGGTGGCGTTCCGCGCGGTGTCCGGCGACGGGGTCCCGACGAGGTGCAGCCCGCACGCCTGGGCGGCCTCCAGGTAACCGGTGACCCGTCCGTCACGTTCGACGCGCAGCCAGTGCGCGGTGACCTCGACACCGCCCACCGGGCCGGTCACCGCCACCTCGTGCAGCCGCCCGCCCAGCGCGGCGTGCAGAACGCTGACGAACCCGCTTCCGCCGTCGGCCAGGGGTAACAGCAGCACCTCGTCGGAGGGGGCGGCGCGGGTCCAGCCCGCCGCGATGGCCTCGGCGGCCTCTACGGCCGACAGGGTTCCGCCGAAGGAGTCCGGAGCGATCACCACGCGCACCCGAGCGACGGTACCGGGGCGCTGAGGTCGTATGGTTGGAGCGTGAGGTTCCTGCGCCGCCAGCCCGCCACCAGCGACGACGCCGGTGCGGACTCCTCGTCCGGTGAGGCCGAGATCGGCCGTGCGTCGGGCAAGGGCCGTCCCACCCCCAAGCGGCGTGATGCCGAGGGCCGCAGGCGAGGCCCCGCCCCGCCGCCGCCCCGTACCCAGCGCGAGTCGATCAAGCTGGCGAAACAGAACCGCGGCAGCCGCGAGGAACGCCGCAAGGCCGCGGCCGAGCGCCGCGCCAAGATGGACTCCGGCGACGACAAGTCCCTGCTCAAGCGGGACCGGGGCCCGGACAAGGCCTACATCCGGGATCTGATCGACTCGCGGCGCCACCTGATGGGTCTGTTCATGCCGCTGGCGGGGTTCGTGTTCGTGTCGCTGCTGGTCCCGTTCCCGAAGGCGCAGAGCATGCTGAGCCTGTTCAGCATGTCGATGATGATCGCCATGGCCATCGAGGGTGTCCTGCTCGGACGCCAGGTCACCAAGAAGGTGCGCGAGCGGTTCCCCGACAAGGAGATCAAGGGGCTGCCCACCGGGTGGTACGCCTTCACCCGGGCCAGTCAGCTGCGACGGCTACGGACGCCCAAACCGCGCGTGGGCTACGGAGACAAGGTCTGAGCGACGACACCCGTTCCCGGGCCGCGGGCTCACCCCTCGTGCAGGCTCATGGGGCCGTAGACCTCGGAGTCACCGTCGAGCAGCGTGACCGCGTCGATGCCGGCCTCCGCCAGAGCGGGCCACTCGTCGGACAGCCAGGTCTCGGCCTCGGTCTGGTCGGAGAAGGTCTCGTCCGGCCCGGTCTGCTCGGTGCCGGACTCGCTCAGGTAACGCCAGCGGAAGCTCACCGGGCAACGGTAGCGTGATCCGGTGCCCGACGATCTCCCCGCTCCCGGGCCCGCGCAGACCCCGGACGTCCCGGCCCACCGGACCCTGGTGCTGGGCGGCACCCGCTCGGGCAAGTCGGACTACGCCGAGGCGCTGCTGCCCGACCACGCACCGGTCCGCTACCTGGCGACCTCCCGCACCGACCCCGACGACCCGGAGTGGACCGCGCGCATCGACGCCCACCGCGTGCGTCGTCCGGCAGGCTGGTCGACCGAGGAGGACCCGGACCTGAGCTCCGCGCTGGTCTCCGCGCGGCCCGACGAGTTGCTCATGGTCGATGACCTGGCGACGTGGCTGACCGGGGTGCTGGACGACG
>Ga0310811_10003664_pt1 | contig 19367 bp, 18 predicted proteins | sample YCmetagenome_FD_207642 | JGI IMG/M metagenome (GOLD analysis project Ga0310811, IMG submission 207642) | Soil microbial communities from experimental microcosm in Duke University, North Carolina, United States - YC | ecosystem: Engineered > Artificial ecosystem > Soil microcosm > Unclassified ...
GCACCCTGGATTGGCCGAAAAGCGTCGCAACCACGTGATCTCGGTAGTCCTTCACATGGCAAACCTTACCACAGCTTAAGCAATTCGGCCGTCGAATGGCGTGGCTCCTGGCCTGCGCGGCAACGATCTCCTGTTGGTGACCTGCCAGCAACCGCTTTCCATCGGCTACAGCCAAACCGAAACCCGCGATATGCTCCAGATCATAAGGCCGGTTGATCTTCATCCCGTCGACACACGGCTCTTCACCATCTTCCCTGGTTGTCACCAACCTCACAATCCAAGCCACGCGTCCACATCAGGGCAGAGAACGGACACCAAATTACCCCTCCGCCGGCCCGTCCCCCAAACTTGCGACGGTCCCCAGCTGAATGCATCAGAGCACTAGCTCGGCACGGTGTCCGGCCACAGGGGCTCAGTCCATCGGTTGGTTGAGATGTGCTTATGGGATGGTCCGCCTTCTTGGCGTGACTCTCGGTAGGCTTCCGGCCTTTTACTGGCAGAACGCGACGATCGCATCTGGGCACCAAAAGCCGCTTGATCATCATGGATACTCTAGAGTGCGCCCTTGCGGGCAGACGGCATCAGGCCGGCGATTTGACCCGCGGCTGCCGCCCCACAGTCGACCCGGCACTCGCCAGGGAAATTTTAGGCCTTGCGTGCGACACGCCCTCTGAGCAAGGCGATCAGGATCGCGCAGAGCAGCGAAAAGCCGCACATGGCGATCAGCCCGGCACGGGGGGAGGTGAAAGCCTCCTCGGCATGTACGCGGATGATCGGCGCCAGAAAGCTACCGATCGCGCCGAACGTGGTACAAAAGCCAATCCCCGCCGCAAGCGCCGGGCCTGAGAGCACATTTGCCGGGAAGGTCCAGAAGATCGGTTGAACCGCCAGGAAGCCGATCGCAGCTAGGCTGAGCACTGTGATGGCCAGAACCGGCCCCGCGAAAGCGGAGATGAGGACGCCGAGGCCGGCCACGACCAAACAGGCGACGGAAATGGGCAGGCGCAGCTCCGGGCGCCGGTCAGCAAAGCGGGGAATGAAATAGACCCCCACAGCGGAAGCCGCCCAAGGGATCGCCGCCACCAGCGAGACTTTGAAGCCGATGGCAGTGCCCATCAGCTTCGCCACCTGCGACGGCAGGAAGAAGATCAAACCGTAGACGGCGATCTGGAGGGTTCCGTAGATGATGGCGAGATGCCAGACACGCGGGCTTAGGAGTGCGGTTCTTGCATCGGGCGCCTCCGCCTGCCTGGCCTCGCGGGTCAATTGCGCGACGAGAGCAGCCTTTTCCTCCGCGTTCAGGAAACGCGCCGAGCGGGGATTATTGTCGAGGTAGAAGAAGCCAAACAGGCCGAGCGCGACCGCCGGCAAGCCTTCAAGGAGGAACATCCAGAACCAGCCCGGCCGTCCCAGAACCCCATGCATCTCCATGAGGGCGCCTGAAATGGGCGTACCCAGCGTAAGCGCGGCCGGCACCCCCAGTACGAAGATAGCGACAACCGAGGCGCGCGCCCGGTCAGGAAAGAAGATCGAGGCGAGAAGCAGGATGCCCGGATAGAATCCGGCCTCGGCAAGGCCGAGCGCAAAACGCAGCACGATGAATTGCGTTGGGCTCCCGATCAATCCCGTGCAAGCCGACAGGATACCCCACAGGATCGTCGTCCCGCTCAACCATAGCTTGGCGCCGATCCTGTTCATCAAGAGATTCGCTGGAACGCCGACCGCCGCATAGGCCGCAAAGAAGATACCGGCACCCAGTGCATAGGCGTCATTGGACATGTGCAGGTCGGTCGCCATGGCGCCCTTGGCGAAGCCGACGTTCACGCGGTCGATGAAGGCAACGAAGTAGAGCAGAAACATGAACGGGATCAGTCGCTTCCAGCATTTTGCTATCGCTTCGGCGAGGACCACGTCCACTCCAGCCGCAACGGTATCGCTATCGGGTATCCACGCCGTCATGCTTCCTCCTCCTGTTATAGCCTTGAGCCGCCAACCTTGCTTCCCACTTCGCTCAAGCGACCGGGCAACCATATGGCAACGCGCGTTCGTGCCGAGCGCTGCGAGGTCGTTCAGGCTGTCGACCATAGGATGGGTTAACATGGGTTGTCCAGTCAATGGAAACCGCTAGAAGCACGGATGTTTCTTTGGAAAAGACATGACGGATTGTCGGACGCAGCCCCCCCTCTCTTCCCAAGCATTCGTCAGGATCGTCGAGGCCGATTCATAGAAGCAGGTGTTGTCGAATTTCCGCAAAAGGGCCCTCCTCAAAGCGTGGGCAGATGCAGCGGCAGTAGCCGAGCTCGCAGGAGGTCGGTATTGGCGGGTCCATACATGGATCGCTTCACCGTCTTCAGTCGGTTGAGTTGGCCTTCAACCTGGCCATTGCTCCGTCGCTCAAGGATGGCATTGCGCACGGCGGCCATGTCATTGCGCAGAGTTAAAACGAAGCGCCGTATGCCATAGAGGCCAGAGCTATGAGCATCATCCATCCAGTCATCGAGGCGGTCCGGATCTTTGCCACGCAAGATGCCGCGGAAGCGCATCGCAAGGCCGCGCATAGTTGCAAAGCTTGGCGACGCCTTTTCAGCTGTGTCACCTTTACTGACTGCTCGTCCGTCAGTAGCTTGGTAGGCTTGATGCACAATGACGCTGCGGGAATGGGAGGCAACGGCAGCACTTCAGGCGATGCGATGGCCGTATTGTCTCCCGCGAGGTCTTTCAGGAAACCGGCGTGATCGGCGCGGCGCCATCGGCCAAGCAGACGTTCCAGATGGGTTTGGCTACCAGCATAGCCGCGCGCCTGGAGCTCCGGCAGCAGATGTCGCGCCGATTTGTGTCCCTCAGCCCGACGCTCCGGCAAGGAGTCAAGTGGAAGCCATTTGGTGATGGTTTTCCAGTGCAGGCCAGTCTCGTGTTTGATCGATGACGCCGTTCTGCCGGCCCTCTGTAGTTCCTTGAGGCGATCGAACTTCGCTTGCCATTGGGCACGGCGACCGCTCTGGGCGAGACGCCGATGGTGAAGAAGTTCGGACTGTCGGCCATGGCCCTTGTACTCTGCCATGGTCGCGGGTGTGATCGGATCGCGCGCGGTGCGACCACCCTCCACCCCCCGTGCTGCTCCTTGGGCATAGAGCCCGCACCGATCCCGGCTTACAACCTCAACCTCAGGATGGCGGCTGAGCCAATCCGCCGTCGCCTCAGCCGATCGCTCGGGAAGCACATCGACGACAACGCGCCTTTCCAGGTCGACGACGATTATCCCGTAACGGCGCCCTTTAAGCCAGCTCCAGTCGTCAATGCCGACGACTGTCGGAGACCTGGTCCGCGACGTGCCAGCATTTGCCTTCAGGCTGCGGAGCACCGTGTCGTCGCTTTGTGGCAATCCCAGCTGCCTGAGTATCCTCTCCGCCGGCCGGCCGCCAGCGGAATGGCCTATAAGAATGGCCAGTTCCACCACCCGACGCGTACGCCGCGCATGTGGCGGTGCGACGCCAGGCAAAGTCGCCACGAAGCTTGCTCTGCAGCAACGGGAGGTGCGGCAGCGCCAGAGACCCAATTCGAGGCTCAGTGTGACCGGGCTGCCTTGCATGGGGAGATCTTGCAGCCTTCGACAATAACGGGCCTTTCGGGATCTGCTGAGCGATCCGCAGCCTGGGCACACTGCACCGCCCTCTCCGCCGCCACGGACGATCCATCTCCCGTCCTGCCGTCGCGCATCGAGCGCCTTGACCCCGAGATCCAGATCCCAATTCACTTTCATAGGGCTCTCTCCTACCACCGGCAGTCCGCCGCGATATGGGTAGCCAGGCGCCCGAAGGACATCCCGCTTAAGTTGCCAACACTTTGAGGAAGACCCAGTTTTCAGCGGGAATCAACAGCATGATCTCCCTCAGCTTCTCGCATTCAATTTGGTGCGCCCAACTCCCGGACTGTCACGGAGGCAGCATGCGAGCGTCTTAGATTGCCAATCAAGCAGGAGATTGACTGCCTCGTTTTGTCCAAGGCTGACGAGAATTGTGCCGTGCCGACGCCCAAAATGATAATTCTCATAGGTCCGCTTTCTCCAGCTCATCCACGTTTTGGACATCCCATCCGGCACGCTGGATAAGCGGGCCATCCCATAATCAACAATCATCATTCATCTCTTCGGGGGGGCGCGGACGATCGACGGACAATGAGGTCGGGCGAAATCATGACATGCTCGGCTGTCACCACCGGATCCGACATCCTCCGCGTGAGGGCGTGCAGACTTCTCGCGGCGATGGCGCTGACGGGTTGCCTCACCGTCGTCAATGAGACCATGGCGGTATCTGCAATCGGCAGGTTGTCGAACCCGACCACGGTCATATCCTCGGGCACGCCAACGTGACTTTGGGCCAGCCGGCTCAGAACGCCAAGCGCGCAGAGATCATTGGCGGCAAAGATGGCGGTCGGCTTCGAATCAGCCTTCAAAATCTGGAGCGTGCCGAGATCGCCCGCCTCGAGAGTGTGGTTGCCTGGAACGACCCAGGGCGAAAGCCCGAGCCTCAGCATCGTTTCCGCATAGCCGGAGCTTCGGAGAGCCGCGCCAGCTTCATTCCCGCCATCGATATAGGCGATCCGTCTATGCCCGAGAGAGACGAGATATTCGACGACGATCGCCGCACCCTGGAAATCGTCGTTGCTGACGCTGTCCACGCCGAAAGCGGAGAGATGCTGCGCGACGTAGACCGTGGGGAGGCCGCTGCCGATGGCGCGGATCGCCGCCCGATCGCGCGGCGCACCGACCAGGATCAATCCGGCGACCCGATGGGCCCGTAGCTCTTCCAAGGAGGCCAGAACAGCCTCATCGGTCGTTCCGTTGATCGACAGGAGCACTTCATAGCCGAGGTCACGCGCCGCGGCATCTGCCTCCCGGGCAAGAAGCGCCTGAAAAGGGTTGAGAATATCGCCAACAATGATGCCAATGGTGCGTGTCGCCGTGCTTGCGAGATTGCGTGCCAGGACGTTCGGCTTGTAGCCGAGATCTACCGCCGCGCGCTGGATTTTTCGGCGGTTCTTGTCCGAAACACCCTCTTGCCCGCGCAGCGCCAATGAGACGAGCGAGCGCGAAACCCCGGCCCGGCGCGCCACGTCTTCCAATGTCGGCAACTGTCTTCGGTATTTGTCCGTCATAATCGCTTTGTAGCTGATCCTCCCGTCACCGCAACATCAAGCAAGAGGCCGAGACCGGACGCCAAGGTGTCCCGGCATGGTCATATATCGCTCCATAAAAACCTCTTGATGCTAGGAATAAATCCCGATATAGACGCGCATTAATCGCTTAGAGCGCTCCAGGTACAGTCATCGATCGTGCCGGCGAGTGCTTCAGGGGGAAGGGGATGAATGTCGGATCGCTTGGCGCGTCGGCCCGGGCGATATCGATTCGGCAAGACAAGAAGAGGTTGCGGGAGAACGAGACGGTGTTCAGCAAACAAGGTGCAGAGGCAAAGCGCCGCCAGCCGACGCCAGGCATGAGCGAGCGGTCGAGCTGACCGAGCCGGGCGACCAAAAGGCGGCGCGCCCATAACCGTCCGTTTGACAAGTCCCATGGCCGACGGCGGCGAAACGCTCCGCCGGAATCGTAACAGATAGAACGAGAGCAACATGTTCGGCATCAATGAGCGGATCCGCAAATACGCAGCAGAGCATGGCCCGATCCGGGTGGCCGTGATCGGCACAGGCGCCATGGGCGGCGCACTCGTAGACCAGCTTACCATGGCGCGAGGAATGGACGCGGAGATTGTCGCTGATCTTGACCTCGGCCGTGCCGCCGAGGTCCTTGCGGCCGCCGGTTTCACGCCCGATCAGATCGTCCGGTGCGACTCGGCCGCTGCGGCGAGCGGAGCGCTCGCTGCCGGCCGCAAGGTGATCACCACGAAAGTTGATCTGGCCTGGAGCCTCCCACAGATCGACTGCGTCGTGGAAGCCACAGGAGACCCCACCATCTTCGCCGATATTGCCTTGGCTACAATCGCCGCGAAAAAGCACCTCGTTACCTTCAATGTCGAAGGGGACGTGCTGGTCGGCAATATTCTTAAAAGGAAGGCGGATGAGGCTGGCGTCATCTACACCGGTATTCACGGCGATGAGCCCGGGGTGGTGAAAGCTCTCTATGATGAGGCCGACGCCCTCGGGTTCGAAATCCTGGCCGCAGGCCGGCATGACTATGGCGGCGGGGACATCACCTGGAACAAGGAGAATGTGAGCGCTTACCTCAGAAATGTCAGCGCCGGGGCGGTGCAGCGAAATGCCGCCCTGTTTGCCTCATTCGTCGATGGTTCGAAGACGAATGAAGAGTGCTGCATGATCGCGAATGCCACCGGCCTTGAGCCGGATATCCGTGGAATGCACGGACCCGACGTCAGCTTCAGCGACTTCGCGCAGCGCGTGCCGCGGTTGATGGACAAGCAGGAGAATGGCGGCATCCTGAGCCGAACCGGCGTGGTCGAGCGCATCATGCCGGCGGAAGGAGCCCATGTGCAGCCTGTCTGGTGCTTCGTTGTCGTGCGCATCAAGAACGAGCTGCAACGCATCTTCATGAACTCGATGTCCGGCCTCGGCGATTTGGTGGACCAGGCAAGCCCACTGGGCACCAAGGGTGCTCAGATCGCGCCGGCGCCGGACGGCAAGTCCACCGTCGGAATCTTCTACACGCCCTACCACTACGTGGCGATTCAAGCCCCGATTTCGATCGCTCTGGCAGTGATAGACCGGCAGGCGAGTATCGCGCCACTGACGACCGGGAGACGCTATGCGGACGTCATGGCCTTGACCAAGAAGCCTCTGACGGAGGGCGAGATCATCGATGAGATCGGCGGCCTCTGCGTGGCCGGCCGCGTGGAAAAGGCGAGGGTAGTGAAGGAGGGAAATTTTTTGCCCTTCGCCCTCGCGCGCGGAGCGAGGATGAGACGCGCGGTACCGGCCGGCGCGTATCTTACCTATGATGACGTCGCACTCTGGGAGGGCAACAAGCGCCTTATCGCGCTGCGCCGCGAGCAGGACTGTCTGTTCCCACCGGCCTAGGCCGCTCACCCTCCGATCGCCCACCGAAGAGAAAGTAGGACTATGCGGAATAACAGCGTGACGACCGCCGTGATGACAGCTCCCGGTAAATTCGACGTCCGGCAATATCCTTATCCTGAAATTGACCATGCGTCCCTTGTGATCGAGCTGGAGATGTGCGGGATCTGCGGAACGGACAAGCATACCTTTCGCGGGGAGACGGTGCAGTTCGCCGGGACGCCGGCCGAATCGCATACACCGTTTCCGATCATTCCTGGTCACGAGATCGTCGGCCGCGTGGCTGAGATAGGCCGCACTGCGAGCACCTCGCTGGAATTCAGCGGCCAAAAGCTCTTGGTCGGAGACCGCGTTGTGATGTGCCCCGATATTCTCTGCGGCAAATGCTACTACTGCAAAAATACTTTCGGCTTTCCGCTCTGCGAGAAGGTCCGTGGTTACGGCAACGCCTTCTGCTGCGATGAGCCGCCGCATCTCCTCGGCGGCTGGTCCGACTATATCTACGTGCGTCCCGATGCCTTCGTCTACAGGGTGCCGGACGAGCTTGACGCCCGGATAGCCGTCATGGCCGAACTGATGGCGGTCACATACAATCTGGATAAGGCAAAAGAACTCTACACCATGGGCGGTGAGGGGTTTGGCTCCGGGGGCACCGTCGTCATTCAGGGCGTGGGCCCCATGGGGCTGATGCATGTGGCAAAAGCTCATATTCTGGGGGCCGGCCGGATCATCGCGATCGACCGCTCGGACTATCGCCTGCGTTTTGCCAAGGATTTCGGCGCGGATGATACGATATCACTCAACGGAACGACGCAGGCAGAGCGTGTAGAGGCCGTGCGTGCGCTGACGGACGGCCGGGGTGCCGATGTTGTCGTGGAATGCACCGGTGCCGCGGAAGCGATACCGGAAGGCTTGGAAATGGCGCGTCGGGGAGGAACCTATGTCGTCGCCGGCGTATTCGCGGATGTGGGCGAGATTCCGATCAACCCGCACCGCCATTTTCTCGCGAACCAGATTCGCCTTCTTGGAATGACGAACCATCCTCCATCCGGCTACGTCAACAGCATGAAGCTTCTAGCGCGGTACAGAGGTGTGTTTCCGTTCGATCGCTTCGTGACGGATGAGTTTCCGCTCAACCAGATCGACAAGGCAATGGAACGGGCGTTCGACATCGATCGCGCCATGAAAGTCGTCGTGACTCCAAGCGAAGGTTAGCAGGTGTCGCCGCCGGCGGCCGCCCACAATAGCGGCCTGGCCGGCCCAACAAGGTCGGCCAAAACGGCCCAGGATTTTTGCAAACAGGGGAGAAGCGGATGACGACGCCCACCGCCGCATTGCCAAGCCATCGGGAGGAACCGCCCGCTATGCTGCTGGACCGCATAGCGGATACATGCCTGGGATTGGTTCGCCTCGGGCCTTTGCTGATCCTTGTTGGGATCTGCATCGTCTTTACAGTTCTGTCACCCTATTTCCTGACCGTCGAAAATTTCGCGAATGTAGGCCTCGCCTCATCCATCGTGGCTCTTCTCGCCATCGGTCAGCTTTTTGTTATCATAACAGCGGGGATCGATCTTTCCATCGGCTCCCTCATCGCATTAACGAGCATCATCGGCGCCCTCTGGGTGCGCGGATATGGATTAAGCCTGGGCTGGCTCATGATACCGACGATGATTCTCGTCGGTATCGGCGCGGGTCTCATCAACGGCCTGCTCTTTGTCAAAGGCCGAATACCGCATCCATTCCTACCAACGCTCGGCATGCTGATGGCGGCCCAGGGGGCAGCGCTTGTCGTGAGTGGCGGAACGCCAATCGACGGCATGCCGAGCCTCGTTCAATTCTTCGGATCGGGCCGCGTGGGGCCCGTTCCCGCCGCGGTCCTGCTTGTCTTTGTCGCCGCCGTTCTCGCCTATATCGCTCTGAATAAATTGACCTGGGGGCAGTGGGTCAAGGCCATCGGCGGAAATCGGGAGTCGGCGGTTCGCGTGGGTGTGCCGGTGGCAGGGGTACTGATTTCGGTCTATGCGGTCAGCGGTTTCTTCGCGAGCATCGCCGCCATCGTCGTCTCAGGGCAATCGAACTCCGCTTACCCCACCGCGGGCGTCAATCAGGAGATGTATGCGATCGCGGCCGTGATTATCGGCGGCGCAAGCTTCTTTGGCGGCCGGGGTACAATCCTCGGCACGATCGTCGGCGCTGTAATCCTCGGCGTCATCCAGAACGGTCTCAATCTCCTGAATGTTAACAGCGATTGGCAGTACATCGCGCTTGGCGTCATCGTCGTTATCGCGGTCGAACTCGATGTCGTCCGCGTCAGTCTCGAGAGGCGGGTCCGGGTCTCGCGCGCCATTGCCTCGGAGGCTCATTGATGGACAGTCAGCGGACGAACGGCGTACCGAATGCCACGCCGGTTCTTGAGGTACGCAATGCATTCAAGCGGTTCGGCGTCGTCTCTGCGCTGAACGGCGTGAACCTCACCCTACATCGCGGCGAGATCCTCGGCCTGCTGGGCGACAACGGAGCAGGCAAGTCAACGCTTATCAAGAGCATCACCGGCGTCGTCCGAATCGACAGCGGGGATATCCTAATAGACGGGGTTCCCGTGACGGTTGAATCCCCCAATGACGCCCGCGCGGCCGGCATCGAAGCCGTCTACCAGGATCTCGCCCTTTTTGACAATCTTGACGTAGTCACCAACCTCTATGTCGGACATGAGTTAACGAGGCCGAGGCGGCTTCGTGCCCTCGGTTGGCTGGACAGGAAGGGGATGAGTGCTGACGCGCGAGAGCGCCTCAATCGTCTGCAGGTCAATCTACCGGATCTTGCCGGCTCAATCGGCTTGATGTCGGGCGGCCAGCGGCAGGCGATCGCCGTCGCACGGGCCGTCGCCTTCGCCCGCCGCGTTCTCATTCTGGACGAGCCCACAGCGGCACTGGGGTTGCGGGAGACAAAAAACGTGCTCGATACGGTAAGGCGGCTGCCGCAACAAGGAATCGCCGTGATCCTGATCACGCATAACATGCAGCATGTCCTCGATCTTTGCGACAATGCCATTGTGATGCGTCAGGGGCGCGTCGTCGGGTCCGAAAGACCCAATACAGAAAGCCTGCAGCGAATCGTCTCGATGATCGTTGGGGCTCAAACAAATACAGGAGGAGCAATCGGATGATGATGAAATCGGGTCGGATTCGGCGAAGCCTGTTGGTCACGGTGGCGTCTTTTTGTCTTGGGCTCGGGCTGCTTCCGATTTCGGGAGCCAAGGCGGCCGATGCCGATGCCCAGGCAAACGAGAAGATTCGAGTCGCTGTTCTCGTGAAGACGTTGTCGAATCCCTACTGGCTGATGCTCAAGGCCGGAGCCGAGGCGGCGGCCAAGGAAACGGGCGCCAATGTCGTCGTCACCGGCTCCCAATCGGAGCTGGACATCCAGGGTCAGATCGACAGGGTTCGGTCCTTGATCACACAGCACGTCAATGTTATCGTCATCTCGCCCAATTCCGCCGCGCAGCTTCAACCGGTATTGCAGCAGGCGGTGAATGCCGGCATCCCGGTCATTCTGATCGATACGGATATCGCCGACTGGCATCAGAAATTATCTTTCATCGGGACTGACAACTATCAAGCGGGAGTGGTCGCCGGGAAGTTCATTGCATCGGTCGCCCCCACCGGGAGTCTCGCGATCATTGGCGGCACACCCGGTAACCCGGCGACGGATAGCCGCGTGGCCGGGCTGAAGAAGGCGTTGACGGGCGTCGGCGTTCATTATGTGTCGGAGCTGAGCGCCTATTCCGATCGATCCCGCGCCGTGACGGCGACATCTGATACGCTGGAAGCTCATCCCGATACGAATGTCATATTCGCGCCAGCCGACAATATGGCCCTAGGAGCCGTGCAGGCCATTCTTGCCACGGGCAAGAAAACGTCAAATTTCACCGTCGTGAGTGTCGACGGAACGCCGGAAGGAGCGAAGTCAATCCTGAATGGCGGACTGACGGCGACAGTTGCCCAAAATCCTTATCTGATGGGGAAGGACGCGGTCGAAATGGCGGTCGCGAAAGTGCACGGCAAGCCGGTGCCTCGCCGGATCGATACCGGGGCGGTATTGGTGACAAAGAAGAACGCAACCAGCTTTCTGGCTACTCTGACTAAAGAGCTGAGCGGCGGATAATCTCGGCGTCATCATGCGCGAAGCGCGATGCGGCTGGTCCAGCCTATCGGGCCGGCCGAAGCTTGGGGCTGGTGACGTCGCAAGACGGATACGACTTTCCAGGGATGAATGCTTCATGGCTGCAATACGATGGGGCCTGATCGGCGCCACGACAATCGGCAAGGAATGGGTGATCGGCGCCATCCGGCAAGCGGGCGGCGAGGTGACTTCGATCTTCAGCCGTAATGCCGATCGCGGCGCGGCCTATGCAAAAGAATGCGCCATTCCGCGGTCCACCCCAGATTTGCGGGCGCTGCTGGCCGACGTGGACGCAGTTTATATCGCAACGACCAATGAGCGCCATCGGGATGAATGTTTGGCCGCCGCGGCGGCCGGCCGTCATGTACTGTGCGAGAAGCCCCTTGCCACCTCCTATGCCGCGGCGGCGGAGATGGTGACCGCCTGCCGGAATGCGCGGGTGGTGATGGGCACGAACCATCATCTGCGCAATGCCGCGACCCATCGTGCCATGCGCGTGCTGATCCAGGGAGGCGAAATCGGGCGTCCCCTGGCGGCGCAAGTTACCCATGGCGGTGCCTTGCCGTCGCACCTTCACGGGTGGCGTCTCAAGGAGGTCGGCGCGGGCGCTGGCGCGATCTTTGATCTCACCGTGCATGATGCCGATCTTCTACGCTTCGTGCTTTCGGATGAGCCGGATGCGGTGATGACGATGTGTCAGAACAGCGGGCTCGCGGCCCCTGAGATCGAGGATGCGGCGATGAGCGTCATCACCTTTCGGAGTGGACTCATCGCCCAGACCTACGACGCCTTTACCACGCCCTATCTGCGCACGAGCCTCGCCGTTCATGGTTCGGAAGGCTCCGTTGTGGCGATGGATTGCATGGCCCAACAACCCGGTGGCTCGGTCATATTGGACAACGCCAAGGGAGAGCGGCGCATTCCGCTTGATCAGGAAAACTACTATGCGCGCGGCATCCGCGCCTTCCATGCGGCGATCGCCGGGGTGGGTGCGCCTCCCGCGACGGGCGAGGATGGTCTGGTCTCTCTGGCCGTCACATTGGCCGCGCGCCGGTCGGCTGTCACGGGCCAGGCAGAGAAAGTGGATCAGGTGGGACTCTAGAAACTGCTATTCCGAAATCTTCAACCGGGGGAAATGGGGGCGACATGTCCATCAGGATTGGTGTCATCGGTTGCGGCGTCATGGGCTCGGACCACGCCGAACTCCTGCACAGAGGCGTAGCGGGAGCTCAGTTGGCCGCGGTTCACGACTTTGACGCGGAACGCGCCTCTGTGCTTTCGCGACGGCTGGGCAATCCCCGCAACATCGAGTCGGCTGAGGCTCTCATTGCTGATCGCGACATTGACGGTGTCCTCATCGCCGCGTCCGATGACACGCATGCCGGCCTCACCCTGGCGGCCATCGCCGCCGGCAAGCCCGCTTTCTGCGAAAAACCTTTGGCGGCAACGCTCGAGGAGTGCCGCCAGATCATGGCGGCCGAAATCGCCGGTGGCCGGCGACTGGTTCATGTCGGATTTATGCGCCGCTTCGACCCCGGATACCACGCCATGCGGGCGGAGTTGCAAGAGGGGCTGCTTGGGCGCGCGCTCCTTCTGCACTGCATTCACCGCAACAAGATCGCGCCCGACTACATCACCTCCGATCTCGTTATCGCGAACTCTGCCGTGCATGAGATGGACATCGCTCGATTTTTGCTGAAGGAGGATCACGCCGCCATCTCGGTTATCAGCGGGCCGGCGAGCCGCTATGCGGTCGCCCGCCAGCCGCAGGTCATCATTCTGGAGACGTGCGGCGGCGCCGTGGTCACGGTTGAGATATCGCCCGACGCCGTCTATGGCTACGACGTTCAATGCGAACTCGTTTGCGAAGACGGGACCGTGTCGCTGGTTCCTCCTCACGTGATCTCCCGGCGCTATGATGGCCATGACGGCATCGCTGTCGAGGAGGATTGGCGGACACGCTTCCGGGATGCTTATCGCCTGCAGCTTCAGGAGTGGATCGTCTCCATTCGGGACGGCAGGCCCTCGCGCGGCGCAAGCGCCTGGGATGGATACCAAGCGTCGCGGACCGCGGAGGCGGGTCTGGCGGCATTGCGGACGCGTCAGAGGGTGGTTATTCCAGCCGAGCAGGCGCCGCCGTTTTATAGTTAGATCGTGATGGTAAATCGCGGCGGGAGTAGCCTCGGCAATTCGATCGCTGGGAATTACCCGGAGCTGATCGCGGCGCTCGGCTCCGAGCTCCGGCTGGAAGTACGAGGCGAGGCCCCAGGTGGCCAGGAGGCGGGGCAGCTCCTGGTGACGTTGAGCGGTACTGTCGGATGTTGTCTAAGCTCCATGATATTTGTGGTTCCGGCCGGGTGCAGTCTTTGGCTTCCGGCTACCGAACCTGCCCGACACATCGCCGCGCTTGGGGAAACGCAGGTGATGGCGTTCTGGCTGCAGCGGCCGTTTCCGACGTCCACGAATCCCGGAACGATCGTCACCACACCATTTCTACTTGAGACGGTCCGTCGATTGCTGGATGAGCGGTATACTCGTCTTGACCCCTCCTATCAGCACCTCATTCAGGAAGTGCTTTGGCATGAGTTGATGACACTTACGACCTTGCCTTTCAGTCTCACGCTTCCCTCCAGCCCCTTTCTGATAAAAATAGCGAACGTGATTGTATCTGAATGCCGGCATCGGCTGACACTGAAACAGCTATGTGATCGTTTTGATGTCAATGCATCGGTTGTCTACCAGGGCTTTCTTCAGGAGACTGGCCTGAAATTCGGGCAATGGCGACAGCGGCTACAGCTTCTGCTGGCGCTTCAAAGGTTGGCCGCGGGCAGACCGGTGCAGAGCGTAGCCTTGGAGCTCGGATTTGGTTCATCGGGCGGCCTTATCGAGCTGTTCAAGCGCACATTGGGCATGCCCCCTGCACAATTCGTGAAGAGGAAGCTCAGGAGTGCTGCCCCGCGTTGATGGGTGGCGTCAACTGCACTTGGGGGTGATCGTGCGTTATGCTTCGCCCAATGAGCTGAAACACAGGGCAGCGGCGCAGAAAAGCGCCGCACAACAGATTATTAAAAATACTATTAGGACAATATCAATAATCTATTGACGCTGATCCCGAAGGCTCTACAATGCAGAATCTGCTCGCGCGCGTCCCGAAAGCCCAGCAATCCCGCGTCGCCACAGCCATCCGTGAGGTCTTTGTCCAACCCAATCATGAGAAGGCGCGGGACCTTTGGCGGATGATCGCCGCGTCCGCTCACAATAGCCTTCCCAAGCTAGCGCAGGCCATGGATGAGGCCGAAGAGGATGTGCTGCCCTACATGACCTCCCCCAAGGCGCACCGGACAAAGTTACACTCGACGAACACATTGGAACGCCTGAACCGTGAGGTGAAACGTCGCGCTGACGTGGTCTGCATCTTCCCGAATGATGCATCGATCCTGCGGCTGATTGGCGCAGTCCTGCTCGAGGCGAATGACGAATGGTCCCTGCAGCATCGCTATATCAGCCTCGAGCCGTTCAACGATCTCGCGCCCGTGCTCGATGGCGACCCAACACTCCTTGCACTCTCCGTCGATCCAGGCAAAATACCCCATGCAGCAGCCTGACTGATTACACCGTCAGGCCACTCAAATTTCCACCACTCCCGTGGACGCCACCCCGGCCTCCTCCGCCGTCAGCCCGACAACCCGTCGTTCGAGCCGGCCAGCCTTAATCGTCTCCACCTCTCCCCAGCCGCTTTTGGCCTCTCGCTTGAGCACCCATTCCATGACCGCCCTCCCATGTCGCCGAAAGAAGCAATCTTTCCGACCCTGCGGCAGTCTGACCAGGATTTTTCCGCTCCCAATCTACCAACGAGCCCTTTTCTCAGGTTTTGCGGCAGCCCGACAGCCGGGAGCGCGCCGCCTAAACGCGTCGTTTTAAGAACAACGCTGCTGATAATGGATTCTTGCAAGAGATACCTCACACTTATTGGACTGCCGCGCAAGAACGGCTCGCGGCCGACTGTTCAGAAGCAAGTGTCTGAAGAGTGAACTTCCGAAGATGCGCGCGCCACGGCTTGAACCGGCAGCGGGATCGGCAAGCCGGCAGCTCTTTCGGCTTACCTAGCGTGATCGTCTCGCGGCCATTATCCGAGAGCGGCGCCACAGGCCCCGCGCGCGCGGATAATGAGAAAAGGATCAGCTACCGACGCGGAAAGGAGAAACAAGCCCGCGAAGACAAGCGATGACGGAGAGTGGCGCGAGCTGCCCAGTACGTGGGTTATCCACACTTTGCGAGCCTTCGATTGTCATCGTGAACCGAGCGGCATCAGCCTCCACGCGAACCGTATGGACATTGCGCGTCATGCGGGGATCGGCCCAGACCTGAACACGCGTCCGCTCCGGACCGACGCCTGCCAACGCGAGCGCTGCCGCGACATTCACATTGGCAGGAAAGGCTGTCGCTGCTTCGGCTGCGTTGCCGTCAAACACACATATCGGCTGCTCAATTCCTGATACCTCGATCCCGTTTTCCGCGAGATAGGGTGCACCCTCAAGTGCGCGCGGTGGTTTTCGCGTCTCGATGGAAATCTGGGCGATCTGGCCCTCGGCCGCCGCGCGAACGGCATCGAGCCCGAGCAGAGCCCCGGTCGGAACCACGATCCGCGCCCCGGAAACGCGAGCCTGCTCAATGAGAGGCATCCGAGATAGCAGCGCGCCGACGGAGCAGGGCATGAATACCCTGCCGCGCGCAATGGCGGGCAAGGCGATGTGATCAAAGCTCTCGGCCGGCATTGCCTCGATGACGACATCCGCATCAGCCAGTGCCTCGAGATCGACGCAAGCCGGCTTGTCTTTGAAGCCGGCGATGCGTTCACCGAGCCGTTTGGTATCCCGCGCCGAGACCGCGACGAGGCGCAGGCCCCCGATTCCGCGATCGAGGGCCTTCGCGACCTCATATCCGATTGCGCCCATGCCGCCGATGGCGACGGTCAGTAATCCTTGCCTCATCTCGCCGAATCGCCCGCCGCCTATATCGCCTGAGCCGGCCAAGTGTCAGGCAGGATGTAGCCGGTGGGAAAGGGATCGCTGGGATCAAGCACATATTGATGAAAGGCGGTAATCCAGGCGGACCCGGTAATCGTCAGCCGGATGCCGGGAGTGCCGGCGACCTCGACCTCCTCAACGATCTTGCCAACAAACTCGCCGCCCAGAATCGATTCGTGGATGAGGGATTCGCCGACCGCGATCTCCCCCCGCGCGTGCATGACCGCGAGACGCGCGCTGGTGCCGGTGCCGCAGGACGAGCGATCGAGGCGGCCAGGGGAAACAACCACGGTATTGCGCGAGCGCAGCCCCATCTCCGTCCGCTGCGCAGGAAGATAAAACAAAGTCTGATTGACCGTATGGATTTCCGGTGTCTCCGGATGAATGGCCGGGACCTGCTCGGCGACCGCGCGCTTTATGCGCTCTCCGAGCTCGACCAGGGCCCGCGCCTCGCGTGGCACAATTTCAAACCCGAGCGCCGCCGCATCAACGAGAGCGTAGATCATTCCGCCATATGCGACGTCGACCTTCAGCGGGCCCAGCCCCGGCACATCGACTGCCTGATCGAGCCCGAAGACGAAAGCGGGGACATTCTGAAAGGTGACGCTTCGGCACTTTCCATCCTGGCAATCGGCGGTGATCTCGACGAGACCGGCAGGCGCCTCGAGCACGATCCGAGTCGTCGGTTCCTGCATCGGCACCATGCCGGTTTCGAGCAGAGCGGTGACGGTGCAGATCGTGTTCGAGCCGGACATCGGGACATAGTATTCCGATTCCATGATCACGAAGCCGAGGTCTGCGCGCGGATTGTTCGAAGGCAGGACAAGGTTCACGCATTGCGTGATGCGCCCGCGTGGTTCGTTGAGCAGCAGCTGGCGCAAGTCATCTCCCTGCGTCTGCAGCCATTTCATCTTGTCGAACATTGAATGGCCCGGCACGTTCACGACGCCGCCGGTAATCACCTCGTTCAGCTCGCCGCCCGTATGAACGCCGACGACGTTTATCATTTTGCGGAACCGCACACGTACCTCCCACCCTCGGGGCGTCGACCATCCCCGGGTGTAATCCATTACATTCGACCCCTGAAGGTCAAGCGATTTCTCGCTGGGGCGAGGGGACCGTCGCCTTGTCTCGAACGACGGGGCCGCGCTAGAGTGAGGACAGGATTTGACCGTGCGAAGTACCGCTTTTGTCGGAGTTTGATGTTAGACTTAAAGCCCAAGGCGACAGTGGCCGATGTGGCGCGACTGGCTGGAGTATCCGCCGCGACTGTTTCTCGCGCCCTCACGACACCGGAGGTCGTGAGCGAGCAGACGCGCGAGCGCGTGCTCGCGGCCGCCGCGCGCCTCGGGTTTTCGCCGAACCCCGCGGCACGAGCGCTGCGGCGTCAGAAGTCGATGATCGTCGGGGCGGTTATTCCAACCTTGGGCTCGGCGATCTATGCGCGTCTCGTCAACGCGTTTCAAGACTGGATGAGTGCGGCGGGCTATCTCACGATCGTTCTGACCTCCGGGTTCGACAATGGTGGTGTTCCCGAAAAGGTTCGGCTCCTCATCGATCATGGCGTGGAGGGAGTCCTTCTGGTCGGGCAGATCCACGACCCCGAGTTCGTGTGGTTTCTTCAACAAAGACGCGTGCCGGCCGTCACCACCTATTCGATCGCGGACGAGCTTCTCATCCCTTCGATCGGCTTCGACAACCAAGATGCCATGTTGCGGGCGTTGCAGCATCTGGCCGAGCGCGGCCATAGGGACGTTCTCCTGCTTTGCGGTCCGCTCGCGGGAAACGACCGTCAGGTCGCGCGCCGGGCGGCTTTTATAGGCGCGATGCGGCGGCAAGGGCAGCCAATCGAAAATCGCGTCGTGGAATGCGAATACTCCATCGAGGCGGGGGAGCGCGCCTTTCGTGACAACTGGCTGCACGCGAGAGGATTCACCGCCGTTCTCTGCTGCAGCGACGTTCTCGCCTTTGGTGTGATCGCCGAATGCCAGCGTCTTGGCGTTCGCGTGCCCGATGACGTCTCCGTGGTTGGCTTTGACGATTTGGAGTTTTCGGCGCGACTGAACCCGCCGCTGACCACGATCGCCGTTCCGTCGGAAGAGATGGGGCGGCGTGCCGCCGAGGCGATCGTCGAGAATCTGCGCCAGGGCAGGGAAATCCTGTCCCTCACGCTCGAGGCTCCGCTGATCGTCCGTCAATCGACGGGCGTAGCGCGGGTCACGGGAAAGCCCGCCGAGAGCAAGGGTAAGGCTCCGGCCGCTTCCGACAAGGGCAGCGTTCGGCGAAAGGAAAGGCAGGTTTAAAGACCCACCAGCGAGATATCTGTTGACATCAGATCGGGCGATGCATGTAATCCATTACATTCGTGATTGCCGCCCGGCCGTCGCGAGCGGCTTATCTTAGCCGTCTTGGAATCTGCCATTAATAGGAGTTGGGTCCTTCAAGATGACAGCAAAGGTGGAAGACGCCGAGAGGGGTCACCTTCTCGTGGTGCCCCCCGATTCGGGTGAGCATTACTGGCAGCCGGTTCCCGCCAACGGCCATATCACTGTCAAGCTCGCGCCCGACCTCGTGCATATGGATGAAAAGTTCGGCCTCGGGACACAGACGATACCCCCAGGCTCTTTTGTGAGGGAGCACCTGCACGACCGTAACGAGGAAGTCTTGTTTTTTCTTTCCGGCCGTGGGCGTGCTGTTCTGGATGGCGAAGACCATCCGGTTACGCCCGGCACGATGATCTACGTCGGAAAAAATCGCCTCCACATGTTTGTCAACGATGGGGATACGGATTTATCCTGGATGTGGCTGATTGTTCCGAATGGCCTTGAAACCTTTTTCAGGGCGATTGGGCGGAAAGGCACCATGGGCGAGCCGGCGCCGGCCCCCTTTCCCCGGCCAGCCGATGTGCTGGAAATCGAACGGCGCACGGTTTTCGGTTCCTCGGCTGCACGATGATGGGCGGAGCCGTTCGGGAGGATGTCGTCGAGACTGCCGATGGCTGTCGACTTTCATATCAGACGGTCGGGGAAGGGCCTTGCATCCTGCTGATCTCCGGCCTCGGAGGCGTCGGCTCATTTTGGTCGAGCGTTCGCGGCTATCTGGCGCGGAATCACCAGG
>Ga0310811_10003665_pt1 | contig 19365 bp, 16 predicted proteins | sample YCmetagenome_FD_207642 | JGI IMG/M metagenome (GOLD analysis project Ga0310811, IMG submission 207642) | Soil microbial communities from experimental microcosm in Duke University, North Carolina, United States - YC | ecosystem: Engineered > Artificial ecosystem > Soil microcosm > Unclassified ...
GCCACGCCATGGGCGGCTGCGAGTTTTCCCACCGCGACGGCGTAGGGCAGGGGCGTATCGTCCCATTCCACGCCCGGCCAGGCGGCGGCTGCGAGGGCGAAGGCCGCACCTTGCGCGCTGCTTTCCAGCCGCCGTTCCGCGGTGGGGCAAAGGGTCATACCCTGTGCCGACACATCCTCGCCCCGATGCGCCAGGCGGACCAAAATGGCGTCGGACCACAACGCGCCGAGGCGCAGCGTGTCCTCCATCCAGCCGGTCAAGCTCGCCTCGTCGCGCACGAGGCCGGCTTCCACCGCCCATTCCAGCCCGTGGGAATAGGCGAAGCCGCCGGTGGGAAAGGCGGGAGAGAGCCAGGTGAGCAGGCGCAGGAGCGACCGTTCAGCCATGATAGGCCCCTGGTTCGGGATCGAGCGGCGCGGTGATTGGTGCCGCCATGCCGCCCAGGCCGCGAACCATGTCGGCAATCACATGATCATAGAGAATTCGCAGGGCGCCGGGTAGGAACTGCGCTGAGAGATGCCGGTTGCCGAGGTGCCAGGCGAGACGGATCAGCAGATCCGGCGAGGGGGCGGAAATTTCCAGAAGCTGTTCCGCAGCCGCATGAACCGCCACCAGCGAACCATCTTCCAATAATAACGCATCGCCGTCGCGTATATGGATCGCCTCAGGAAGATCCAGGAGAATTTCGGCGCCCTGGTCGGAGCTGAAGCGCAGGCGGCGGCGATAGCGCCGGTCAAAATCCAGCGTCACCGATTGCGTGGCTTCGCCCGACCATTCCCCCGCCCGGAGGATGTTTTGCGCGCGGTGCATCAGAACAGGAAGTAACGCTGCGCCATCGGCAGAATTTCCGCCGGTTCGCAGACCAGAAGCTCGCCATCGGCGCGCACTTCATAAGTTTCCGGATCGACCTCGATATGCGGCGTGGCATCATTATGGATCATGGAGTTTTTTGATATTTGGCTGCGTGTGTTGCTGACGGCGACAAGCGGACGCGAGAGGTTGAGGGATTTGCCGAGATCGGCCTCGAGGGCCGCGCCCGACACAAAGAGCAGGGATGATTCCACCAGCGCCCGCCCGTAGGCGCCGAACATAGGCCGGTAATGCACCGGCTGCGGCGTCGGGATGGAGGCATTGGCGTCGCCCATCGCCGCCATCGCGATCGAGCCTGATTTCAGCACCATGTCCGGCTTCACGCCGAAAAAGCCCGGCGACCATAGCACGAGGTCCGCGAGTTTCCCTTCCGCCACCGAGCCGATATGCGTGGCCATGCCCTGCGCGATCGCCGGGTTGATCGTGTATTTGGCGATGTAGCGTTTCACCCGGTTGTTGTCGGCGCGTCCGTCGCCAGGCAGCGGCCCGCGCTGTACCTTCATTTTGTGCGCGGTCTGCCAGCAGCGGAGGATAACCTCGCCGACGCGGCCCATCGCCTGGCTGTCGGATGAGATCATCGAGAGCGCGCCGAGATCGTGCAGAATATCTTCGGCGGCGATGGTTTCCTTGCGGATGCGGCTCTCGGCGAAAGCGATGTCTTCGGGAATCGACGCATCCAGATGGTGGCAGACCATCAGCATGTCGAGATGCTCGTCAAGCGTGTTCACCGTATAGGGACGCGTGGGGTTAGTGGAGCTGGGTAGCACGTTCGGCAGACCGGCAACGCGGATAATGTCTGGCGCGTGTCCGCCGCCGGCGCCTTCCGTATGGAAGGCGTGAATGGTACGCCCCTTGAACGCAGCGATCGTGTTTTCGACAAAGCCGCTTTCATTCAGCGTGTCGGAATGCAGCATCACCTGCACGTCGAATTCGTCCGCCACGGACAGGCAACAATCGATGGCGGCGGGCGTGGACCCCCAATCCTCATGCAGCTTGAGCGACGACGCCCCGGCGCGGATCATTTCCTCCAACGCGGCCGGTCGGCTGGCATTGCCTTTGCCAGTGAAGGCGAGGTTGACCGGAAAGGCTTCCGCCGCCTGCAGCATGCGGGCGAGGTGGAACGGGCCGGGCGTGCAGGTGGTGGCCGCCGTGCCGGTGGCAGGGCCGGTGCCGCCGCCGACCATCGTGGTGATGCCGGAGGCCAGCGCCTCTTCGACCTGCTGGGGACATATGAAATGGATATGCGCGTCGATGCCGCCAGCGGTGAGAATTTTGCCTTCGCCGGCGATGATCTCGGTGCCCGGGCCAATCACAATGTCCACGCAAGGCTGCGTGTCCGGGTTTCCGGCCTTGCCAATTTTCCAGATTCGACCTGCGGAAATACCGATGTCAGCCTTTGCGATTCCCCAATGGTCGACAATGAGCGCGTTGGTGATCACCGTGTCCATCGCGCCTTCGGCGTTACTACGCTGTGACTGGCCCATGCCGTCACGGATCACCTTGCCGCCGCCGAATTTCACTTCTTCGCCATAGAGCGTGAAATCCTGCTCCACCTCGATGAAAAGTTCGGTATCGGCGAGGCGCACGCGGTCGCCGACGGTGGGGCCGAACATATGCGCATAGGCGTGACGGCTGATGGTCGCCATTATTTTGCCTCTCCCATGGTCAGGCCACGGAAGCCGATGATTCGGCGCAAGCCGCGTAACGGGACCAACGTCACCTCGCGGCTCTGCCCGGGCTCAAAACGGATCGCCGTGCCCGCGGCAATATCCAGGCGCTGGCCGTGCGCCTTGTCGCGGTCGAAAGCAAGCGCGGCATTGGCTTCAGCGAAATGATAATGGCTGCCGACCTGGATCGGCCGGTCGCCCGTATTGGCGACGGTCAGCCGCGTGCGCGGCAGGCCGGCATTCAGCTCGACCTCGCCGTCCTCGACCAGTATCTCTCCCGGGATCATCGGATCGGCTCGTGCACGGTGACGAGCTTCGTGCCGTCAGGAAACGTCGCCTCGACCTGCACGTCATGGATCATCTCCGCCACCCCCTCCATCACCTGGTCGCGGGTGAGCACATGTGCGCCTTCCGCCATCAGTTCCGCCACGCGCTTGCCGTCGCGCGCCCCTTCGACGACGAAATCACTGATTAGCGCGAGCGCCTCCGGGACATTAAGCTTGACGCCACGCTCGAGCCGGCGCCGCGCGACCATCGCGGCCATAGCGATCAGCAATTTTTCCTTTTCGCGCGGCGTCAGATTCATGCTGAGTTCTGCTCCCTTTTTTTCTATAGTTGCCAGACACGCGGTAGTTGGCGGCGCCCCCGGCACGCTTCCAGGGCCGACATTAGGCATTGTCGCAACGAAGCGCCGTCCGGCGCAAGTAGGCGCGCGAAAATCATGTTTTCGAAGGCGGAGGCCCCGGCGACAATCCCGGGCGCCGCGCAAAGCACGGTGCGTAGCCGATCAAGCTTTTGCGGGGCCTCCGGGCCGGCGATGATCAGGCTGGCCACGGCACTCGCGCCATTTGCCACTGCGCCCCGCTGCAACTGCGCGGCAATCGCGCCTTCCAGCCGTGTCATATCTTGAAAGACCAAGCGCCCATCGTGGCGCAGGCGAATCTGGTCGCGCAGGGCCCCGAACTGAACGGCCTCGCCCATTGCCTGCCTGCCAAACAGCAACGTTTCCACGCCGATGAATTCCGCATCGCCATGCAGCTCGATGTCCAAGGCGCGGTTGAGCGCGAAACGGTCGAACAGGATCGTCTCCTGCGGCAGGTAATCCAGCCCGGCGCCGTCATGAACGGTCAGCTTGGTGCGGAGCCGCGCCGCTTGCCCCAGCGCGCGATAAATCCGTTCCGCCGCCTGCGAGGCCAGGGCCACTTGCGTGCCCGGGGCCAGGGTCACCACCGTCTCCAGCTGGTCGCCGCCTGCCACACCGCCGGAAATGTTCAGCGTCACCACCTCGCAGAGCCTGGCATCCTGCGGGCGGAGCAGGCGGGCTTTGAGCGCGCCTTGTTGAAACATCGTGTCAATTTTTGTCACAGCGCCGAGGCGTTTGAAACTGAGGATAAGCTGCCCTTGCGCACGTTGCGCCGGTGCTTGCGCAGTCTTCAGAGGGGCCACAAAGTTCATGTTGTGACCATACAGGAAACCGCGGCGGCGGTAAATTTCGCAACATTTCCAGGTGCCTTCTACGTCAGGAAGGCGTGTGTGCACAAGCCGTAGAAGATCTCCATACGCAAAATGACGCATGGGCACCGGACAAATGCCCATACGCATTACGCGCCGGTTATGGCTTGGTGGGATCCAAGAAGAAATGCCAGCCCAGGCCACGGAAACCCAAACGGCGCGCCAGCGCTTCAAGGAGATTGTGCATGTCGACAACAATGAATGAGCGCGCCGGCGTCGGCGCATCGCGACGAAAGTTCAATAAGCTCGTTTCGAATCCGGTCTTCGAGGATTATTCCCTTCGTTATGCACCCAAGAGTTTCCGCACCTGGTCGCAATATGCGGTGTTCTCGGCGGCGCTCGGCGGCATTGCCTATCTCGCTGACCAGGCGATCGGCGGCTCCCTTGCCGTACAGTTCGGTTTCGTAAATGCGTTCTTCGGTATTCTGGCAGCTGCCACGATCATCTTTTTGACCGGCATTCCCATCGCTTATTACTGCGCGAAATATAACGTCGATGTTGATCTACTGACGCGCGGCGCCGGTTTCGGCTATCTCGGTTCCACCATCACATCCGTCATCTACGCCTCGTTCACCTTCATTTTCTTCGCGCTTGAAGGCTCGATCATGGCGCAGGCGTTCAACCTTTATTTCGGCATTCCCCTGCCGATCGGCTACGCCATCGGTTCGTTGATGATCATTCCTCTGGTCGCGTTCGGGATGACGCTGCTCTCAAAGCTGCAGGCTTGGACGCAACCGATCTGGCTGACCTTGCTCTTCGCGCCGCCGATCGCGGTGCTCGCGGCCGACCCGCACGCGATCTCCGACTGGACCCATTTCGCAGGATCCTCCTCGAGCGGCTCCTCCTTCAACCCACTGCTCTTCGGCTCCGCGGCCGGCATCGCGTTGTCGCTGATCGCGCAGATTGGCGAGCAGGCGGATTATCTGCGCTTCATGCCGGACAAGACCAAGAAGAGCTCGCTCGGCTGGTGGCTGGCCGTGCTCGGCGCCGGTCCGGGCTGGGTGATCCTGGGGGCAACAAAGCAGCTGATGGGCTCGTTCTTCGCCTCACTTGCCTTCACCCACGGCACGCCGTTGGCGAAAGCCAATGAGCCGATCCAGATGTATCACACCGGCTTCACCTACATACTGGGCGGCGGCATGGCCGCAGTCTCGGTTGCGACATTCTTCGTGATCCTCTCGCAGATCAAGATCAACGTCACCAATGCCTATTCAGGCTCTCTCTCCTGGTCCAATTTCTTTTCCCGCCTGTTGCACGCGCATCCGGGCCGCGTCGTCTACATCTTCTTCAATGTCGGCATTTCGCTGACATTGATGGAATTGAACATGTTTTCCGTGCTTGGCCATATTCTCGGCTTCTATTCCAACGTCGCCGTGGCCTGGATCGGCGCCGTCACGGCCGACCTCGTCATCAACAAGCCGCTGCTGAAGCTGAGCCCGTCTTATGTCGAGTTCAAGCGGGCTCATCTCTATAATTTTAATCCGGTCGGCTTCGGCTCGATGGTGGTGGCTTCCATCATCTCCGTGCTCGCTTTCTTCGGCCTGTTCGGTGCCTATGCGGCGGCCTACTCCGCCTTCATCGCGCTTGGTGTCTCCTTCGTGCTCTCGCCGATCGTGGCCATCATCACCCAGGGCAAATATTACATCGCCCGTGATCCGAACCACCACGCCGGCGTTCAGCAGAGCGCCATGAGCTGCGTGTCCTGCGGCTTTGAATATGAGACGCATGACATGGCGGCCTGCCCCTTCCACAAGGGCAGCATTTGCTCGCTCTGCTGTTCGCTCGATTCGGCCTGCCATGATGAGTGCAAAAAGCCGCATGCCGCGCCTGTGCTCAGCTACGGTTCACCGCCCCTCTAAAGACCCTATCGCCGGAGACCTCGGGCCTCCGGCTCTCTTTTTCAAAGTATATTTTTGGGAGTTGATCATGCTGCACGGAGATATTTCCTCCAGTCACGATACGGTCGGCGTCGCCGTCGTGAATTACAAGATGCCGCGTCTGCATAACCGCGCCGAGGTGATCGCCAATGCGCGGAAAATAGCGGATATGGTGAAAGGGATGAAGCAGGGCCTGCCGGGGATGGACCTGGTGATCTTCCCCGAATATTCCACGCACGGCATCATGTATGACCGCGACGAGATGATGGCGACCGCCTCCGTTATTCCCGGAGAAGAAACCGAAATCTTTTCCGCTGCTTGCCGCGAGGCGAGAGTGTGGGGTGTGTTTTCACTGACCGGAGAGCGGCATGAGGAACATCCGCACAAGGTGCCTTACAACACCTTGGTCTTGATTAACGACACGGGCGAGATCGTGCAGAAATACCGCAAAATCCTCCCCTGGGTGCCGATCGAGGGCTGGTATCCGGGCGGCTGCACCTATGTCTCCGAAGGCCCCAAGGGCATGAAGATCAGCCTGATCGTCTGCGATGACGGAAACTACCCGGAAATTTGGCGCGACTGCGCGATGAAGGGGGCGGAGCTGATCGTGCGGTGTCAGGGCTATATGTATCCGGCCAAAGACCAGCAGGTGATCATGGCGAAATCAATGGCATGGGCCAACAATGTTTATGTCGCGGTAGCAAACGCCGCCGGATTCGATGGCGTGTATTCGTACTTCGGCCATTCAGCCATCATAGGCTTCGACGGGCGCACGATGGGCGAATGCGGTGAAGAGGAATACGGCATCCAGTACGCAGCTTTGTCGAAGTCCTTGATCCGTGACGCGCGACGCAACATGCAGTCGCAGAATCATCTCTATAAGCTGCTGCATCGCGGCTATACGGGCATGATCAATTCCCGCGAAAACCTGCCTGGCCTGGCCGTCTGCCCCTTCGATTTCTATAGGGAATGGGTGACCGACCCGGAAGCGACGCGCGCGAAGGTCGAGGCGATCACCCGTGGCAGCGTGGGCACCGCGGAATGCCCGATCGAGGGGCTGCCCCATGACCGCGCTGCGGAATAGGTAAAAAGCAAGAAGCCGCTTTTTGAAAAAAGCGGCGCAAAAACTTTCTTGACTTGGGCCGGCGGCGTTGAAACCAGCACGGCCCAAACTCGCAAAGTTTTTTTGCTACTTTTTGTTCACAAAAAGTAGCCCTTCCTTTCTTCGCCTTCTCTAATGACTGATCATCCACGGCCTGGTACCGGGAAAGCTTTTCGCCGCTTCGGGCTTTGCCTGGCTTCGGCGCGACATGCCGCAGCAGCCGCAGCCGGGCGGGTGGCGCCCGGTGCGTGCGCTGGTCTCCGGCGCATGAGCGTTTTTTTCGTTGATCGCCTGCGCCTTGAAGCGGTTGGCGCCCATGGCGGAAAAATGGGGCACCGAGAGCAAAGCCCTCGGTGCCCCGGCGCCGCAACTCGGGCAGATGGCGTCGTCAGCGTAGTTGTCCATCGGCGCCATTTGCGTGAACGGGCCGCAGCCCGTGCACAGATAGTCGTAGATTGGCATGGCGGCGCTCTTAAAGGTCTGGGGAGATCGGCATGTCGACCCCGTTCATGTTGAACGGTTTCGGCCCGTCCGCCCCGGGATTGATGTCGAATTCGAAAATTTCCGTGGGCAGATACAAGGTGGCGCAGGCATTCGGCACATCGACAATGCCCGAAACATGCCCCTGGACCGGCGCGGTCCCGAGGATCGAATAGGCCTGCGCCCCGGAATAGCCGAATTTCTTGAGGTAATTGATCGCGTTCAGGCACGCCTGCTGATAGGCGGTGAACATGTCCAGATAATGCTGCGTGCCGGAATCGTCGACGGAAATGCCTTCGAAAATCAGGAAATCCTGGTAGTTAGGCTTGATGGGGCTGGGTTTGAAAATCGGGTTCTTGATGCCGTATTTCGCCATGCCGCCTTTGATGAGCGAATGGATACCGAGATGGATGAAGCCCGGCATCTCGATTGCGCCGCAGAAGGTGATTTCGCCGTCGCCCTGGCTGAAATGCAAGTCGCCCACCGAGAGGCCGGCGCCCTTCACATAAACCGGGAAATACACCCGTGCGCCGCGCGACAGATCCTTGATATCGCAATTGCCGCCATGTTCGCGGGGCGGCACGGTGCGCGCGCCGGTTGCGGCGGCGGCCTCGCGGGCCTCGCCCTTCATGCGGCCCATATGCGCGGTGCCGGCGAAAGGCGGGTTGGCCAGGCCCGGCACTCGGGTCGGGTTCGTGGCGATCAGCGCCGCCTCACGGCGGTTCCAATCTGCCAGCATTTTCGCATCCGGCAGGCAGCCGATCAGCCCGGGATGGATCAGCCCGGCGAAGCTCACCCCCGGAATATGCCGGGAGGAGGTGAACATGCCCTTGATGTCCCAGATCGATTTCTGTGCCGAGGGGAAATAATCGGTGAGGAACCCGCCGCCATTCTGTTTCGAGAAAAAGCCGTTGAACCCCCATTCATTGCCCGGCAGCACGCCGATGTCGAGAAAATCGACGACCAGCAGGTCACCCGGCTCCGCGCCTTCGACTTCGACCGGGCCGGAGAGGTAATGCACCGTAGTCAGATCGACATCGCGCACATCGTCGGCACTGTCATTGTTCTTGATGAAGCCGCCAGTCCAGTCATAGCATTGGAGAATGAAGTCATCGCCTGGCTTCACCTTCGCCACCATTGGGATGTCGGGGTGCCACCGGTTGTGGATCAGGTCGTTTTCCACCGGCGATTTCGACAAGTCGACCTTGATCAGCGTCTCTGTCACGAATTGGGCCTCCAACTCCCAGGGGTTGCGAACATCTGTCCTCCCGGCTCGAGCGGGAGGGGCATCCAGGCAGGGTGGGAAATCCGGTTGGCCGGCGGAATACGGCAGAATGCGTATTCCCTTGCGCGTTTTACCGGTTCAGGGGTGGCAAATGCAATGAAATCAGCTAACGTCGATGGCGTTCAGGGACGTGACGCCTCGATAGAAAAAGCGAGGTGGGATGGCATTACAGCAACGGGTGCTCGCGGTTAGACGCTCGTATAATCAGCTTGTGGCCAACGAGACGATGGAGGATTACGCGCTGCGCTACACGGCGACCGGCGCGCGCAAATTCTCCGCCGCGCGCATCGCCCATACCGCGTTCGGCGCCACTTCGTTCCTGGCGCTGGAAGCGATCGGCGGGTCCATGACCCTGCAATACGGCACGGTCAACGCGGCCTGCGCGATTGTCGCGGTCGGTCTGCTCATCGCCTTGGTTTCGGGTCCGATTGCTTATGTCGCGGTCCGATATGGGGTGGATATCGACCTGCTCACGCGCGCTTCCGGCTTCGGCTATATCGGTTCCACCGTCACCTCGTTGATCTACGCCTCCTTCACCTTCATCTTCTTTGCCATCGAAGCCTCGATCTTCGCCGGCATGCTGCAAATGGTCTTCGGCCTGCCGCTCTGGCTCGGTTATATTTGCGGCGCCGTCATGGTGATTCCGCTGGTCGCCTATGGCGTGACCTTCATCAGCCGCTTTCAGATTTGGACGCAACCGCTCTGGCTGGTCCTGAACTTTTTCCCGATTCTGTTTGTGCTTCTGCATCCGCACCTGCTGCACGGCTGGCGGCATTATCGGGGGGCTGCCGCGCCGAGCGGGTTTTCACTGCTGCCGTTCGGCATTTGCGCCTCCGTCGTTTCGGCGCTGACCGCGCAGGTCGGCGAGCAGGTTGATTATTTGCGTTTCCTCAAGCCGGCCACGCCCGGCGGACGGTTCGGCTGGTGGGCGGCGCTGCTGTGTGCCGGGCCTGGCTGGGTGTTGCCGGGCATGGTGAAAATGCTGGCCGGTTCGGTTTTCGCTGTGCTGGCGGTGGAGGCGGGGGTTTCGGTCACCGCGGCCGGGCAGCCCGCCATCATGTACCGTGTGGCCTATGGCATGTTCGCGTGTCCGGCGTTGGCTGTGCTCTCGATGGTTTTGCTGGTCACCGTGGCGCAGACCAAGATCAACGTCACCAATGCCTATGCCGGGTCCATCGCCTGGTCGAATTTCTTCTCCCGTCTCACCCACCGTCATCCGGGGCGGGTGGTCTGGCTTGTGTTCAACGTCGCTATAGCCTTGCTGCTGATGGAACTCGGCATCTACCGCGCCTTTGAGCCGATTCTCACCCTCTATTCCGTACTGGCCTGCGCCTGGGTCGGTGCCATCTGCGCCGATCTGGTGCTGGTGAAATTCCTGCGCCTTGGCCGGCCCGAGATCGAGTTCAAGCGCGCTCATCTATTTGATATCAACCCGGTCGGCACGGGCGGCATGGCGTTCGCGGTGCTTGTCGGCTTGCTCGCGAAAACAGGCTTGGCGGACCAGGCGGCGCATGCATTCGCCCCATTCCTGGCATTGTTGGCGGCGTTCATCGCTGTGCCGTTGCTTGCCGTAGCCACCAAGGGCCGCTTCTATCTGGCGCGCAAACCACGCCGCGCCTGGGCGGGGATGCAAGGGCTGCAATGTGGTGTCTGTGGTAACCCGTTCGAAGCGCCGGACGTCGCTTTCTGCCCCGCTTACGCCGCCCCCATCTGCTCGCTCTGCTGCACCCTGGAGTCCCGTTGCCGTGATGCCTGCAAACCCCATGCCCGCTATACCGTGCAGTTGAAGCGCGTGCTGAAATCCTGCCTGCCGGCTGGCTTCCGCCGGCAAATCGACCCGCTGTTGCTGCGCTTTTTGTCTGTGTTCGCGCTCTCGGTGTTGGCCATCGGCATCGTCCTTCTCACCGTGTATTGGCAGGCGAATAGCTTCCAAAGCTCCGGCAATGCGCTGGCCGGGGCGCTGTGGCGGGTGTTCTTCTGCCTGATGCTGATTGCCGGCGTGTTTGCCTGGCTGCAGGTTTTGGCGCGCGAGTCCAGCGCCGCCGCCGAGGAGGAGAAAAGCCGGCAGACGCGCTTGCTGCTCGAGGAGATCGACGCACATCGCAAAACAGACGCCAAGCTGGCCCGTGCGCGGCAAGTCGCCGAAGCCGCCAATCTGGCGAAGACCCGCTTTGTGGTCGGCATCAGCCACGAGCTGCGCACGCCGTTGAACGCCGTGCTGGGCTATGCCCAACTTTTGGAGTTGGACCCGTCCGTTCCAGAGGCGCGGCGCGAGGCGATCCGTATCATCCGCCGCAGCGGTGAGCACCTGCAGGGCCTGATCGAAGGGCTGATGGATATTTCCAAAATCGAGGCGGGGCGCATCGAGATTGAGCGCAAGGAAATCCGCTTCGCGGAGTTCCTTGGGCAGATCGCCGGCATGTTCCGTGTGCAGGCGGCGGCCAAAGGCATCCATTTCCGCGTCCAGTACCCGCCCAACCTGCCGCAGAGCGTGATCACCGACGAGACGCGGCTGCGGCAGGTCCTCATCAATCTGCTCTCCAACGCATTGAAATTCACCGAGCATGGTGAAGTCGGGTTTCTCGTCCGCCTGCCTGGGGAAGTGATGGAGTTCGAGATCACCGATACCGGGCCCGGCATTCCGGCTGAGCATCTGGGGCGGATTTTCGAGCCATTCGAGCGTGTTGCCGCGACGCCGGCCCAGGGCATCGGCCTTGGTCTCACCATCACCAAGTTGCTGGTGGAAATTCTCGGCGGCCACATCACGGTCGAGAGCCAGCCTGGTATCGGCAGCCGCTTCCGCGTGCAATTGCGCGTCCCTGCCGCGGCGCGGGCGCCCGTGTTGGCGGCGGCGTCACGGCCGATCGTCGGCTATGATGGGCCGCCGCGTACCATTCTCGCCGCTGAGGATAACGCCCTGCATCGCGGGCTGCTGATCGACACGCTCTCCCCGCTGGGCTTCAACCTTCTCACTGTGCCGGACGGATCAAGCTGCTTGCGCCTTGCCGAAGGGTGTGAGGTCGATTTGTTTCTTTTGGATATTGCCATGCCCTCTTTCGGCCGCGCGGCGCCGGATGGGCTGGAGGTGGCGCGGCAGCTCCGCACCGGGGCCCATGCCGCCACGCCAATCATCATGCTGTCGGCGCATATGCCGGAGATCAAAAAGCCGAACGGCGTGGCGCCTTACGATGTGGCGATGGCCAAGCCGATCGAAATCGCCCGGCTGCTCGCCAATATGGGCCGGTTGCTGAAGCTGAGCTGGCAATACGGGCCGATCACCCCGGAGGCAGCGCCGAGCCTCAGCGCAAGCCAGGAAGCGGCGCGCGTCGCCATCCAGCCTTACCTCCGGCAACTGCGGGCCGCGGCGCAGATCGGCTTCGTGCGGGAGCTGAAGGAGACGCTTGGCCGCGTCGCCGCCGAGGCGCCGGAGGCGGCCGGGCTTGCCGCTTCACTGCTGGACATGACGGCTGCCTTGCGGCTGACGGAACTGTGCGGGGCCCTTGAGGAGCTGACGACGGGAGGCGCATAAGTAACACGATGCCGCGTCCCAAGATCCTGATCATCGACGACCAGCCCGCCATGTTGAACCTGCTGATCGAAGCGTTCGAGCCGGCGGGCTTCGACGTGCTGGTCGCCCTGCAAGGCGAAATGGCGCTGCTGCTGCTCAACCAGGTAATCCCTGATGTGATTCTGCTGGATGCCATGATGCCGGGCATCGACGGCTTCGAGACCTGCCGACGTCTCAAGCTGCGTCCCGCTTTAGCCCTGGTGCCGGTGATCTTCATGACCGGCCTGTCGGAGACGGCGGATATCGTGCAGGGCTTACAGGCCGGTGGGGTCGATTATGTGACCAAGCCGGTCGCCCCGGTCGAGGTGATCGCGCGGGTCCAAGTGCATCTGGCCAATGCCCGGCTCACCCGCAGCGCGCAGCAGGCCATGGACGCGACGGGTCGTTACCTGTTGGCGGCGGATGATGAGGGCAGGGTGCGCTGGTGCACCACGCAGGCCGCGCGGCTGCTCGGCGCGCTTGCCTCGTCGGAGCATCTGCCACCGGAGATCGTGGCCTGGCTCAAAGCGCATGTGGCGGGCATTCGGCCGGTCCCGGAAACTATCATTGCCGGGCTGGGCGAGGCTGCGCAGGGCGCGCGCGTGGAAGTGTCTCTGGTCGGCGCGCTGGGGCCGGATGAGCACTTGCTCCGTCTGGTGGCGTTGAATGAGGATCATGATTTGGACAGGTTGCACACCCGCATGAAGCTGACGCGCCGGGAGGCCGAAGTCCTGCTCTGGCTGGCACGTGGCAAATCAAACCGCGATATTGGGGAGATCCTTGATGTCAGTCACCGTACCGTGAACAAGCATCTGGAGCAGATCTACCCGAAGCTCGGGGTGGAAGGCCGTACGGCGGCCGTAGCGCTGGCCGTCCGTGCGCTGGGGGATCGTTAGCTGGCCTCATCCGCGCGCCCTGCACGCATCGCGACGCGGTTGCCGGAACTTCGAATCAGCCGGGCTACCTCAACCACCTGGCCAACTTATGAAAATGGCGGTGGACACACGGGCGGGCTCAGTACGAGTATATGTCGCCTCTACTGCTTCACGATTTTCGGCGGCTGCCAGCTGGCACCCGCGGCGCACTTGATCGCCCGAAGAACCGCGTCGCATATAAGTGTTTCGCGACGGTAGAACAGTTGGCTGCACTTTTATGGCGTGAGCGTCGCCAAGGCTCATGCTTTCGTCGATGGGAAGAAGCGGATCGCGTTCGCGATCATGGTGGCGTTTCTCAGGACCCACGGCCGAAGTCTGGATGTCTCGGAGACGCGAACTATGGTCGATGTCGCTGCCGGCGCCATCGGCGAGCAAGAACTCGAACGATGGCTCATTGAGCTTCGATCTGGCGGTGGCTGAGCGAATACGCCACATACCAACGCACACCGCAAAGAATAACATCTCGTTCAAAATGGCTTCCTTGGAACGCGACCGTCACCATCCACCCTACAGAACCAGTGGTCGGATCATATACCCGAGAGCCTCAAGGCGAAAAATTGCGACAGAACCATCGAAGGCCGCGCGCCCTACGAAATAGTTTAAGCCGTCATCGCGGACATGGGCGACGTGTTCCCGTGGCTGAATCGTGATCCACAGCTTGAACAGAATCATTGAACCTATTGAGAAACCACAATACTTTGTCACAATACAGTTCTGGACATACACCCGCGAGCCATCAGATATGGCTTCGGTACCCCGTGCCCAGGAACAGATGCCATGAAAGCGCCCGCCGTATTTTCCCGCCGTTTTCTCCTCGGTGCCGGCACCAGTGCGACGATCGCCGTGCCGCTCTGGATGCAGGCCGGCCTCGCCCGCGCCGCCACGCTCAGCAGTAACCCGCCCTCCCTATCCCCCGGCGCTGCCCGCGACCTCGCCGCGCGCCGTCTCGTGGTCATCGATCCCGGACATGGCGGCAAGGATCCCGGCTGCATCGGCACCGGCAATATCTACGAGAAACACGTCGCTCTCGATGTCGGCTGGGATCTGCGGCGTGCTCTCGAACGCGGCGGCTATGACGTCATGATGACGCGCGAAACGGACATGTTCATCCCACTGCCTGATCGCGTCGATTTCGCCGAACGGCACCAGGCGACCCTTTTCATGTCGATCCATGCCAATGCGCTCCTCGACCAACCCACCGTCCGCGGCGCGTCGGTCTTTACCTTCTCAGCGGATCCCTCCGACCCGCTCGCGCGCGAGATTGCCGCCGACGAGAATTCCGTGCAGCGTATCGCCGATCCGACCTTCCACGGTGTCTCGCCCCAGGTCTCGCAAATCCTGTGGAGCCTGATGGCGCAAAGCACCAAGTATCAGTCCGTGCTGCTGCAACAGAAAGTGGTCGAGGCGCTGGGCAAGAACGTGCCGATGCTCGGCAACCCGGCCCGCCACGCGACGTTCGCGGTCCTGCAATCCGCCGCGATCCCGAGCGTGCTGGTCGAGACCGCATTCCTCTCCAACCCGCAGGACGAGGCGGAGCTTCGCACCCTCGACTTCCGGCTGCGCCTCGCCGCCTCGATGCAGTCGGCCGTGGATGCTTGGTTCCTCGCGCGGCAATACGCGCTCGCCAGCCTGTAGCCGCAACGTCGCAATGTCGGCGCCTAACGGTCGGTTGCCTCCGGCCCCCTGGTGCGTGGACACGGAGAGCGTTCCCGCGCTCAATTTGTCGCGCGTCACCCCCTTCCGCATCGTATCCATCCGGGGAGCACCACGGGTGTGACTGGTTTATGGTTTCCAATTCCACGGGAGCAGATCGTCGAGCTGTGAGGCGGGGTGGTCGTTGATCCTGCGGAGGATATCGGCGAGCCAGGCTTGCGGATCAACGGCATTGAGTTTGGCGGTGACGATGAGGCTATAAATGGCCGCGGCGCGTTCGCCACCGCGGTCAGATCCGGCGAACAGCCAAGCTTTGCGGCCGAGGGCAACACCGCGCAAGGCCCGTTCGGCGGCGTTGTTAGTCGGGCAGATGCGGCCGTCATCGAGGAAGCGGGTGAAGCTGGGCCAGCGTTTGAGCATATAGTCCATGGCCTTGGCGATCTCGGCATGGCGCGACAGGTTGGGCCGCTGGCCGCGCATCCAAGTCTCGAAGACCTCCACGAGTGGGCGGATCTGTTCCTGCCGCGCCGCGCGCCGGTCCGCAGCGCTGCGGCCATTGATGCCGCGCTCCAGCGCGAAGAAGGCGTCGATCTGCCGCACGGCCTCGAGCGCCAGCGGCGCTTGGCGCAGCCGTGCGAGCTCATAGAAGTTGCGCCGCGCATGGGCCCAGCAGCCAGCCTCCAGAATGGGGCCCGGCTGACGCCCCGGCGCGTAGAGCTCGGCATAGCCGCCATAGGCATCGGCCTGCAGGATGCCGCGATACGGGGCCAGATGCTGCTTGGGATGTTTGCCGCTGCGGTCGGGCGAGTAGCAGAAGAACGCAGCCGGCGGTGCCGGGCCGCCGAAGGGGCGGTCGTCGCGGACGTAGGTCCAGAGCCGGCCGGTAACGGTTTTGCCCTTGGCCAGTACCGGCACAGTCGTGTCATCGCCGTGCAGCCGTTCCGCCGTCAACACATGAACGCGGACCAGATCGATGAGCGGCGCCAGCGTCGCGGCGCAGGCGCCCACCCAATCGGCCAGGGTGGAGGTGTCGATCTCGATCCCCTCCTGGGCAAAGCGCTCGCTCAACCGGTTGAGCGGCAAATGTTGGCTGAATTTCTGCTCCAGTATGGTGGCGAGCAGGTTCGGCCCAGCGCGGCCGCGCGCGATCGGGTGGAACGGCGCTGGCGGCTGGCTGATCGTCTCGCAATCCCGACAGCTGAATTTTTCCCGGACGGTCTGCACCACCTTCCATTGGCGCGGGATCACTTCCAGCGTCTCGGTCACGCTCTCGCCCAGCTTGGCCAACCGGGTGCCGCCGCAGCAAGGGCATTGTTCAGGCGCGGGGATGACCACGCGCTCGCGTGGCAGATGCGTCGGCAATGGCCCCCGCATCGGCTTACAGCGGGGGGCAGGCCGGTTGTTGCCCCGGGCGATCTCCCGGGCGCTGCTCTCCTCGGCCTGGTTCGCTTGCAGCTCTTCGAGTTGTAATTCCATCTGCGCGAGCAGTTTTTTGCCCCGCTCGGAGGAGGCGCCATATTTGTCCTGGCGCAGCTTGGCGATGATCAGCTGAAGATGCGCGATCGTCGCCGCGGCGCCTGACAATTGTCGCTCCGCCTCCACCGCGCCGCCCGCTCGGCGATCAGCGCCGCGCGTAAGCGCAAGGGATCATCCGGCAGGGCTTCGAGCAGCGCATCCATAACGGTAGTGAATCATAAATCGCGCCGTCTGGGATTCCTAAAAATGACCGTAGCCACAAAAATTCTAGCCCGCCGTACTGGGCCGCCAGGTCTGCTGCGGGTGCCGCCAATCGATTCCTTCGAGCATGTAGCCGAGCTGCGCCGGCGAGATTGCCACCGCGCCATCAACCGGCGCGGGCCAAACAAACCGGCCGCGCTCAAGCCGCTTGGCGTACAGCGACATCCCCAGCCCGTCATGCCAGAGGATCTTCACCAGATCGCCCCGTTTGCCACGGAACACATATAGATCCCCCGCATGGGGATCGCGCCCCAGGCCCTGCTGCACCTGCAGCGCCAGGCCGTTCATGCCCCGGCGCATGTCCGTCACACCGTTGGGCAGCCACACCCGCACGCCCGCGGGGACCGGGATCATCCCTTCGCCGCGGCAATGACCGCCCGCAGCATCGCCGCTCAGCTCCAGATGCCCGGCAGCGGACGCCGCCGGAACGGTACCAGTTGGAAGTGGCGCCGGCGCCACGGCGCCCGACGCCAGGATCGCAAGCGGCGCGGCGGACTCATTCACCCGCAGCGGAAGAATTCAGCTGCCACCGGAACCAGCGCCAGCGCCCCAGACCGCACTTGACGCCGCCAGTCAAAAATCTGGCTGCGCGCGACACCATGGCGCTGCGCCACAAGCGAGATGACCGCGCCTGGCGCTTCTGCCTCAGCGACAATTCGCAGCTTCTCCTCAACACGCCACCGCCGGCGACGCTCAATCCCTGTGATGATCTCCATCCGTCCCGTCCATAACGACGACCTTATGAACGTCCTTATGGTCGCCCCTTACAAAATCAAGGAAGGCGGCATTCGCCGGGTGGGTACTCCGCATCGTGGCCTGCGTCGTCGGCTTCGTCGCGCTCTACGCCGTTGTCGCGCTGCGCCTCGTCGATGTCACGGTGCTGCACCCGCGCATGCCGAGCGCCAGCCAGATCGCCGGCCTCGAAACCGAGTTGCAGTGCTGGATGAGGCGCGCGTTGCCCGGCGGCTTGCCTTCAAGCACAGCCGCTTCGTCTATCTCGACCGCAATCTGACCTCACAGCAGGAACTTGGCGTCAACCGGCTCGGCATTCCTGGTCTCTATTTTCTGCCGACCTGGGAGCGTCACTACCCGCAGGGCGATCTCGCCGCGCACATCATCGGCGGTGTCACTTTGGGACAGGTCGGTATTTCCGGCGTCGAGGCATACTTCAACCACCGGCTCGAAGCCGAGCCGCTCAAGCCGCTCCGCCTCTCGATCGATCTCCCCGTCCAGGCAATCGTGCAAGAACAACTTGCCCAGGATGTCCTGGAAAGCCAAAGCGGCATGCGCCATCGTCGAGAACATGACCGGCCACATCGTCGCGATGGCCAGCCTGCCGGACTACAACGCCAACGACATGCACACGGCACCCGCCGACGCTGTGCTCGACCGCTGCCTCTCAGGCGACTACGAGCCTGGCAGCGTCGAGAAGCTGATGACCATGTCCATGGGCCTGCAATCCGGCCTGATCAATGTCTGGGACAAGTTCAACACCACGCATCCGCTGTGTGTCTACGGCTTCTGCATCACCGACTATGAACCGGCGAAGTCCTGGCTCACTTTACCGCAAATCCTGGACGTATCCTCCAATATCGGCGCCTCGCGCATCGCCGCCATTCTCGGCCCGCAGATCGAGCGCGCCTGGTTCCGCAAGATCGGCTATTTCTCCGCACCGCCGATCCAGGTGCCCGGCGCCGAGCCCGGCCTATGGCACGCGAAAGCCGACTGGCACCTGCTCACCACCATGACCGTGAGCTTCGGGAACGGCATTGCCGTCACCCCGCTCGTCCTGACCAATGCCGTTGTCGCCGCGGTCAATGGCGGTGTCCTGTTCAATCCGACCCTGCTGGCGCCCGCCCCAGGCGCACCGCCCCGCCGCGGTATCCGCATCATGCGGCCGGGCGTCTCGTACACTATCCGCAAGATGATGCGCGACGTCGTGCTCGACGGTACCGGCGCCTATGCGCGCGTGCCTGGCTACCTGGTCGGCGGCAAGACCGGCACAGCGCAAGTCGTTGGCGCGGACGACCGCTACCACAACCATCTCAACAACGCGTCCTTCATGTCCATCTTCCCGGCGAACAACCCGCGCTATGTCGTTTTCGTACTGGTCGTCCAGCCGAGGCCGACGAAAAAGATGGATAAGTTCTCCCACGGCTTCACGACCGGCGGCTACGTCTCCGCTCCGGTGGTCTCCCGCATCATCTCCCGCATAGGCCCGTTGCTCGGGGGGATGCCTCCCCGGGGCGCGGCGCTCGTCCACGCCAAGGCCGAACTTGCACTGCCGCCGGTCCCAAAACCGCCGCCGGGCGCAATCGCGCTCGGCCCGAAAGACCCGATCCCACCCGGTGCCAACCGTTACGCCTACATTCTTGCAGGCGAAAAGCCACCTGCCCACCCGGACCTGGCCGCCCAACTCGCCGCGCTCCAGCGTGTGGAAATGGCTATCCCAGACGTAACTCTGCCGCCGAACGAGACCGAGCCCATCAACGTCGCACAGAGCCGATTTCAGGAATCCGCTCCGCTCAGCGGCTGACTCTGACCTCCGGCGGCCTGGGACCGCCGGCAGGTCGGCAAGCGGCCTTGCCACCACCACTCACATCGGCCCAAAGCGGCCGCCGTCGGCTCCAGTCATCGTGGAAGAACACGTTGGGTCCTATGAATATGGCGGGCGCAGCGTGTTCGGCTGGGGGCCTTCCC
>Ga0310811_10003666_pt1 | contig 19365 bp, 20 predicted proteins | sample YCmetagenome_FD_207642 | JGI IMG/M metagenome (GOLD analysis project Ga0310811, IMG submission 207642) | Soil microbial communities from experimental microcosm in Duke University, North Carolina, United States - YC | ecosystem: Engineered > Artificial ecosystem > Soil microcosm > Unclassified ...
CTCGCCGGCGCGGAGAAGGCGGGTGAGCACAAGACCTCCACGCTCCAGGACCTGGAGAAGGGGAAACCGCTGGAGCTGGACGTGATCCTCGCCGCCGTCGTGGAACTGGCCGACCTCACCGGCGCTTCGGTCCCCACCCTGCGGGCCATCCACTCGGTGACCGACCTGCTCGACGAGCAGGTGAGGCAGAGCCTTGTTCCGGTCGCATCAGCGGGAATGCCGTAGACCGCATACAGGACCGAGAAGGGACGGCACATGAAGGAACGCGCGGGACGCCGACTCGGGCTCCCCGTCCGGAGCGTCTCGCGCCATGGGTAGGGTCACCGTCCAGCGCCGCATCCTGCGGCTGCGCGACTCGGCCGCCACGCGCAAGATCGACGCGCTGGCGGCCGAGGAACCGCTGGAGATCCGGCTGAACGGGAGTCCGCTCACCATCACGATGCGGACTCCCGGCGACGACTTCGACCTCGCCGCGGGATTCCTCGTGAGCGAGGGGGTCATCGGCTCCGCGGAGGACGTCGACACCATCCGCTACTGCGCCGGGGCGACGGTGGACGGCGAGAACACCTACAACGTCCTCGACGTACGGCTCTCGCCCGGCGTCGCACCCCCGGCCATCTCGCTGGAGCGCAACTTCTACACCACCTCCTCCTGCGGGGTGTGCGGCAAGGCCTCGCTCGAAGCGGTCAACACCGTGGCCCGGTGGGAGGTCGCCGGCGATCCCGTGCGGCTGGAGCCGGCGCTGATCTCGACCCTGCCCGACCGGCTCAGATCCGCCCAGCGGGTGTTCGACCGGACCGGCGGTCTGCACGCGGCGGGGCTGTTCACGTCTTCGGGCGAGATGTTGTGCGTGCGCGAGGACGTCGGGCGGCACAACGCCGTCGACAAACTGCTGGGATGGGCGCTGCGCGGAGGCCGGCTCCCCCTGGCCTCCACGGTGCTGATGGTGTCGGGGCGCGCCTCGTTCGAGCTGGTGCAGAAGGCGGTCATGGGTGGCATCCCGGCGCTCGCCGCCGTCTCCGCTCCCTCGTCGCTGGCCGTCGAGCTCGCCGCGGAGCGGGGGCTGACGTTGCTGGGCTTCGTCCGCGGCACCTCCATGAACGTCTACGCCGGGGAGCACAGGATCACGTGGAAGGCCGCCTGAAAAATGAATATGCCTTGTCAGGCATATTCCGGCTGTGGCATGTTAAGGGAGTGTCCGACGCGATCTGGTCCGTGCTGATCGACCCCAACCGCCGCGCGATGCTCGATCTGCTGCGCGAGAGTCCCCGCACGGTGGGCGAACTGGTCGATGAGCTCGACCTGACCCAGCCGACCACGTCCAAGCACCTGCGGGTGCTGCGTGACTCGGGCTTCGTGCACGTCCACAAGGACGCGCAACGTCGCGTCTACGCCATCGACCCGGCTCCGCTCGCCGCGCTCGACGCGTGGCTCGCGCCGTACCGGCGGTTGTGGAACGACCGGCTCGACGCCCTCGGACATCACCTCGACACCACCAAGGAGCCCTGATGGACCGCGGAACGTTCATCCAGCACGAAGGCCGCCCCGCCGTGCGCTTCGAGCGCACCTACGCGCACCCGGTCGAGCGGATCTGGCAGGCCGTCGCGACCCCGGAGGGACTGGCCCACTGGTTCCCCTCCAGGGTCGAACTGGAGCCGCACACCGGGGGAAAGATCACTTTCTCCGACGATCCGAACACCGAGCCGACGGCCGGCACGATCCTGGCGTTCGAGCCGCCCCTGCGCCTGGCCTTCTCGTGGGGCGGCGACGAACTGCGCTTCGACCTCGAACCGGTCGACGCGCACCACTGCCGGCTCACCCTGATCAACGTCCTCGAGGCACGGGACACCGCCGCGCGCAACGCCGCCGGATGGTCGGTCTGCCTCGCCGAGCTCGGCAAGCACCTGTCCGGCGCACCCGTGGACGGGCCGCACAGTGAGGCGGCCGAGCCGTGGCGGCCCCTCTACGACGAGTACGTGGCGTCGGGCATGCCGTACGGCGCGGCCATTCCGGGCGCTCCTTCCGGCGCCTGAACCAGAGGGATTCCGGGCCGGCCGAGCCGAGAACTCCGACCGGCGGAACACCCCTCGATCCGCGCCGCCGCACGGTCACCCTCGGGCGACCGCGATTGACGCAAAGCGCTTTTCGCGAAAATGCGCGGAACCGGGTCCCATACCGGCGCATGCCCGTTGCGGCGAAGAGTGCTGTTCTGACCGGGTATGCATCCCTTCGGGGGTGGGGGCGATGACCCGGTGTCTGGTGACGGGGGCCACGGGCTACATCGGCGGAAGGCTCGTGCCGCAACTACTGGACGCCGGTTATGAGGTGCGGTGCATGGCCAGGGCCGCCGGCAGGCTGCGCGACCAGACCTGGCGCGACCGGGTGGAGGTCCGCGAGGCGGACGCGCTGATGCCCCGGCAGACCCGCGCCGCACTCGACGGCGTCGAGGTCGCCTACTACCTCATCCACACGATGGGATCGGGACGCGACTTCGCCAGGAGGGACCGGCGGGCGGCCGAGGTCTTCGCCGCCGCGGCAGAGGCGGCGGGCGTCCGGCGGATCGTCTACCTCGGCGGCCTCACCACGGCCACCAGGCCGTCGCCCCACATGCGCTCACGAGGAGAGGTCGAGCGGATCCTGCTCGCCTCGGGCGTCCCGACCATCGCGTTCCGCGCCGCGGTGATCATCGGCTCGGGGTCGGTGTCGTTCGAGATGTTGCGCCACCTCACCGAGCGACTGCCGATCATGACCACGCCCCGCTGGGTGCGTACGCTGACGCAACCGATCGCGATCAGGGACGTGCTGCGCTACCTGGTGGCCGGCGCGGCACTGCCCGCCCAGGTGAGCCGGGCCTTCGACATCGGCGGCCCCGACGTCCTGTCCTACGCGGACATGATGCGGGGATACGCCGACGTCGCCGGCCTGCCTCCCCGAGTGATCATTCCCGTCCCGGTGCTCACCCCGCGGTTGTCGAGCTACTGGGTCGGGCTGGTCACTCCGGTGCCCGCCGGAGTCGCCCGGCCGCTCGTGGAGTCGCTCCGCAACGAGGCGATCTGCCACGAGCACGACATCACCCGATACGTCCCCGACCTGCCTGAAGGGCTGATCGGATTCCGTCAGGCCGTGGATCTGGCCCTCCGGCGGATCAAGGAGGCCGACGTCGCCACCCGCTGGTCGTCGGCCTCGACGCCGGGCGCGCCGAGCGACCCGCTTCCGACGGACCCCGACTGGGCGGGCGGCAGCCTCTACGTCGATGAGCGCAGCAAGGTCGTCGACGCCTCCCCTGGCGCGCTGTGGCAGGTCATCGAGGGTGTCGGCGGCGACAACGGGTGGTACTCCCTGCCCGTCGCCTGGCGGATCCGTGGGCTGCTGGACCGCCTCATGGGCGGGGTCGGCCTGCGCCGGGGCCGCCGCGACGCCCACAGGCTGCGCGTCGGGGACGCGGTCGACTTCTGGCGGGTGGAGGAGATCATCCCCGGGACGCTGCTCCGGCTGCGCGCCGAGATGCGGCTGCCCGGCCTGGCCTGGCTGGAGCTCGCCTGCCACGAGGAGGACGGACGGACGGTCTACCACCAGCGGGCGATCTTCCACCCGCACGGCCTGCTCGGCCACCTCTACTGGCGGGGCATCTCCCCCTTGCACGGCCTGATCTTCGGCCGCATGCCGGGCAACGTGGCCAGGGCCGCGGCGCGACTGCCGCACCCCGTCTGACGGTCAGCGGGCGGTCACCGCCGGGACCAGAGCTCCAACGGCGTCGGCGTAGTAGGTCGATCCGCCCAGGTGAAGGGCGAGCCGGCGGAAGCTCCAGCCGTCGCCGGGCGAGTGGTCGAGTTGTTCAGGCGTGAGTGCGTCCAGCCGGTCGGTCCAGATCTGGGCGAGGCGGGTGATGCGGCTGCGGGCCTCATCCAGGTCCTGCTCGGTGAAGGGGGCGAGGTCGGCGGGGGTCGTGGTCGCCGACGCGTGCCAGTGATCGGGTATGACCTCGTGCCCGGCCAGCCGGGCCTCCATCTCGGCTAGGTGGTCGACCAGGTGATCGGAGACTCGGCGGATCGCCTTGTGCGGGGTATAGGTCCGCCCGTCGTCGGTGTGCAGGGGAACGCCGTCCCACGCGGTCCACGTGGCCGCCAGCCGGAGGACGTGGTCGGTCATCGCGGTCACCACCAGCGCGGGCCTGCGCTCATCGGCGGCCGGGGATTCATCGGTCATCATCGATCTCCATTTCATACAAGGAGCGCTCTTTCGTTTCTCATGGAATCCCTGAAGATTTCCGTGAGAAACGAAAAGGACGCGACTGCCCGAGCGGCACGATCGCCGGGCGTGGGAAGGCGAGCCGTCGGCGACGCGTCCCCTTCGGCGAGGTCCTCCCGCGGGTTCCCTTTCAGGCGTGAAGCAAGCGGTCATGCGGCCCGGGAGGACCCGGTCCCGACACCGTAGGTTCCGGATGTTTCGGCGGCGGACGAAGCACAACGGCATGCCGTTCAGGTGATACAGGCGGCCTTCGGGAGCCGCAGGAGATCATGTCGAGGAATATCGTGCGTTGCACCGTTCCATGTGGTCCAATCACGGCACAGCCGATCGGCGGGCGAACAGGAGGCCGTGATGGCCGTGTCCGAGACGGAATCAGTGTCAGGCCCGGCGGCAGGACTCGTCCCGCCGGAGCCCCACTCCGACGGCGTGACCGAGATCCGCCTCCACGGCGTGGGCGGCACGTCACCGCAGAGTCTGCTGGGCGATTATCCGCTCCAGCAGGTCGGCGGAGACGCGATCGCAGGGTTCTACCGCAGGCCCGACGGGGAGGGCCGCCACATCGAGGCGTACTCCTGGGGCGGGCTGACCTCGCGGAGCGGCACCCGGGTGTTGTGGTTGCTGCTCCTGCCGTTCCTGCTGGCGAACCTCGCCGGATGGATGTTCCCGTCCCGGTTGCTGCAGCGTCCACGCACCTTCGCGCTCTACCGGGCGGCGGTCCGCTGGGCGGCGCTCGCCGTGACGCTGAACGCCGTGTTGTTCCTCACCTGGATCCCCGTCGACTACCTCGGATACCAGTGCGGCGGTCGCGCCGAGTGCGTGGGAACGTGGCCGCTGTACGGGTTCGGGCTCCAGTTCGGGTTCGTCCAGGACCATCCCGGGCGGCGGATCCTGGTCGCCGCGGCCGTCCCCCTACTGGCGATCTTGATCATGATCCTGCTCTCCCGCAGGACGCTGGGGCGGTATGAGACGGTGCGGCCGCCGGCCCGCGGCCCTCTTCCCGCGCCCGATCCCGCGCGCAGCGCGGCGGCGCTGACCACCGGGCTCGCACACCCGGATTTCTGGAACGGCAGGCGCGCGACCTCCCGGCTGGGCACGGCGCATCTGGCGGCGGCGGTCGCCATGCTGGCCGCACTGATCGCCCACACCGTACGGTCGACCGTGAACGTGGAACAGCGACCCCTCGCGATGAGCGCGCTGGTGCTGAGCGGCGTCGTCCTGGCCGGCGTGGCCGTCGCGCTGGTCGCCGAGACGGCGAAGCGGTGGCCGGAGAAGCTGGCCGGCACCATGCTCGGACTCGCCGCGGCGGCACTGGTCCTGTCAGCGGTGTTCGCCTGGGTCCAGCCTGCGGTGCCCTTCGTGGAGGGCGAGTTGCCCGGCATGGGGCAGGCCGTGAACCTCACCAACGGCGTGGTCGCCGCGACTCTCACACTGGTGCTCCTCGCGGTGCTCGCCGGCACGGACCTGCGGACGGGCGGATGGCTCCTGTTGATCGCCATCGTGGCGGCGACGGTGCTGGCGCTCTGGGTCACGGACGTGGCGGAGTTGACGGGCGTCCGCATGGCGGCCGTGCTGGTGCTCGCCGTCGGGCTTGGCCTCGCGGGACAGGTGGCACGCCGAAGCTACGACAGATTCCGCTGGGCGGCGCCGTTCGTCGTGATGGCGCTCGCGGCGGGGGTGCTCAACGTCTTCATGCTCGGGTTGCTGATCAGAGTCGCCGACACCGTGGGCGCGATCCACTACTCGGAGACGGACTACCTCCTTCCGCCCGAGGAGCCCGTCATCGCCGTGTTCCAGGTCATCCGGCCGTTCGCGCCGTACCTGGTCCTTCTTCCGGGGGCGATTCTGGTGCTGTTCCTGCTCTGGCAGGGCGTCCTGATCTGGCGCGCCGCGAGCGGCCCGATCGCGGAGCGGACCCGGCAGACCTATCTCGCGCAGGAGCGGGACGCCGCCCCGCCCCTCGACTGTCCCGCGGACTGGGTGGCCTCCACCGTCTCCGATCCCGCCCTGCAGGATCCGGCCGTCCACGACTGGCTGGGCGTCCGGTCCTGGGTCAGGACGGTGGCCGCCTGGCAGCGCATCGCCCGGTCGCCCCTGGACCTGGATCTGCTCTTCACCGGCATCGTCGTCGGAGGGGTGTTCCTGGTCGCCTCCATGCAACTGGACGACGGCGTCGCCGGCGGGGCGCCCCCATGGATGATCGGCCTCGGCACGACGGTCGCCGCGGCGCTCCCCCTGTTCCTCATCGTGCTGCTGCGATCCGGCTGGAGCGATCTCTCCAAGCGCAAGGTGATCGGCGTCCTGTGGGACGTCGGCACGTTCTGGCCGCGTTCCTACCATCCGTTCGCCCCGCCGTCGTACGCCGAGCGCGCCGTGCCGGAACTCCAGCGCCGGATCTGGTGGTTGCACGACAACGGCGGCCAGGTACTGCTCACCGCGCACAGCCAGGGATCGGTGCTGGCCGCCGCCGCTCTCGCGCAGCCGGATCGCCGCAGCCCGGACGACCAGGTGTCGCTCGTGACATTCGGCTCTCCGGTCCACAAGCTCTACAACTGGGGCTTCCCCGCCTACTTCAACCACGACATGCTCAGCCGCCTGCGGACGGAACGGTGGGAGAACCTGTACTACCCGACCGACTACGTGGGCGGACCCGTCGCGGTCGGTGCCGCCGACGTCGAGCTACCCGATCCGCCCACCAGCAGGTTCCGGTACGGCGAGCCGGCTCCCCGGGTGGGCAGCCACACCGGCTACTGGGACGACCCCGCGCTGTGGAAGGCCGTCGACCAGGCGGCGGCGCTGCTCGCGGCCGGACGGACGCCGTCTGAGGAGTCGCGGGTGTGAACGGGATAGCCGAGGGCGCGTAGCCGCTCCACGTCGTTGCGGACGGTCCGCGTGCTCACCGACAGCCGTTCGGAGAGCTCGGTCCCGGTCCAGTCGCGCGGTGTCTGGTGGGCCTCCAGGCCCAGACCCCGCACACCTGGTACGCCGGCCTGTGGACCCGGCTGGCCGGCTTCGACCCCGCGGAGGTGTCCGCCCTGCTCACCGACCGGCGGGCCGTTCGCATGGCGCTCATGCGCTCGACGATCCATCTGGTTACGGCGCGGGACGCCCTCAGGATTCGCCCGCTGCTGCAGCCGGTGATCGAGCGGAGCACGCGAGCGGTCTTCGGCAGGGGCGTCGCCGGGATCGACCCCGGCGAGCTCGCGCTGGCGGGCAGGCAGGCGGTCGAGGAGAGGCCCCGGACCTTCAGCGAGCTCGGCAGAGTCCTCGGCGAACGATGGCCGGGCCACGACCAGGCGGCGCTCGCGCAGACCGTGCGCGCCGCGTTGCCGCTGGTCCAGGTACCCCCTCGTGGGGTCTGGGGCGCGAGCGGCTCAGCCAGGCACACCTCGGCCGAGGCCTGGCTCGGGGAGCCGCTTCGCGGCGACTACCCGGCGGAGGAGATGCTCCTGCGTTATCTGGGCGCGTTCGGCCCGGCGAGCGTGCGTGACATGCAGACCTGGTCGGGGCTGACGAGGTTGTCCGAGATGGCGGAGCGGCTGCGGCCGCGCCTGGTCACCTTCAAGGACGAGAACGGGGTCGAGTTGTTCGACCTGCCGGACGCTCCCCGGCCCGATCCGGAGACCCCCGCGCCGGTCCGTTTCCTGTACGACTTCGACAATCTCCTGCTCTCCCACGCCGACAGGTCGCGGGTGGTGACCGATTCCTATCGGGAGCAGAACTTCGACGCCCACGGGCCCATGCCCCGGCTCATCCTCCTCGACGGATTCACAGCCGGGACGTGGACGCTCGCCGTCCAGCGCGGGACGGCGACGCTGACGATCCGCCCGTTCGCAAAGCCGTCGGACGAGGACGCCGGCGCGCTGGCCGAGGAGGGCGCGGCGCTCGCCGCCTTCGCGGCCCCTGAGGCCGATGTCCGCGAGGTCCGGTTCGCCTCGTGACCCGGCTCCGGCACGGCACGCGGTACGGCTCGGCCTTCAGTGCCCGCCGGCCCGCGTGGCACGGGTCGGCGCGACTCGGCGCGGGTCAGCCGAGAGCGAGCGCCGCCGGGAGGAACAACCGGTCCCGGTCGCCGGGCAGGTCCGCGCCGCGAATCATGACGGCCGTCGTGAACGCCCGGCTGAGGCCGTGTTCCACGGCCCAGTCGATCAGGGCCGGCCATCGGTGCTCCACGTCGATGCGCAGCGTGCCCTCGGCCTCCGTCGCCAGGTCGGAGAGCAGCGCCAAGGCCGTCGGCTCGTCACCGGCGATCAGTGGTCCGAGCGCGGTGACGCTCTCGTTGCGCCAGGCACCGCCGTACCCCGTGATGCCCGAGGGCCCGTCCACGACTCGCAGCGACGTGCAGAACGCGGGCAGCCGGGTGACGAGTTCTGTGCGCGGCACGCCGCACACCTCGGCGTCCAGAGCGAGCACCGCGGGGAGGTCGGCGGCGGCCATCGGGCGCGACACGGGCCGGGCCGGGTCCGAGCGCAAGGAGCGGAACGACCCCGTGTACGCGCTGCAATGCCCGATGGTGCGAAAGCCCAGGCGTTCGTAGAGGGGACGCCCGTAGTCGGTGGCGCTCAGCCAGACGCTTGCCGTGCCGCTCCGGTCGAGTGCGTGCGTCATGAGCCGCCTGCCGAGGCCCCGGCGTTCGTGTTCGCGCGCGACGAGCATCATGCCGATCGCGGCGATCCCCGTGCCGTACCGGCTCGACACCACCGCCCCGGCCAGCCCGCCGCCGGGGGCGTCGATGCCGTAGACCTCGCCCACATCGAACAGCAGGCGCCATCTGTGCTCTTCGCTCAGCCACTCGCGGTCCTGCGCCAGCAGCATGCAGTCGGGGAGGTCGTCGATGCCGAGCCGGCGGATGGGCATGTCCGCCGGAAGCGGCCTGCCGCGGTTCTGGTCGACATCTGCCATGATTTCCGCATCGATTTCCTGCACGACCAGGGAGAATACCGGCCCGCGGCACGCCACGTCGATCGATTAACCGGCCGCGTCCTGCTCGTCGAGGAGGCCGGCGTCGTGGACCAGCAGGGCGATCTGCACGCGGTTGTTGAGCCCGAGCTTGGTGAGGATGCTCGACACGTGTGTCTTGACCGTGGGCACGCCGAGATAGAGGACGGCGGCGATCTGCGCGTTGGATCTGCCTTCGCCGACCGCGACGGCCACCTCGCGTTCGCGGTCGTTGAGACGCGCGAGGCGCCGCCCGGCGTCGGCGCGCCGCCGGTCCTGGCCGGAGTCGGCGACCCGGGCGATGAGGCGCCGGGTCACCGCCGGGGAGAGCACGGGGTGGCCCTTGGCGACCTGGCGCACCGCGGCCACGATCTCGTCGGGCGGGGTGTCCTTGAGGAGGAATCCGGCCGCCCCGGCGCGCAGGGCGCGAAGGACGTGCTCGTCGGCGTCGAAGGTGGTCAGGACGACGACCTCGGGCGCGTGCGGGCGCGCCCGCAGGGCCTCGGTGGCGGAGAGCCCGTCCATCGCGGGCATCCGGATGTCCATCAGCACCACGTCGGGGCCGTGGAGGTCGACGAGGGGCAACACTTGGGTGCCGTCGCCCGCTTCGGCGACCACGCGGATGTCGGACGCGCCGCCGAGCATCATCGTCAGGCCGGCCCGCACCAGGGGGTCGTCGTCGACGATGAGCACGCCCACGGGGAGAGGGTCTGTCATGTCGGCCAGGGTAACCATGCCGACAGCCGCCAGCCGCCCTCCTCGGTCGGGCCGTGCTCCAGCCGCCCGCCGGCGAGCGCGACGCGTTCGCCCAGCCCGAGAAGTCCCTGGCCGTGCCGCCACTGATGGTGCCGCTCACCCTGCCGCCGCTCTCCGGGCAGGGCCGGAGGTGCGGCCACCGGGGTGGCGCCGGGCGCCGTGACCACATCGGCGCCCGGGATGATGCCGGGTGCGGCGTCGGGTGTCGCGTTGGGTGTCGCGTTGGGTGCGGCGTTGCCCACCTCGACGGTCAGCCCCTGTCCGGGGGCCCCCGCCGCCCGCAGCCGCACATCGGCCCCTGCGGCGTGCTTCCTGGCGTTGGTCAGGCCTTCCTGGATCACGCGGTAGGCCGTGCGGCCCATGCTGTCGGGGACCGGGCCGTCAGTCTCCTGGCACAGGTCGATCCGCATCCCCGCCTCGACCGACTCGGCGACGAGTTGGTGGATGTCCGCGAAGGTCGGCTGCGGCAGCTCGCCGACCGGGGCGCGGAGGACGCCGATGACCTCGCGCAGGTCCTGCAGCGCCTGGTGGGCGCTCTCCCTGATGACCTTGGCCGCGCGGGCGATGTCCTCGGGCGGGGCGTCGGGGCGGTATTCGAGCGCGCCCGCGTGCACGCTGAGCAGGGACAACCGGTGGCCGAGCACGTCGTGCATCTCCCTGGCGATGGCCTCACGCGTGCGCGACTGGGCCTGCTCCGCACGGAGGTGCGCCTCGGTCTCCGCACGGGCCGCCCGGTCACGCAACGACTCCACCAGCTGCCGCCGGTGATGGATGAACATGCCCCAGCCCACTGCGGCGCCCTGGATCGTGAGGCCGAGCAGCCACAGCAGGAACCCGGGTGTGTCCGGCTCAGGACGCAGCTCGACGTAGACGACGCCGGCGACCAGGCTCAGCCCGAAGACGATCCCCGTCGTCCGGGGCGGCCGGTGGACCGCGACCGTGAACAAAGCCACCAGCATCGCGCCCGCGACCAGCTCGGAGAACGTCGACAGGGCGATCAGCACCATGGACAGCTCGACCGGCCTGCGGCGGCGCAGCCACAACGCGGCGCAACCCGCCGCGGCGACGATCTGGTCGACGTCGAAGAGCCACGCGGGGTCCGGCATGGCGATCCGAACGCGCTCGGTCCCCGTGAGGAGTCCGAAGCCTGCCGCGAACAGGAACAGGCAGGTGTCCACGATCCAGTTCCGGGTGCTGCGCCGGGCCGCGGAGGTGTCCATCGCCTCGAGGCTACCGATCGGCCGGGGTCCGGTCCCCTGCGGAAAGGGCGGACGGTACCGAAGTCCGGGCAGACGCTACTTTGGTCGGCGGTGGCCCGCCGGACGGATACGCCGGACGGGCCGCGGAAAGCCTCATGGCCGTTCCGCGGCCCGGCGACGGTTCCCTAGCGTTCCGACCATGCGAAAAGCCGTTCAGTTCGCCGGGTTCGTCATGGTCCTCCAGGGTGTCAGCGGCGCGATCGACCACCTACTCGTTCAGCCGTTCTTCGGGATCGTGCTGAACCTCTTCAACCGCGTCGTCGTCCCCCGCGTGAGCCTCCTGGCCGAGTACCCGCTCTTCGCCAACCTGACGCTGGCCTTCCTCGGCGTGCTCGTGGTCATCGCCGCGGAGCCGCCCAAGCGGTCATGACAGGGCTTCGGCCCCGGTCCCCGTCAGGTTCTCCAGCATCCGCTGGAGCATCCCGGCGCTGCCCGAGGACGTCTTCTTCGGCGTCAACCGGCTGACGCTGCGCGAGATCCTGCTGTCCGGCCTCGACGACGTCCGCCACTTCGGCAAGACGTTCGTACGGTACGACCATGCCGGGGACGGCCGGGTGCGCGCGCACTTCGCCGACGGGACCTTCGCCGACGGCGACCTGCTCGTCGGCGCCGACGGAACCAATTCGGCGGTCCGCCGCCAATTGCTGCCCGGCGCCGAGGTCGACGACATCGGGAACTTCGTCTACGGCAGGACGCCCATCACGCCCGGCATGCTCGACTGGGTCCCCGAGGTCCTCGTCGACAGCTTCAACCGCCTGATCTCACCCGACGGCGCGGCGATGTCGGTGGTCACGTGCAGGACCAGGGAGCCCGTGCCCGAGGCCGCCGCGCGACTCGCCCCCGGCGCACACCTGACGGACATGCCCGGCTACTTCGCCTGGATGGTCTCCGGCGCCAAGCAGGCAGGCTGGTCGGCCAGGTCACCGCTCAGCACCGAGCAGTTCAGGCAGGCCGACGGGGAGAGCCTGCACCGTCTGGCGTACGAGATGGTCGCCGGTTTCCACCCGCTGGCCCGGCGGATCCTCGACGAGGCCGACGTCCCGGCCACCTTCCCGGTCGGCCTGCGCAGCGCGCGGCCCGTCGCGCCCTGGCCCACGACCGACGTCACGCTCCTCGGCGACGCCGTGCACACCATGTCGCCCGGTCGCGGCGAGGGCGCCAACACCACCCTCCGCCACGCCGAACTCCTGCGGCAGGCGCTGGCCGGCGTCGCGGCGAAGGGCGTGCCCCTGCTCGAAGCCGTGGGCCGTTACGAGGCGGAGATGCTCCGGCACGGCTTCCAGGTCGTCTCCGCCTCGCTGGGCAACCCGCTCATGCCGCGTCCCGCCGTCACGAGCCCGCCTCGGCCAGGCCCGCGCGGCGCCGGATGACCTCGGCGACGGCCGCCCAGTCGAGGTCCGCGTCGCCGTGCGCGATCGCGTCGACGAAGGAGTCGCGCAGCACGCTCCCGAACGGCAGCGGCACGTTCGCCTCCGCTCCGGCGGACAGCGCGAGGGAGACGTCCTTGAGCCCGAGCGCGACGCGGAAGCCCGCGGGCTCGTAGCGTCGCTCGGCGACCATGGATCCGTAGCCGGTGTAGATCACGCCCGGGAAGATCGTGCTCGTGAGCAGGTCGACGAGATCGGTGGAGTTGATCCCTCTCGCCTCCGCGAGGGCGCAGGCCTCGGCGACGGACTCGATCGCGCAGGCGATGAGGAAGTTGCCCGCGATCTTGACCACGTTGGCCTGGTGAGGCCTGTCGCCCATCCGCCATGTGCGCTGCCCCATGGCCGCGAACAGCGGCTCCACATGGTCGAGCAGACCGCTGTCGCCCGCCGCGACGATGTTGAGCTTCCCGGCGGCCGCCACGTCGGAGCGGCCCATCACCGGCGCGGCGAGGTAGCCGAGACCGTGCTCGGCGTGGAGGGCGGCGGCGCGGTCGGCCAGGTCGACGGAGATCGTCGCCATGTTGACGTGGACGGTCGCCGCCGCTCCTTCGAGCAGACGCGGATCCAGCAGGACCGACTCGAAGGCCGCGTCGTCGGACAGGATGGAGATGACGACGTCGTTGGCGAAGACGGCCTCCAGACCGGCCGCCTCGGAGGCGCCCTGGGCGACGAGTTCGGCCACCGGCCCAGGAGACCGGTTCCAGACCTGTACGGCGTGGCCCGCGCGAACCAGGTTGGCAGCCATCCCCCTTCCCATGGCACCGAGCCCCACGAAGCCGACGTTCATCGCTGTCATCTCTGGATCCCCTCGATCTTCCGCGCGTGAGACGGGGAGGCCGTACACGCCTCTCATCGTCAGGGTCTGGCGCTCGTCCTACCCAGCACCCGCCGGACGTGCACGTTAGCACCTGGCCACCATCGATGGTGAACCGGTTATAGTGGTTCCATGGCGAGTGTGGACGGCGTCGGGGACAGCGGCTTCAGGTTCGGCAACGGGCGGCTGTGCTTCACGTTCACCGCGACTCTCGGTGACCGGGGCGCGCCCGTCCCCCTTGAACGGCTCGCCGTCCCCGGCGATCTCGCGCGATGGTGTGTGGAAGCCGGACTGCTCGACGAGACTCCCCCGGCCGGCCCCGCCGCGCTCGCCGGAGCACGCCGCCTGCGCGAGGCGATCGACCGCGCCGCCGAGCAGGTTCGCACCGGAGCCTCACCCCGCCCGCAGGACGTGGAGATCCTCAACGACTGGGCCGCGCGGCCGGCCCTCGCACCCCAGTTGGACGGGACCGGACGGCTCGGCTGGCGCCAGGAGGGTGCCCAGGTGGGGCACGTTCTCGCTCTCGTCGCACGCGACGCGGTGGACGTCCTCACCGGCCCGATGAGATCGCGCCTGCGCCGCTGCGCCGGCGCGGACTGCGAGGGCCTGTTCGTCGACGTCTCCCGGCCGGGGAACCGCCGCTGGTGCTCGATGAACACCTGCGGCAACCGGGCCAAGAAGGCGGCCTACCGGCAGCGCCACGCGCAGTCTGCGTGATTCACGCCGCCACGGCCGGGCCTCTGCCCGCGACGCCGAGCCGGGACCCGGAAGAACCGGCTCCCCGGCGGTCCGACTTGACTTCAACTTAAGTTCAAGTCTGAAACTGTCCGCACAAGGTCGATCACGACGGGGATGAGGACATATGCGGGCAATCCAGGTGCGGGAGTTCGGCGGTCCGGAAGTGCTGACGCTGGAGGAGGTTCCCGATCCGGTCGCCGGTCCGGGACAGGTCGTGGTGGGGCTGACCGTCGCCGACGTCATCTACCTCGACACGCTGCTGCGCAGCGGCTGGGGACAGGAGTTCTTCCCCCGTCAGCTGCCGTACGTGCCCGGTGGCGGCGGAACCGGGCAGGTCCTGTCCGTCGGAGAGGGCGTGGATCCCGGGTGGATCGGGCGCCGCGTCGCCACCCGTGCGTCCACCGGCTACGCCGAGCGGATCGCCGCCGACGTGGACGGACTGGTGGAGGTGCCCGCAGGCCTGGGCTCCAACGAGGCGGCCGCGATGCTGCACGACGGCGTCACCGCGTTGAGTTTCGCCCGCGCGGCCGGGATCGAGAAGGGCGAGTGGGTGCTCGTGACCGCCGCGGCCGGAGGGGCGGGATCGTTGCTGGTGCAGCTGGCGCGCGACGCCGGCGCCCGGGTCGTCGCCGCGGCCAGGGGTGAGCGCAAGCTGGCGCTGGCCCGGGAGTTCGGCGCCGAGGTCACGGTCGACTACTCCGAGGACGGGTGGGCGCACCGGGTGCGCGAAGCCGCCGGCGGCAGGGGCGTCGACCTGGCCTTCGACGGCGCGGGCGCGGAGCTCGGCGAGGTGGCGTTCACGGCGGTGGCCGAAGGCGGCCGGTTCGTCACCTACGGCACCTCCAACGGAGGTTTCGTCCAGATCGACCCGAAGGCGGCCGAGCAGCGGCGGGTGCGGGTGAACAACCCTCTGTTGGCGGGCCCGCCCGCTCAGGACACCGTCCGGGAGTTGCTCACGGAGGCGCTCGCGCTGGCCGTAGAAGGGCGGATCCGTCCCTTCATCGGCGCGACCCACCCGCTTGACCGGGCCGCGGACGCACACCTCTCGCTCGCCGAACGCAACACGGTCGGCAAGTCGCTGCTGCTCATCTGAGCGCTCGCCGTACGGCCGGGGTCCACTCGATCACGCCGCCGTACGGCCCGGCCGTACAGCGAGCGGCCACAGACCGGCGAGCACGAACGCCAGGAGCGCGGCGGGGACCACGGGCCCATAAGGCCCCCCGTGATCGACCATCCACCCGCCGGCCGCGGCCCCGACCGCCACCGATGTGAGCAGCACGACGTTGTGCCACTGCACCCTTCCCTCGGTGACCAGGCCCGCCACCACGCCTGTGAGCGTCCCGGTGAAGAAGGTGGTCGACAGGCCGGGGATCCCGAAGGTCCTGACCACCGCGCTCTGCGCGCCCATGGCCAGTGAGGCCACGCCGGCCAGCGTGAGACGCATGCCACCCGTGGGGTGACCCCCCTCCGCCGCCCACACCCCCAGCAGCCCGGCCAGCATCAGGAACTCGGCCCCCAGCACGACCGCCACCCGGACGCCCCAGCCGGGATGGCCCGGCCCGGTCCGGCCGATCACGTGGCTACCCGCGAGCACACCGGCGACGAACCCGGCGATCGCTCCCGTCGCGTGCGCGGCGAGCGTCGCGTCGGGACGGCCCACGGCGAGGCCGAGCAGGACGAGGTTCCCGGTCATGACACTGGTGAAGACGCCGCCCAGCCCGAAGAAGCTGATCGCGTTGGTGGCCCCCGTCGTCAGCGTCAGCGCGGTCGCCAGGATCTGCGGCCCGAGCCGAGTCCACCTTCCCGCGTTCGCGGCGGTCGCCGAAGCCCGCATCCCGCCTCCCCCGGACACCGCCCCGGACGGACGGACCTACCGTTCAGCATCCCCGGACTCGGCCGGGCGCACCGCGCGGGACCCGATGAACGTCTCGATGCCGTCGAGCACCCGCTGCAGGCCGAACTCGAACGCGTGCCGGGGGTCGTAGGCCGCGTTGTGCGCCTCACCCGCCGCCGCGCCGACGCGGGTCGCGATCGGGTAGCGGGCCGGATCGAAGACCTTCGCGAAGAACGGGGAATGGGCGTACCACCACTCCTCATCGGTCATCCCGGTGCTCCCCTCCGCCTGGGCCGCCTCCACGGCGCCCCGCGCGGCACCGGCGACGTAGCCGTCGACCAGTGTGATCACCGAGTCCATCTCGACGTCGTCAAGCCCGATGCCGTCGACCGCGCGCAGTTCGTAGTCGTACTTGGCGACGATGTTCGGCCCCAGAGGCGGACGGCTGGCCGAGACCTGCAACATCCACGGGTGCCGCTGGAAGAGGGCGAGGTTCTCCCTGGCGATCAGCTCCAGCCTGCCGCGCCATCCCCCGGGGGCGTCCTCGGGCATGGCCACCTCGCCGCACACCGTGTCGAGCATGACGTCGAGCAGCTCGGCCTTGCCCGGCACGTAGGTGTAGAGCGACATCGTGCCGACGCCGAGCCGCTCGGCCACCTTGCGCATCGACAGCGCGGCGATCCCCTCGGCGTCGGCCACCTCGATGGCCGCCCGCACGATCAGGTCCACGCTCAGGTCGGGCTTGCCCTTCCTGCTCGCCCGCTCGCCCGTGCGCCACAAGATGGCCAGGCTGCGTGCCGGATCTCCCCTGCCCGTGTACTCCGTCATCGCCGCGCAGTCTATCCTCGCCGCTGTACCGTATGCTGTACGGTACAGCGTACGGAATCGAGTGGACGGAGGCTGTGAATGACGTTCGCAGTGGTCGCGGAAGGGCTGCGCAAGCGCTACGGCGGCACCTGGGCGGTCGACGGCTTCGACCTGGCCGTGCCCGAGGGCACGGTGTGCGGGCTGCTCGGCCCCAACGGCGCGGGCAAGACGACGGTCGTGCGCATGCTGACCACGCTGCTCCGGCCCGACGGCGGCCGCGCCGCGGTGGCGGGCCACGACGTCGTACGGCAGGCCGCACAGGTCCGCTCGCGCATGGGGCTCGTCGGCCAGAGCGCCGCCGTCGACGAGGTCTTGAGCGCGCGGCAGAACCTGGTCATGTTCGGACGGCTGTCCCATCTGGGTCTCACCAGGGCCCGCTCCCGCGCCGAGGAGCTGCTCGAGCGGTTCGACCTCGCGGAGACGGGCGGCAAGCCGGTCAAGCAGTTCTCCGGCGGCATGCGCCGCCGCCTCGACCTGGCGGTCAGCATGATCCTGTCCCCACCGGTGCTGTTCCTCGACGAGCCCACGGCCGGCCTGGACCCGCGGGGGCGCAACGAGGTGTGGGAGGCCGTGCGGGCGCTCGTCGCCACAGGCTGCACGGCGCTGCTCACCACGCAGTATCTGGAGGAGGCCGACCAGCTCGCCGACCGGATCTCCATCATGGACACGGGGAAGGTCATCGCCGAGGGGACCCCGGGAGAGCTCAAGTCGGCGCTGGGCGGCGACCGCGTCGAGGTGGTCCTCCACGACGCCGCCGACCTGCCCGCCGCGGCCGGCCTCGTCGAGCGGGCGACCGGCGCGGAGCCCTCGCTCGATCCGGACACCCGTCGCGTCGGTGCGCCCGTGCGTGAGAAGGCGGCGGCCCTCGCCGAGCTCGCACGCCTGCTGGAGGCCGCCGGTCTGGCCGTGGAGGACATCGGCGTCCGCAGGCCCACCCTGGACGAGGTGTTCCTCCACCTGACCGGAGACGCCCGCGACCCGCGGAAGGAGGTGGCCGCATGACGACGGTCACCGCGGAGGTTCCGTACGGCCCGATCACGCGGTTGCGGTGGGCGGTCGCCGACGGCTGGACCATGACGCTGCGCATCCTCGCGCACTGGGCCCGCCAGCCCGGTCAGGTGGCCGTCGGCCTGCTGTTCCCCGTGATGATCGTGCTGATGTTCGGCTACCTGTTCGGCGGCGGCATGGCCGTACCCGGGGGCGGTGACTACCGGGAGTTCCTCATGCCCGGCATGTTCGCCATCAGCATGCTCTTCGGCATCGAGGCGACCTTCACCGCGGTCGCCGCCGACGCGGCCAAGGGCGTGACCGACAGGTTCCGGTCGATGCCGGTGGCCCGGTCCGCGGTCGTGGTCGGCCGGTGCGTGGCCGACATGCTCAACGCGGCGCTCGGCCTCGCCGTGCTGATCCTGTGCGGGCTCGCCGTCGGCTGGCGGTGGCACGACGGCTGGGGCAGGGCGGCCGCGGCGATCGGCCTGCTGTTGCTGCTGCGCCTGGCGTTCCTGTGGGTCGGCATCCACCTCGGACTGGTCGTCGGCTCCCCTGACGCCGTCGTGGCCGTCCAGATCCTGGTGTGGCCGGTCGGCTTCCTGTCCAACGCGTTCGTGTGGACGGACACCATGCCCGGCTGGCTCGCGGCCGTCGCGGAGTGGAATCCGCTGGCCGCCACGGTCACCGCCGCCCGCGAACTGTTCGGCAACCCCACCGGCGGCGGGTCGTGGATCGCCGAGCACGCGACGCTGATGGCCGTGGTCTGGCCGCTGGCGCTGATCGCGATCTTCTTCCCGCTCGCCGTACGGCGCTACGCCCGGCTCGACCGCTGACAGAGCCGTCCCGTGCCGATGCCCGGCGGGCGTCGGCGCGCAGCGGTCGGGCGGGCGGCACGACCCGCGCCGGGCATCGGCATATACAGATGATCTTTCTATTAACCGTCCCGGAAAGACGGCCCGCCAAGTCCGACATATCACTTCATGGGAAACTTGAAGGGCGATGCCGACGGACATAGAGGTGATCCTCAATGACCGACCCGGTGAGCTGGCCCGATTGGGGGAGATCACCGGGGAGTCCGGCGTGAACGTGCTCGGCCTCGCGGCCGTGACGGGCGAGGGGAAGGGCGTGGTCCACATCCTCGTCGTCGACGAGGTGGCGGCCCGGTGCAGGGAAGCACTCGAATCCGCCGGAATGGGCGTGGCCGAGGTGCGCCCGGTCATGGTCGTCGACGTCGAGCACCGCCCCGGCACACTCGGCGAGCTGGCCAGGGAACTCGCCGAGGCCGGCGTCAACATCGACCTGGCCTACACGACCTTCGGCGGCGTGCGGCTCGTGATCGCCACCGACGACCTGGACGCCGCGTCCGCCGCGCTCGACTGGCCGCCGGATCGTCCGACGCCCGATCCCCCCAGCATCTGGGACCAGCCCGAGTGACCCCCGTGGGCGCGCGCCGTCCGCCGTGATCAAGAAGACCGCGCCCCACAGGAAACATCCAGA